>Ga0209050_1000074_pt1 | contig 289334 bp, 274 predicted proteins | sample Araplavi_mTSA_r2_FD_184276 | JGI IMG/M metagenome (GOLD analysis project Ga0209050, IMG submission 184276) | Arabidopsis root microbial communities from North Carolina, USA - plate scrape MF_Cvi_mTSA_r2 (SPAdes) (version 2) | ecosystem: Host-associated > Plants > Roots > Endosphere | place... | reverse complement strand
TGACATCCACGCCACTGGCGCTGCACTCAATGCCGGCAAGACCCTGAGCCTGGACGCGGCACAGAACATTGTGCTGGACGCCAGCCAGAGCAAGGTCCACAGCGACGGCAAGAACCACAGCGCCGGGGCGGAAGTGGGCGTCGGCTTCCAGGTCGGCGCACAGACCGGCGTGTACTTCTACGCCGCCGCCAACGTGGGCAATGGCCACAACAAGAGCGATACCACGGTCAACAACAACACCCAGCTGAAAGCAGACACGATCAACCTGCACAGCAAAGGCGACACCACGTTGAAAGGTGCCACGGCCACCGCCAACACCATCAACGCGGACGTCGGCGGCAAGCTGGCCGTAGAAAGCCTGCAGGACACCAGCCACATGGAAAGCAGCCAGACCGGCGCCGGCGTGCGCGTGCAGGTAGGCTTAGGCGTATGGAGTGCTGATGGCAACGTGTCCCAATCCAAGACCAACGGCAGCTCGACTTCGGTCGGCCAGCAATCGGGCCTGTTCGCCGGTGCCGGCGGCTATCACGTCAAAGCCGATACGGTCGACCTGAAAGGCGGTGCCATCGCCAGCACCAATGCTGCCGCATCCGAACTGACCACCAACAAACTGACCACATCCAATCTTGAAAACAAGATGAACTACTCGGCCAGCAGCGTGAGTATGGCAGGCGGTATCGGTGGCGAAAGCGATTACGGCAAGAAGAACGATAAAGGCGAGGTCATACCATTTACAAAGGATAGTCAGGCATTCGGCGACCGCAAGGGCGGCAACGCCGCGCCAGGGCTGCCGATGATGCAAAACGGCAGCGACAGCTCCACCACCTACGCCACCGTCACCGATGGCAAGATCACCATCGGAGGCGTGACCACCAGTTCGGTGAAAGACCTGGGCATCAACACCGACGCGAGCAAGGCGAACGTCGGGCTGGACAAGCTGCCCGACATGCAGAAACTGCTGAAAGACCAGCAGGCCATGTCGGCTGCGGCCGGTACGGTCGTCGCTACCGCCAAGCAGGTATCGGCCGCGTTTACCAACGATGCGCGGAAGGCGGAAGAAGCGGCGCAGAAAACGCTGAAGAATGAAAACAGCACGCCTGAACAAATAGCAGACGCCAACAGGACAATCGAGGAATCCCGGAAGGTCCAGGCCGAATGGGGCGTAGGTGGCAGCAAGAGCCGCGCGCTGAATGTCGTCACCGGCATTCTGGTCGGTGGAGTCTCCGGGCAAAGCGGCACCCAGATCGCGGCCAATGCTGCCGCGCCATATATCGCCGCCGAGATTGGCGACTACTTCAAGACGAAGGGCAACGAAAACCAGACCTTGCAGGATTTGAGCCATGCAGTTCTGGGTGCTGCTTTGGCTGTCGCCAACAATTCCAACGCCGTGGGCGGCGCGCTGGCAGGCGGTGGTGGTGAATTGGCTGCACAGGTCTTGACGAAAGAGCTCTACCCACAGGCGTTCGATGCCAATGGAAATCTGCAGCGCGACAAGCTCACGCCGGAACAAGCCAATAACGTCACCGCACTGTCAAGTGCCATTGGCGCACTGCTGTCCGGCGCCGCCGGTGGAAGCATGCATGATGCAGCAATTGGCGGACAAGTAGCGACGAATGCAGTTGAGAATAATGCCCTTAGGTGGGGGCTGGAGAATATCAGTGGACGAGAGAATCCGGCGTTTCGCCGTCGAACACTCCAGCAGATAGCTGAATGCTCCAACTTGGTTCAATGTAAAAATCTTGAGGGCACGTTGCGGTCTAATTATGTCGAGTTCAATCGGATTGCATATAACTTGGAGCAGCAAGGCGACAAGGATCGCGCAGCGGATTATCGCGCGATGGCCCTGACAAGTTCTCAAGCCGCGGACGCGGCCGCAGAAAAATCGCATGCCATTTTGCGCGAATATAGCTTACCTAGTAACGGCGATTCGTCGCAGACAAAGAAGGAGGTAGCGCAGTCTGGTTATGTGGAGTTGGATCGTAGCGCTGGACAGTATCGTAGTCATACTGGGGCCGCAGTTGGTTGGGTGCCCGGCCCCGCTGTTACTGCATGGAGCTCTGCTCTAATCGAAAGCGACCAAGGCACAAAGGATTACCGTGAAAGGCAAGCCTATGAGAATGAGCGTATTCTGAACATTGTGACGTTACCAATGGGGGCGCTTGCGCGTGGATATGCAGTACTTGTTGGCGTAGAGGACCTATTGCTTACGGCTCGTACAGCGAACTCGGTAGCCAATGCGATGAGGGGGGCGCAAGCTTCTACAGAAGCTGTTGATGCACTGTTTGGATTGCCAAAAATTGGCAACGAAGCCAAGGCTGCAGAAGCAGCCAGGGGATTCAATTCGGCGAAGTCCGAAGTGACTCTTGGCGGCACAATGAGCAAATCGACTGCTGCGCAAGACGATCTAGTTGCGGGTAGGAGCTTGGACTTCGGTGTTGCCGGCTCTAACAGTAAGGTGCCACTGCGCGCGGACATCCAGAGCTGGGAACTCCCAACAGTGACCACGATCAATGAGGTCAAATCAGGAGTATCGGCAGGAAGTGTGTGGAAGGCGCCTGTTGAACAGTCTGTTGCTTCGTCAGTTTCACCGAAGCCAACATCGTCAATCGTGCAAAGTTCAGGAGGGTCAAAATCGGCGCCAACAACCGTTGATGCAATTGCTTCGGCTGCCAATGCGAATAGAGCCGCCCCTGTCGAGTTGACTTTCGATGAATTTGGCCGCAACGCGATACCACAGGGCGAGCTTGATGCGAAGTTGGTGGTTAATGGCGTATCTGATGCGCAAAGCAGCGACCTCATTCTTAAAGGCAGCACGCTTAATCCGAAGGCAGCCGATCTCGATTCAGCTCGGTTCCCAACAAGTTCTGGTCGCTCCACACTGGCCGATGCGGTTGAAGGTAACACTAATCCTTCTGTCGCGGTACGTGAGCAGTCTTCGTTGGGTGGCGGAAACAGTTCGTCTAAAACGAGTGCAAGCTCTCAACCGATTCCAGTCGCCGACGTCCCAGAAACGATGCCGACTGTTGACCGTCAAGTCGAAGTCGCGGAGTTGTTTAAATTTGGCAATCCGAGAGCAGGCATTCAAATAGGAAACAAAACAGTTTTACAATCGCCAAACCAAGGAAATGCCAAGGTATTTGAGGGCGTGGCGGATGCCGATATCAAAGCGTATTTTGAGCAATTGACAGGGACTCTGCTACCAGAGCCAGTGCCATTGACAATTAGGGGAAATACAGGCGTCCGTTATACAGTCGACAAGCCGGCAGGCAATTTCGTTTTGCGCGACGTTTCGGCTTCGATGACAGAAACGGGGCCAGCATGGACCATTGAAATACCAAGAGGTGTCGCGCATCCAAAAGCACGACTGGAAATAAAGTTTTTGAAGGAGAATCAGTAATGTTGATCGATAAAAAAGAAATGTTGGACAATGCATTTGGTATGTGGAGCTCGGCTCTATTTAGCGACATCGGTGGCTATAATCCGCACTTGAGTTTCCTGGAGCAGAAGCAACAATTCTTTATTTTGTTGAAAGAGTTACTTGATGATGGAAAGATTAAGTTTTGTACGCCTAACGAAATTTGGAGTGAGGACAACGATATATGGAACGCGGACTCTGGAGAAATAGTCGGATATATAGAGTCAAAATGGCCAGCGCTAGCGCAGTCGGAAAGCGATTTATCCGACTATTTCTATGAGATTCCGGCATTGCTTTGGGTAGATGAAAAAGGAAATTTAGTCGGCTCATAATCGGTGTCCTGTTCAAATGCCCAAATAGGGATCCCTGTCGCTGCTAGCGGCCTTTTTCGCTGGCGGCGGCACTCGAAGATGGCGGCAAAGTGCTATGCACGTTCGGTTTCTCTGGCGCTGTCGCGCTGGTCTGCTCGGGTATTGAACGGATGTCGCCAATCTACCGGTTCAGAACCCAAACTTAAAACCTAATCTTTATCAATAATCAACCAAGGCGGGACCATGATTGACATTTTTTTTGAGAAAGTAAGAATTTTGCTTCCGGCCGCTATGGAGCGAATGGTAGGGTATAGCGATCCGGAGCTAAACCAAATTGAAAAGCTTTACGACATTTCTATAAGAGGGGATTTTCGAAAATTCATGAGTCGTGCTGGGCGAAGTGATGGAGGTGTAATCGGCGACGATCCGTTGATTTGTTATCGTCCGGCATGGACTGTCAGGGGGCAGATTCTATTTCAGGTGAACTTCTTTTCGAGTTTGCAGGAAATTGGCGCTTGGGATTATCTAAACAAGCCTTTTGTTTTCTCTTGGGAGAATGAATCGCAATACTATTTTTTGCAAACAAGTTTGCCTGAGTCAGATTCGGTTTTTATGTTTGACGAGAATCAATTAACAGTGGTGAACACAGGTATGAGTTTTTGCGATTATTTGGTCGAGGCCTTGGATAGGTACCCCATCGGACGCCCTATTTGCCAAGGGGAGTTGTTGACTGTTTGTTAGTGTGAGACTGGCCAGGTATCAACTTCGACTTCCAATAGTACCCTGTTCAAATACCTAAATAGGGGGTCCCCGTCGGGGCGGACTGCCGCTTTGCGGGGCACTGTTTGTAATGACCCAACGAATACCTACTCAGCTGATAATACAGAAAAAGACATCAGGTGCATGGTCATGAAGAAGCAGTAAAGCGCTGGGCCGCCAAACGCAAATCAGCGCCGCACGCAGGGGGCAGCGAGGATGGCTAGGAAAGCTCTGACACGGGCGATTCTCTCCAAATGTCACTAAATGCGGCTAACTTAGCCAAAAATTTGGCTATTTACTCTAAAAGCTTAAGAAGTCGTAAATTCGGTGATTGATTTTGAGCCATAAGACCGCTATACTTCACAACTGTATAAGATGTAAAACAGAAATAAAAGTTGCAGTTCGATACTTCGATAAGTTCGTCTGAATTCAGCGCTTAACCTGGCTTTCTCCAGCGTGCCAAGCGCTGAATCGCTACCTTCAGATCGGTAGCGACATCAATCCATTATGTAAGAAAAATTGGGCCGCGTGAGTCAAGCGGGCTTTGTCACGTCCATTTCAGCTGCATGCAGCACCCTAAATCCCTTTCGAGGAAACTGGTTTCGTGAGGTATCTACGCATCTCAAGAAATCCGATATTTGAAGTTGCGTAGTTTTTTTGAATAAGCATATGAACATGAAATTTCTTTCGTTGGCAGTAGCAGCAGCATTTATCCTGGCTGGTTGTGGCGGTGGTGGCGGTGATGGTAATTCCGCGCCCGCTGCAGGCGCTGGTGGCAGCTCGGCTTCTGTCACTAACCCGCCGCCGGCGACCAATCCACCACCAGCCGACAGCAAGCCCACCAATTCCGGCTCCGTTGACGCATCTTTCGTGGCAAAGGCGAATGCGCGATACATGCTGACATCGACGTCGCTCCAGTCTGCCGGGAATCCATCCCCGTTCACCCAGGCCAGTAACGGTGCAGTGACGGTGTTGGGCGGCTACGCTCTGACCGGCGCTTCAGCTGCAACGCAAGAGATTTCCGGAAACGCTAATTATGCCCAAGGCCGTTGGAGCGATGGCAGCGTCACTTCATCGAGTGGCGATTTTCCACTGGGTGGTCCTTCCGGCAGCTCGTATCACTACGTAGTGTTTAACAAACTGGCTTCCATGCCGGCGAATGGATCGATGACGTGCGATGCCGGAAAGTTCACCAAGCCGACCTATGCTGGCGGCGGAGTCTTTATTTCGGGTGCTACAAGCGCTATCGACAAATCGACCGGCACGGCGGAAGTGACCGTTGACGGCAACGGCGCCCACATTTCCCTGGCTATCACGACTACTGGCAACGGCCTGACCGCTACGGCCAATTTGCAAGGTGCCGTCAAAACAGTTGACAGCACCTATATCTCTGGCTCGGTGGGTGGTCTGGGTACTGGTGCCATGGTGACCATCGGCGATGCAGGCAATGGAGCGATCTTCGTCGTTGCGAGCTATAGCGTGGCCCTGGGCAACAGCAATGTGTACCGCGGCATCGCGACTTTCACTTGCCATTGATCAGCATGTGACCACGAAGTGCCGACCCGTTGAGGTCGGCGCTTCCGTTTGCAAATGTGCGCTTCAACCGTGCGCCAGCAAACAAAATTATTTGATAAGTGAAATTCTGAGAGTTTCTAAGGCCCCCTTGGCGGTTACTATACCGCCCCATGCGCAAGGTCTTTGTCACAAACTGCGAGCTCGAATATGAAGATGCGTGGGAACGTTTGTCCCGCGCAGGCATTCCAGTGTTCGAGCCGTCCAAACCGTCGAAAGAAGGACGGATACTTTGCATCTGGCTCGCGCACCAGTACCACGACGCGGTCGAACTGCTGCACAATCCGTTGCACATCGTCGCCAGCGCGGTGACGGATGAAGAGTTCGAGCGCATCCAGGCTGCGGCTGATGCGCGCATGGCCCGCACCCGCGACCACGCGTGGGAGCAATCGCTCAATCGTCTCGTCGCATGCGCTTCGTTGCTGCTGTTAAGCGGGTTGGTCTACATAACGCTGCCCAACTGGCTGTAAGCCGATGACAGAGCTTTTCTCGGTCATTCGCATGGCCTATGCGGCCACATTTGCCGACGCTGTTGCGTCATCGGCGCATGCGCATGTGGAAGCGGCGCTGCGGCGCGACGATGGCAGCCTGGCTGTCGATGGCGAGTATGGATTGCCTATGCGCGCGGACCTGGTACCACGGCGTGGGGCACAAGCGGGCAAGCCGCTCTCAGTCGACTCGCATACGCGCATGCAGTTCAGCGTGCATACGTTGCCAATTCCTCCTGCCATCGTTTATGTCGCGCCATTCCTTTGGGATGCGGTGACGCTGCGCGTGGGCGGCCTTGTGCCGGAGCAGGTGGGTGCAGTGCTGGCGCCGTGGTTCATGGACTGGTTCGATGCGGAGGACGACAATCGGCAAAACGAGGAAGGGTTGTTTGGCGTAGTCCATTTCGCGAGCGATCCGCGGCTGGATGGTTCCCTGGTCGCAGTAGAACTGGACCTCGGCTCGGCACCCGCGCAGGCGCTGGAGGATTTGCTGTCGCGCCTCTCCGCTGCAGGTGCGCGCGATATTCGCCTGGCCTAAGGCTGCATTATCTCCGTCAATTCGGCGGCCACTTGTTCGGCGAGCAGGTGGATGTGGTAACCGTCGACAAAGCCGTGGTGCACCTGCACCGAGAACGGCAGCTCGAGGCGTCCCGCGCCGGCATCCCTGAATTTCCCCCAGGCGAATGACGGAATATCCGGCTGCGCCAGCGCTGCGGTGGGATGCTGGATCGAGGTGAAATTCAGCCATGGTATGCAGGTAACGAATACCTGCTCCTTCGCTTTGCGTGGCGTCATACTGCGGTATTTGCGATTCAATGCTTCCATGTTCGACGCCTCTTCGCGTGCCTCCATGCCGCGCGCCGTGAACTCGCGCAAGTCGTCCGACCATTCGAACTGGGCGAAATTCAAGTCGTTGTGCTGGTTCTTGACGGTGAAGGAGGGCGTCAGGCGGTCGATGCGAATCACCTCGCCATCCAGGATGCGGTAGCGGAAATTTTCCACCTTCAGCACCGAACGCAGCACCGCACACAGCAACACGTGGAAAGGCGGAAGGCCTTGTTCCTTGCACCACGGCCGGAAGTCCGGCAACTCCAGTACGAAGGTCAGGTTCAGGGCAGGGCTGTCCATGCCGTCAAACAGCTCGAAACGGTCGAGCCTGCGCTCAAAACTATCCATTGGTATCGTTTCCATTCTTGTGCTAGAGTCATCCGACTATAAAAAATACTCGGAGCGAAGCATGTCCACAACGGAGATATTCCTGATCGCCATGCTGGTGATCTTCACCGTGCCTTACCTTGTCTGGCGCTATGCCAATATCGACTACTTCGCTCCCCTGGTCATCGTGCAGATTATAGGCGGCGTGCTGCTCGGCCCCGGCGTATTGGGCGCGGTATTCCCCGACTATTACCATTTCGTGTTCACCCAGCCCGTAGTGCAGTCGTTGAATGGCCTGGCATGTTGGGGCGTGATGATTTTCGTGATGATCGCGGGGATCGAGCTTGATCTCAAGCTGGCCTGGAACTTCCGCCGAGAGAGCCTTGTGACGGCCGGCCTGTCGCTGGGCGTGCCGCTGGTGCTGGGCTGCCTTGCGGCCGTTGTGCTGCTTGGCCAGCAAGGCTGGATCGGCGCCAAAGGCATGAACTGGCAATTCGTTCTTGGCATCGGCATGGCTTGCGCCGTGACTGCGTTGCCGGTCCTTGTGCTGCTGCTTGAAAAGATGGAGATGCTGCGCCTGCCGATTGGCCAGCGCATCCTGCGCTATGCAAGCCTGGATGATACTGCGATCTGGGGCGTGCTGGCCATTATCCTGCTCGATTGGGAGCGCGTTGGCCGCCAGCTTGGCTTCCTGCTCGTGTTCGCGCTGCTGACGATCCCGTTCCGCAAAGGCATGCTGAAAGCCCAGGAGAAAGACCGCTGGTATTTCGCCCTGGTCTGGCTGATCCTGTGCGCCCTCGGTGCCGATTGGTCCGGCCTGCACTTCATGGTGGGCGCCTTCCTGGCCGGCGTGGTGATGGACGCGTCCTGGTTCGACCAGGAGAAGATGGACCAGTTCCGCCGCCATATCCTGCTGGCAGTGATGCCGGTGTTCTTCCTTAGTACCGGCCTGAAAACCAATTGGGGCGTGGGCGGCTATGCCGTGTTCTATGCTGCGGGCTTGCTGGTGCTGGTGTCGGTCGGCGGCAAGCTGCTGGCGGCGCGGGCGGCGGGCCGTATCCTTGGCTGGCGCGCGGGAGAGGCATCGATCATAGGCTGGCTGCTGCAATCCAAGGGCCTGATCGAAATCGTGTTCGCCAATATCCTGCTCGATAAGCAGATCATCACCAACGACACCTTCACCGCCTTGCTGCTGATGGCGGTGGCCAGCACCATGCTGACCGTGCCGATGGTGGCGCCCAAGCTGGCCGCCAACGTGGCTGGGAGTGAGGAGTTAAAGCAGGCGGGCGCCTGAGTTGTTAACGGTTTCTGTGGAAAACTCTGTTAACAAGGAATGCCGTTGCGCGCTAACCGACTGATTTGATGGGAAATAAATCCGCTGCACAATTTTCCATCAACTCAACCGGCCGAAGCTCAGGAAGATCCAGGCGGCGGCAATCACCACCATTCCCGCAACGGTCACGCACGACCAGGTGAAGAAATAGGCCGATACGACGGTCGCCTGCAGTGCGCGTTCGAACAGGCACCCCAGGCCAAAGTCGAACGTGGCCATGACGGTCCAGCGCCGGAAATAAATCGGCAGGTAGCGGCTCATGTACTTGTTGTGCTGCAGTGCGGCGTGACGCTCGATCACATTGCGGGCCGCGCTCACGTCCTTGAACAACCAGTCGAAGAAGATGAAGCGGTAGAGCAGGGTGCGGAAAGGCATGGCTTCGGTCGTCATGTGCGTCTCCCTTGGGTGCCAGGATATATTATCATTCCCCGCATTCTTGCAAGGGAGATTAAGCATGACGGAATACTTGCGCGGCAGCTGCCTGTGCGGCGGTGTCGAGTACAAAGCCGACAAGAGCACGGTGCACGGTGCGAGCCATTGCTATTGCACCATGTGCCAGAAGCAGCACGGCGCGGCCTCGGGCACTTATGCCAATGTGGCCAGCGCCGGCTTCAGTTTCGAAAAGGGCGCTGACCTGGTGACGGAATTCCATTCCTCCGACCACGGGCGGCGCGGCTTCTGCAAGGTGTGCGGCTCGACGCTCACCTGGCGCAGCACGCAATCGCCCGACCGGATTGCGATTACGCTCGGCACCATGGAGCCGGAATACGATGGCCCGGTGGACCGCGAGTTGCACACGGACACCAAGCCACGCTGGCTGCCGACCGCCTAGCGCCGGCGCAGTGTTGCCACCGCCAGCGTGCCGTCGGCGGCACGCTCGCTGATGGCCCATTTCAACGGCGCACGCGGCGACGCGCTCAAGTCGCGTGCTGCCAGGCGCAGGGTGTAATCGCCCGTTGGAAGTGCCGGCAGCGACCAGCTGCCCTGGTAGCTTGCACTGGCGCCGCTGCCCAGTAGGGACTTCAGGTTGGCCGGCATTTGCCCGGTCCAGGCCACCGCGCCCGAAGAATTCACCAGTTCCGCATTGACCTGCCATGTTTCATAGGCGGGCGCGCTGCCGTCGTTGCGCAGCATGGTGGTCAGGGTCAGCGCGCCGCCGGCGGTAAGGTTGACCGTGCTGCTGGCGACGACGTAGCGGTAGCCCGATTCGCGCGCCATCATCAGCAAGTCATTCTGCTCGGCCGCAGTCAATGCGCCCCAGCGCTCCGCATCCGGCCGGCTGGTCTCGAAGTTCCCGTTGCTGAACAGGGTGATATGGAAGGCCGCAGCCTGCTGGCGTGCCGTGGCGGGATTGTTCTGGGGATCGCCGCTGGTAAATGGGCAGAACTCGGACACAAACGGGGCCTTCTGCCACTGGTTTGCAAAGGCAGCCCATTCGGCCGGGCGATTGGTCCACTGGTCGAAATAGCCGTAGCGGCTAAGGCAGTCGGCCCTCAAGCCTACCGGCCGGCTGGTAATTGTTTGCTCCAGCAGGCCATAAGTCAAAGCATCCTTGTTGGAGTACGGGATGAACATCACGTGCTGCTGGTTGGGAAAGGCGTCGAAATGCATCTTCGCGAATTCGCGCTTGCTGGCGTCGGTCGCAGACGTGATGCCGGCCGGCGGGCTGGCGTATGCGCTGGAGCGCAGCGCCCATTCGCCATATTGACCATACATGCCGACGTCGATCCAGGCGATATCCGCAATGTTCGGGCCTAGCGCGGCAGCCAGCGCGGTGAGCAGCGCACGCGAGCGCTGTTGCAGCCACGGGTCGTTCCAATCGGGGATGAAGGTCTGGCCGGGTACCGTGGTATCGGTGTCGGCCCAGAAGCCGCAGCCCGCCTGGCAGTTGGCGTTATTGACGATGTAGGCGGGCGCATAGACCACGTTGTCGTCGTAGCCCGCCATCATGCGCAGGCGGAAGGCGAATTTGCGGCCCTGGCTCCTGGCCGTGGCAAGGTCGTTCAGGATCGCGCTGAAGTTGTATTGTCCCTCGGACGCCTCCAGGTCTTTCCAGTAGTAGCGGCGGTAGGCGTCCCTGGCCGGTGCAGCCTGGGGAACCAGTTCCTGGTTCTGCCAGCGGTAATAGCCGCGCAAGGGGTTGATGGAGTCGTCGCTGGCGACGGGAATCGCGGTGTAAGTGCGGCTGGCATTCAAGGCAGTCCAGCCTTTGGGGCCGGCGATCGCTGGCGCAGCGCTGGCCGCCAGCAGGGCTGTTGCGATGAGGTAGTTCAGGCGCGACATAGGGATCTCCCGGTATGTTGACGTCGGGAAAATTTAGCGCGCCTGCAGTTCGAGGGCAATAATTACTTAATGTAGTAAAGCGCGCAGCTCTTCTTCACTGAAGCCTGCCTTGCGGCGCGCTTCCATATTGAAAGGACCCCGCACCGTGGCTTTGTATTGCACCACCAGTTCATCGTAAGTCGCCACGGGATCAAGGCCGCGCAGCCCGCACAGGTGCCAGTACCAGCGATTGCCGATTTCCACATGGCCGATTTCATCGCGCAGGATGATGTCGAGGATAGCGGCGGCCGCTTCGTCGCCGGCCTGCGCCAGCTTGGCGCGCAGCGGCGGAATCGCATCGAGGCCGCGCGCTTCCAGCGTGCGCGGCACCAGGGCCATGCGCGCCATGACGTCGCCGGTGGTTTTCTCCACCATCTCCCAAAGGCTGCCGTGTGCCGTGTAATCGCCGTAGGCGCAGCCGAGCGTCGCCAGGTGGGCTGACAGCAGCGAGAAATGGTAAGCCTCTTCCTTCGCCACGCGCAGCCAGTCGGTATAGAACTGCTGCGGCATGGCAGGGAAGCGCCACATCGCATCCAGCGCCAGGTTGACGGCGTTGAACTCGATGTGCGCCAAAGCGTGCACCAGCATGGCGCGTCCCTCAACGGTCGCCATCGAGCGGCGGCCTACCAGGCGTGGCGCTACCAGTTCCGGACGGGCAGGGCGGCCGGGAATCTGCTCCGCCGGTGCGGACAGAATGGCGGCGGCATCCAGGGCGAGCGCGCCATCCTCCCAGGCTTCGGCCATGGCTGCGACAGCCGCCACTTTAGCGGCGGGATCCGGTTCGACCAGGCATTGCAGCGCGAGGCTGCGGAGTTCATGCTTTGCTTCCATTTGTTACGTCGTGTATAGATAGTCTTGCCCCGCGCCCCATTTTTCCGCGCAGGGGCCGACAGTATAGTGCCTTCCATCGATAACACCTTTGGAAGAACGGAATGAAACTCGTATATGTTGGCGACCCGATGTGCTCGTGGTGCTATGGCTTTGGCAAGGAATTGGCGCAACTGCGCGCCCGGCACCCAGCGCTCGAATTCGACATCGTGGTCGGCGGCTTGCGCGCCGGCGGCACCGAAGTACTGGACGACGCGGCCAAGCAATTCCGCCTGCAGCATTGGGCCCGCGTTGAAGCGGCGAGCGGCCTGCCATTCAACCGCGAGGCCTTCGCGGCACGGCAAGGCTTTGTCTACGATACCGAACCGGTGTGCCGCGCCGTGGTGGCCGCGCGCCGCATTGCCCCGCAAGCGGACCTGCTGGCGGTGTTCCGCGCCTTCCAGCATGCCTTCTACGCAGAAGGGCGCGACACGACGGACGGCAAGGAGCTGGCAGCAATTGGCGCCGCCGAGCTGCAGCGCCAGGGCCATGACATCAGCGATGCCGGCTTCCTCTACACTTGGCGCGAGCCAGCCACGATTGCTGAAACGCACGCCGACTTCACCCGCACGCGCAAGCTTGGCGTAAGCAGTTTCCCATCCCTGCTGTTGGAGACCGGAGACGGCGTGCGCGAAGTCAGTCCCGGCTACGCCCATGCTGAGCAGTTGCATCGGCTCCTGGGCGAGGCATTGGCTGCTGCGTGAGCCAGCGCACCGAACGGCCGCAGGCAGCGGGCGCAGAATGCCCGCATGGATACCCAAACCATATTATTTGTTGCCTGTGTGCTGTTCGGTGTTGCCGCGGCCGGCGGCATTGTGATGGCGCTGATCCGCCTGGGGAAAAAGGCGAATCCACCGCACTGGATCGCGATGCTGCACGGCTTTATCGCTGCAGCCGGCGTAACCCTGCTGGCCTACGTGACGATCTTCTCGCACGTGCCAGACCTGGCCCAGATTGGCTTGCTGGCCCTGTTGCTGGCGGCGATGGGCGGTGTGTGGATGAATCTTGGCCGCCACCAGCAGGGCGTGTTGATCCCCAATGCCGTCATGATTGGCCACGCAATGATGGCCGTTGCCGGCGTTGTCTTGCTGCTGCTCGCGCTCTAGTTGTAGTGCTGGTAGACCTTCGAGGAGCCATCCGGCAGTACCAGCAGCACATCGTAAGCATCCTTGCGCGGACCTTCCATGCCCGGAGAACCAAGCGGCATGGCCGGCACGGCCAGCCCCTTCGCCTTCGGTCTTGCGGCCAGCAGGCGCTTCACCTCCGCCGCCGGCACATGGCCTTCAATCGCATAGCCGTCCGCCACGGCTGTATGGCAGGAACCGAAGCGGTCCGGAATGCCCATCTTCTCGCGCATGTCGGAAGGGTTGGCGACGTTGTGCGCGTCCACCTTGAAGCCGTTGTCGCGCAGGTGCTTGACCCAGGCCTCGCAGCAGCCGCAGGCTGCGCTCTTGTAGACGTTGATGACGGGCGTGGCAGCCATGGCCAGCGCCGGCATGGCCAGCATCGCGGCCAGGAGTGTCTTTCGGATTTTCATACGCACATGGTGCCACGGCCATTTCCCGGGTGGGAATGACCTGGGTCAAAAATAGTTCTAGACGACTGGTCTAATTCGGTCTATCCTGTGCTCCATGACTTCTACCAATTACTCCGACGTTCGCCAGGGCATCATTGACGCAGCCATGCCGCTGTTCATGCACAAGGGCTTCAATGGCGTCGGGCTGACTGAACTCCTGGGCGCCGCCAAGGTGCCCAAAGGCTCGTTCTACCATTACTTCGGCTCCAAGGAAGTGTTCGGCGCGGCTGTCATTGACAGCTATTTCGAGCGCACGCTGGCGCGCATCGACGACCTGCTGGCACAGGGGAAGACGGGGCGCGAAGGCCTGCTGAACTATTTCGAGGACTGGCGCGAATGCCAGTTGGGCGAATCGAGCCAATGCCTGGCCGTCAAACTGGGGGCGGAAGTGAGCGACTTGTCCGACGTCCTGCGCGCATCGCTGCACCGCGGCGTCAGCGGCATTACCTCCCGACTTGCGCAGTGCATCGAACGCGGCATGGCCGACGGCTCCCTGCCGCAAGGCCTGGATGCCAAGGTGCTGGCCGTGGCGCTGTACCAAAGCTGGGTGGGGGCAAGCCTGCTCGCCAAAATCAATCATGACCGCGGGCCGCTGGATACGGCAATGGCGGGCACGCAGCAGGTACTGAATCAAACCAGGTAATTCCGGATCGGGCGGGGCGCCTTGCCGGCTTCCGCCTTTTTTGCACTTAATGACTAGACGACTGGTCTAATACTGAAAGGAGCATCAAATGACTGCCACTACCAACCGCCGCATCGTCCTCGCCTCCCGTCCACAGGGCGCGCCGACGCAGGACAACTTCCGCCTTGAAGAAGGGCCGGTGCCTGAACCGGGTGAGGGCCAGGTCCTGTTGCGCACCCTCTACCTGTCGCTCGATCCTTACATGCGAAACCTGATGGACGAAATTCCTCCTGCCTACGCGCCGCGGGTTGAGTTGGGTGCCACCATGGTTGGCGGTACCGTCAACCGCGTGGTGGCTTCGCGCCATCCCGGTTTCAAGGCCGGCGAAATAGTCCTCGGCAACGCGGGCTGGCAGGATTACGCGCTGTCCGATGGCAGTGACCTGCGCGCACTGGGCGATATGAAACAGCCATCGCTGGCGCTGGGTGGCCTGGGGATGCCCGCCTTTACTGCTTACGTCGGCCTGCTGGACATCGGCCAACCCAAGCCCGGCGAGACCGTCGTCGTGGCGGCAGCAACGGGGGCCGTCGGCTCCATTGTCGGCCAGCTCGCCAAATTGAAGGGCGCGCGCGTGATCGGCATTGCCGGCGGCGCCGACAAGGTGGCGTTCGCCCGCGATGAACTGGGCTTCGACGTTGCCCTCGATCGCCACGATCCGCAACTGGCGCAAAAACTGGCCGAGGCCGCCCCAAACGGGATCGACGTGTATTTCGAGAACGTCGGCGGGGCGGTGTTCGACGCGGTGTTGCCCCTGTTGAACACCGGCGCGCGCGTTCCAGTGATCGGCGTAATCGCCCAATACAACCAGAATGGTGCGCCGCAAGGCGAGGACCGTCTGCCGAAAGTGATGTCGACCATCCTGCAAAAGCGCCTCCTGATGCAAGGCTTGGTCATTCTCGATCATTACGAAACACGCTATGAGGACTTCGCGCGCGACATGTCAGCCTGGGTCGGGCAGGGCAAAATTAAGCTGTTCGAAGACCTCCTGGACGGCCTGGAGCAAGCGCCGCAAGGCTTGATCGGTTTGTTGCGAGGCAGCAATTTCGGCAAGGTTGTAGTGTGCGTCACGAATCCCTGAAATGTTGTATATAACTCTGGCCGGGTCCCGTTTCTGCGTGGCATAATTGATTTAGTTCTTAATAATATTCCTGAACAATTCATGAATGTCACCAGATTGATTACGGCGTTGTCGATGGCTTTGGCCGTCGGTACTGCTGCTGCCACCCCCCAGCCAGCTAATACCTGGGACAACCTCGTCGGCATGAAATACGCAAAGGCCCGCAAGGAAGTCATCGATGCCGGCTGGCGCCCGGACCACCGCAATGCCGGAGCGGAGTGGGAGCGCCAGCTCCAGGGCCAGTTCCCTGAACTGCGCTCCTGCGAAGCTTCCAGCGGCCAGTGCATTCACTATTTCGTGTCCTATGACGGCATTTGCCTGAAGGTCGTCACCGAAGGCGACACCGTTGCTGCTTTCAAGGTGCGCAGCGTGGCGCAAGGCTGTCCTAAGCCGCAGTAATGCAGTACACGCTGCGGCCTGCCGTGATGGCCGACATGGCCGAAATCATGCGGCTCGAGCAGGCCGGCTTTGCGGAAGCGATCCAGGAAACCGAGGAAGCTTTCGCCGAACGCCTGTCGGCAGCGCCCGAAGGATGCTGGGTGCTGGCCGGCGAGGGAGGCCGCTTGTCCGGCTACCTTTGCGCCGAATTCTGGCCGCTGGAGCCGGGCTTCAATGCTGCCCGGTTTGCGCGCAACCACGCTGCGGCCGATACCCATCTGCCGGACGGCGAGGAAGTCTACGTCTCCTCCATGGTGGTCGATCCCGCCACACGCGGCACGGGCTGGGGACGGCGCTTGTTCAGCGACGCCTTGACCGAGATGTTCGCCCGCCATCCGCACCTGCGCAGCACCATCCTGATCGTCAACCCCGAATGGGCCGCGGCCCGCAGCATCTATCGCGCCGAAGGCTTTACGGAAATCGGCGAAATCGAAAGCTATTTCGCCTCCGTTGGCGGCGCGCGACTGCCGGCCATCGTCATGCGCCGCAGCTGACCCGCTTTGTGCATAATGGTCGCCATGCGAGTCGCGACCTTCAACATCAACGGGATAGGCGCGCGCCTGCCGGCGCTGCTGCAATGGCTGAATGAAACCCAGCCGGACGTTGTCTGCCTGCAGGAGCTGAAAGCGCCGCACGAGAAATTCCCCGAAGCCGCAATCAACGATGCCGGCTATGGCGCCATCTGGCATGGCCAGAAAAGCTGGAATGGCGTGGCCATCCTGGCACGCGGCTCCACGCCAGTGGAACTTGGCCGCGCCTTGCCGGGCGACCCGGAAGATGTGCAGAGCCGCTACATCGAAGCCATGGTGGGCAAGCTGATGGTCGCCTGCCTGTACCTCCCCAATGGCAATCCCGCACCCGGCCCCAAGTTCGACTACAAGCTCAAATGGTTCGACCGCCTGATTGCGCGCGGTGAAGAACTGGTGGCCTTGAAGAAGCCCGTCATCATGGCTGGCGATTTCAACGTAATGCCGACTGAGCTTGATGTCTACAAGCCGGAACGCTGGGTGGACGATGCGCTGTTCCGGCCCGAAACGCGGGCAGCCTTCGCCAAGCTGGTCGGGCAGGGCTGGACCGACGCCCTGCGCACCATGCACCCCGGTGAAAAGATCTACACCTTCTGGGATTACTTCCGCAATGCCTTCGGCCGCGACGCCGGCCTGCGCATCGACCATCTTTTGCTGAATCGGGCGCTGGCGCCCCACCTGCGCGGGGCCGATGTCGACCGCGTCGTACGGGGCCGCGAGAAGCCCAGCGACCATGCCCCCACCTGGGTCGAATTAGAGGGCAGCTTCTAATCTTTTCGCAACTGTTGTTTCCACGCGGTATATTGGCCTCACTCCGGAGTTGTTCGTTTTGATAACACTAAACCTGAGGAGGCACCATGCGTAAAGCACGCAATGCAGCACTGTCCGCATCTTCCGCCGAGGCGGAGCCGCTGAACCAGCTGAATATGACGCCGCTGATCGATGTCATGCTGGTCCTGATCATCATGCTGATCGTCACCATCCCGAAAGCCAACCACTCGATCGGCATGGACATGCCGCGGCCCGGTGGCGCCATCGAGAAAATAGCGCAGACGCTGGAAGTCGATTTCGACGGCACGCTATGGTGGAACGGCGCCCAGCTCGCGAGCCGCGCGGCGCTGGAGGAAAAGCTGGCAGCGCTGAAAGGCGACGACAGTATCCAGCTGCGCTCCAACGGCCTCGCGCCGTACAAGGTGGTGGCCGGCGTGCTGGCCACAGCGCAGCGGATCGGCGTGCGCAATATCGCCATCGTAGGAAATGAACGCTTCCAATAAGTTCTTGCTTGGCGCAGTGGCACTGATGCTGGCCGGCTGCGCCCTCGAGCCTCGGCCGCCCGAGGCTTTTCCTGTCCTGGCGGACAGGCAGCCACTGATCCTGGTGGCGGAGCTGGATGCTGGCGAATACCTGCCACCCTTGCAGGATCCGCCGCCCCAGCCCGGCTTTGTCTCGATTAGCCTTGATCCGCCGCCGCACTGGGTACGCGCCGAAGTCCATCAAACGGTCTACGGCCCGAAAGGGGTGCCGGATGTCTTGTATGCCGGGACTACCAGCCACTACGGTCCCCAGCCGATGTCGGACAGTCCGCAACTGGTCTTCTTCCTGACTGACGGTCGCCAGTACATCATGCGGCGCTATGGCTACAAGCGCTTGCTGACCAAGCTGGACGGCAGCCTGCTCTTGCCCGTGTGGGGGAAGCAGGTATCTCCCTGGCTGCCATGTTCAGTGCTGGAATTGAAAGAAGAGTTCGACAGCGAGCAAGTGCAGGAAACGCTAAAGCCGCGCGAGCCTGACTATGTTCCCGCTGAGCAGCGAGGGGACCTGTTCCGTGCCGTTCCCGGCGGATTCGTGCCACGGTATGCGATCGACATCCGAAAACTCGCGGACTACCTGCGCAACAATCCTCCGCCGATCAACGCCATCGAATGCAACTAAATTCGGGGTCAGGTCTGTCATTTGGACAGCTAGCGCAATCATTTGATCTGGCTCAATACGCAAAATCGCGGAGATTTGCGTATTGATATTTATCAAAGAATTGGTCTGAGTGTCCAAATGACAGACCTGACCCCGAATAAAAAAAGGGCGCCGTGAGGCGCCCTTCGTGCTTGGAGAAAGCAGTAACTTAGTTGCCGCAGCCCAGGGACTTGATGCGGTCGTAGGCTGCCTTGGCTTGCACCAGGCCGTAACCGGTCTTGTTGTCCTTGCCGGCAGTTTCCAGGTCCAGCGCGGACTTGGTCAGCGAGGAGCGGATCTGCGAGCCGGTGCAGGTCGGGAAGTAGGACCATACCAGCGCTGCCACTGCCGATACGTGCGGGGTAGCCATCGAGGTGCCGTCGTAGAAGGCGTAGTTGGTTGGCTTCACTTCCACAGTTGCGGACTGGCCCAGCTGGCTCTTCATCGCGGCGCCGTCAACGTCGGTCGCGGTGACCGATGGGATGCTGGTCACGGTGGTGCCCAGGGTGCCGCCGAAGCTGCCGGCTGCGTTGTTGTACACGATTGCGCCGACGCCGCCCGATGCCTGGCAGTTCGACACTTTGGTCGCGAAGTCCACGGTGCCGCGCTGGATCAGGCAGACCTTGCCGGACACGGAGCTGTTGACCGCATCGCCCAGGCCGAAGTCAGCCAGCGGAGCAGTGCGGGTCACTTTTGGCGAACCGTCCATGTCGCCAGGGGTGTACACGGTCGAGCCCACGGTCAGGTGGGATTCGGAGCCTGCGCCCATCGGCACGGTCGACAGCACTGCCACGCCCGGGCCGGAGATTTCGACCTTGGTGTTGTACTGCGAGAAGGTCGCCCACTTCTTGAATTCGTCGACGGCGGCAACCATCATCACGCTCGAGTAGCCTGCTGGGTAGGAGATGACGGTGTTGCCATCGTTGCCGGCAGCTGCGATGGACAGGATGCCTTTCGACTGTGCGGAATCGAAGGCGCGCTGTTCGGTCTTGCTGGAGCCGCCGCCGCCCAGGGACATCGAAATCACGTTTGCGTTGGCTGCCACGCACTTGTTGACTGCGGTAGCCAGGGTCGAGGAGTAAGCCCAGCCGTCAGCGCCGAACACTTTGACGATGTGCAGTTTCAGGTTCTTGTTCGGGTTCACGCCGACCACGCCGGTGCCGCTGTTGTTGATGGCGGCAATGGTGCCTGCCACGTGCGAGCCGTGGTGGTTTTCGTCGGTGTACCACCAGCCAGTGCCGGAGTCGTATTCGCCGGTCACGTTGTTGCCGTTCAGGTCTTCGTGTGCGCGGTCGTAGCCGGAGTCGATGATGCAGACCTTGCGGTTGGCAGTGTTGGCATCGGACAGCTGGTCAGCCTGGGTGGCCTTGATACCCCATGGTACCAGCTGGCCCAGTTGGTAAGGCGTGCCGGTCGATGGCGAGGTGGTGGCGAATGGATAGCGCTTCACGTCTTCTTCGACGTCGATCACGTCAGCGTGCTTTTTCAGGTTTGCCAGTTCGGCCTTGGACAGCTCGACAGCCATCGCATCGGCGCCGAACACTTCGTGCTTCAGTTTGCCCTTCAGCTTGGCTACGTGCTGTTTGATGTTGCCCGATTTGCCTGCCTGGAAGGTCACGATGTAGCGCGCAGTATCGTCAGCTGCGAAAGCATTGCCCATTGCGCCGAAAGCGATGGCGCCGGCCAGCAGCTTGGCGCCCAGCGCGATTTTGGAAACCTGGAATTGCTTCTGAACCATGAAAATCTCCACTCTGTGTAAGGTGTATATCCCGTGCGCCGTTGTTCGGCACGAATTATTTTTGCCGTAGTGAAAATGTTTTCCACTCGACTGGACTGAGTGTAGGGAGAAAAATGCCGAAAATCTATCAAAATGTCTCTAGTTGTATCCACGTGTTGAAATTGGCATACACATTTGTTAAGAATGAGACATTTTGCAAGCTACTGTCTCGAACTTAACAAATGGAAGTTGGTTTTGCCGTATGCTGCCCGGCATGGACGACTTTATTGAAATCTACGACGGCGCCCTGACGCCCGAGCAGTGCCAGCAGATCCTGGCGCGTTTCGAGGCCAGCGGCAAAGCCGTGCGCGGCAAGACCGGGCAGGGCGTGGACGTGGCCAAGAAGGACAGTTACGACCTGACTATCAGCCAGCACGCGGAATGGAACGATGTGTCCAACCTGATGATGGCGAGCGTGCTGACCCACCTGTCTGCCTACATGGACAAGTACCGCATGCTGCTCACCGGCGCCTTGTCGCCGCGCGTGGCTGATCCTGAAACCGGCCAGCCGGTCACGCTTAATATCGACAATTTCGACCGCTGCGGCCGGCCTTACCTCAAGGAGCTGATCCAGTCGATGTACCGCGGCGGACCGATCAACGTGCAGAAATACCTGCAGGCCAGCGGCGGCTATCACCACTGGCATTCCGAAATCTATCCGCAGAACGCCAGCTGCGAAACCCTGCATCGCGCCTTGCTGTTCCAGTTTTACCTGAACGATGTGGCGGAAGGCGGCGAGACGGAGTTCTACTACCAGCAGCGCAAGGTGGAGGCGCGCCAGGGCCGGCTGATCATCGCTCCGGCCGGCTTCACCCATACGCACAAAGGGAATGTCTCGCGCAGCGGCGACAAATACGTGGCTACTTCGTGGATACTGTTCCAGCGCGCCGAAGCGATGTTCGGCGCGCCGGCTTAAGGCGCGCTCAGGAAGTGATCAGGCGCGGCGGCGGCGTGCCAGCGCCATGGCGCCCAGGCCGCCCAGCAGCAATGCGCCGCTGACAGGTTCAGGTACATCGGCCGGAGGTGCGGCACGCTCGCCTTGCAGGCTGACGTTGTCAATGGCCCAGCTCTCGTCATCGCCGGCCTGCCAGACATTGCCGGAAGCGAAGAATTCGATGGTGTGTGCGCCTGCAGCCAGTTGGCCCAGGTTCAGGTTGATGGTGTAAGCCTGGTCGTTCCAGCCGGAGAAGCCCAATTGGGAATTGTAGGCCAGGGTGGTCAGGTTTGCGTTCGCTGCAGCAACGCCGCTGAAGGTGTCGAAGTTTTGCTGGAATTTCAGGGCGCCGTCCACACGGATGTTGAAGTAGTCCGGGCCGCAGCAATTGCTGCCGTCCCAGGAATCCAGCGCACCGAACGACAGTGACAAGACGGTGTTTTCGACCGCGCCGCCGAAGTTCAGGTTCAGCACCGAAGCTGCTGCGGGATTGCCAGGCGCATTGTTGCGCAGCATTTGCTGGCCGAAGCCAAGCGCGCCGTAGCCTTGGGTGCCGGTCAGGAAGCCGGCGCCGCTAAAGCCATTGGTGTTGGATTCGAAGTTATTGGTGTACAGGACGGTTGCCGATGCCGGGATGGAGGCTGCTGCTGCCAGGGCAGCGAGGATTGCTTTGACTTTCATTTAAGCTTTCTTAGTTATTGTGATAAAAGCGATTCCTCGAAGCAAAACTCGTGCCACGTAGCAAAATCAATGACTTGCGTAATTTGCAACTACCGATTGTAAAGTCTTTCGACAGTAAGTCGCCAGTCCAGGTTGACCCCCAAGCTGGCCAATACGATCAGCGCAAAGCCGGCCACTTGCCACCCGCTGATCAGGTGGCCGTACACCACATAGTCCCATCCAACTGCCGCCGCCGGGTAGATGAAAGTCAGCACTGCGATGGCTGCCGTTTCCATGCGCGGGGTGGCGCCGTAGATCATCACGTAGGCCATGGCGGTCGGCACCAGTCCCAGGGTGGCCAGCCAGCCCCATTGCGCTGCGCTCAAGCCGCCCGGAGGGATGGTGCTGAAGGCGCCCAGCAGCAGAGCGCCGGCTATGCAATGCACCAGCGCCGTCAGGTGCGGCGGCGTGCCGCGCATCGACTTGGTGGTCAGCGTTACCCCGGCATAGGCCAGGGCGCCGGTCAGGGTGCTGGCGATGCCGAGCAGGTAGTTGGCATCCATCGGTTCATCGAAGCGCACGCCACAGGCCAGCGCCAGTCCTCCAAAGCCTGCCACGACCCAGGCCAGCTTGTTGGCCGCCAGCCGTTCGCGCAGTATCAGGGCGCCAAGCAGCAGCACCATGAAGGGCTGCACATGGAACACGATGGTGGCGACGGCGATGCCGATGCGGCGGATCGCTTCGAAGAAAGTAACCCAGTTCACCACCATCAGCACGCCGCTGAAGGCCGCCAGCCTGAAGGCGCGCGGCGGCATGTTGGTGCGCTTGAACATGCCTTTCCAGCCGCAGTAAAGCGCCAGTGCCACAGCGCCGATGGCGCAGCGGAAGAACACGGTGGTAACCGGATCGAGGCCCGCCTCCTGGACGTAGACGCCCAGGGTGCTCAGCATGAGCATGGCGATGATGTAGGTGAGGACGGGTTGGCGCATTGCCCTCATCATCGCATGAAAAAAAATGGGGACGTACCCCAATAACGGGTAAGTCCCCATTTTTTCGGCGATTGTGCCGATTTACTGCACGGTGAGGATGACTTTGACGCTGTCGTCGACGGCGGACTTCTCGATATAGCCGATGGCCTGGACGTCGGCGGCGACGGCTTTCTTGACTTCGGCGCTGGAGCCATACTCCTTGGGCGCGGTGCCTTTGCCGGTAAACACCAGCTTGGACCACTGCGCTTTGACCTGGGCACTGTCCTTGCCCAGCACCTTCTGGCTGAACTCATTGCGCAGCGGGCCTTCGGTGTGTTCGATCGGTGTGAACAGGGTCGATTTGCCAAGGAAGAACTGGGCCGCCTGCTCGCTGAACATGCGCGAGGCCGGGTTCTTCGGGTTGACGATCACCACAATTTCGGCTGCCAGCGCGGGCAGGGCGGCACACATCATCGCTGCGGCAAGCAGCGGCTTGATTCGCTTGTCCATGGCTGCCTCCTCAGAACACGAAGTCGAGTGCTACCGCATACACGTTGACTGACTCATTGAAGCCAGGCTTGTAATTGATGAACGCTCCGGGGCCGTCTTTCGGCTTGATATGGTCGACCTGGACCTTCAGTGCCAGCGACTTGTAGAAGTCCCAGCGCACGCCGACCGCATCGGACGATTGCAGTGCCGCCTTGGCCAGGTTGTTGACGCCCGCGCCCAGTGGCGCAAGCGGCCCGCTGGTCGGCAATCCTGCCACGCTGCGAGCCGACTTCTGCTTGATGCTGCCGTGGTAGTAGTAGGGCAGGAATTTGCCGAAGCGGTAGCCGGCCATTGCGTACCACGAGTTGGTATCGTGCACGATCAGGGTATCGGTGCGGCGCATGGCGTATTCGGCCTGCAGCACGACGTTCTTCCAGTCCATGGTGCCGCCGACGGAAGTGAAGGTGCCTTTGACGTCGTTCAGCGGCATCATGTCCGCCACCGAGCCCAGGCCCACCGTGCGCAGCGTGGTCACCAGCCCGGTCAGGGTGGGATTGTCGACCACGCTGAAGTCGGCTTGTGCGCGGCCGAAGCGCAGCGTGAATGGGCCATTCTCGGCCACCACGTGCAGCAGCAGCATCTTGCGGAACTCGATGTTCTGCGCCGGCTGGTCGACGTCCGCGCGGCCGGTCCCGAGCTGCACGCTGAGCGAGGTGTCGCCGAAGCTGTGCTGGTACAGCAGGTCGACGCCATCAAAGGAATCCAGCGTGACCTGGCGATAGACTTCAGCCGGAGGGCGCAGCATGGTGTTGGCGTAGCCCACGTTGCGGAAGTCCGAAATCATGTAGATCGGTGCGCCCATGCGCCCGACGCGCACACTGAATTCATCGTTGACCTTGAACTTGGCAAAGGCCCACGCAGCCTGGGCACGGTAATGGTCGATGGCATCCTTGCGCACCAAGCCTTGGCCGGTGAAGGAGATCATGTCGTTGACCTTGACCGTGGCCTGAATGCCGAAATTCGAATCGACGCCGGTGCGCCAATCCTTCTTCACACCGGATGCCTGGTTGGGCCGGATGAATTCTGCATCGTTGGTGTCGGTGGAGGTGAGGGCGGCGGTGCCAAAGCCGCTGATGGTTACCGTGGGACCGGTGTCCTGGGCGTTTGCCTGGATGGCGAAGCTGGCTGCTGAAAGCGCGGCAAGCGCGCTGCACATTCTTTTCATCGTCATGCTGTCTCCCGTTGTTATTGGATGTGAACAAGCTGACTACGGGGACCAGTGTTGCAGATTGCCGGCGCCAGCGCCATTGTTCGTGGTAGACGCGCAACAATAAAAAAGCCCGCAGCTGCGGGCTTTTCCTGAAAGGGGGACGACGCTTACTGCGCTTTACCCAGTTCCGAGCGGTGGCGCGAGTAGCTGAAATACACGACCAGGCCCAGTACCAGCCAGATGCCGAAGGCCAGCCAGGTGATAGCCGACAGGAAGTACATCAGGGACAGGCAGAAGGCAACAGCCAGGCCTGGAACCACCGGCACGCCAGGGCAGCGGAAAGCGCGGTGCAGGTCCGGGCGCTTCTTGCGCATGATGATCACGGCGATCGACACCAGGCAGAAGGCAGCCAGCGTACCCATGTTGACCAGTTCCGCCAGCACGTTCAGCGGCACCAGGGCGGCGATGAAGCCGAAGATCAGGCCGACCATCCAGGTTGCGAAGAACGGGGTATGGTATTTCGGGTGCACCTGGGACAGTTTCTTAGGCAGCAGGCCGTCGCGCGACATGGCGAAGATGATGCGGGTCTGGCCATAAGCCATCACCAGGATCACAGTGGTCATGCCAAGGATGGCGCCCAGCGATACCCAGCCGGCGAACCAGTTTTCACCGGCGTATTGCAGTGCCAGCGACACAGGGTGGTCAACGCCCAGGAATTGCTTGTAAGGGACGATGCCGGTCATGATGCCGGCCACGATCACGTACAGGATTGTGCAGACGGCCAGCGAGCCGATGATGCCGATTGGCAGGTCGCGCTCAGGGCGCTTCACTTCTTCGGCGGCGGAAGTCACGGCGTCGAAGCCGATGAAGGCGAAGAACACCAGGGCAGCGGCGCTCATCACGCCGGAGGCGCCGAATGGCATGAATGGCTGCCAGTTTGCCGGCTGCACGTGACCGGCGCCGACGGCGATGAACAGCAGTACCACGCCGATCTTGATGATCACCATGATGTTGTTGACGCGGGCCGATTCACGCACGCCCCAGCCCAGCATGGCAGTCAGCAAGATCATGATCAGGAAGGCCGGCAGGTTGAAGAGAGTGGCGGTGCCAGGGATGGCGCCCGGTGCGGCGGTCAGCGCTGTCGGCAGGTGGATGCCGATGCCGGCGATCAGCGATTGGAAGTAACCGGACCAGGCCACCGACACGGCGGAAGTAGCGAGGCCATATTCGAGCATCAGGTCCCAGCCGATCATCCATGCCACCAGCTCGCCCAGGGTGGCGTAGCTATAGGTGTAGATGGAGCCGGCAACCGGAACGGTCGAAGCGAATTCGGCGTAGCACAGGGCGGCGAAACCGCAGGCCAGTGCTGCGACCACGAAGGAAATCGTCAGGGCCGGGCCAGCGGTCAGTGCGCCGGTGCCGGTCAAGACGAAGATGCCGGTACCGACAATGGCGCCAATGCCCATCAGCACCAGGTCCATTGGACCCAGCACTTTCTGCAGGCCGCCCGGGGTACGGGTAGCTGCTACCATGTCGTCCAGGTTCTTAGTCCTAAAAATGCTCACTAGTCTCTCCAATAAATCTTCTCTTTTGGGATCGCCAAAAAAAGGCTGCCGCATATTAGCACACGGGTTTGCCGGAGGATGTTGTAGGATTGTAAATCTGAACCGTTTGTTGCCTTTAAAGTCCTTGCCCCACAGATGAAATATATGATACTAGCCGCGGCGGCTGCCGCGACCACTTTTGCCTCCGGCGCCATGGCCCAGCCAATGCCGCCGCAACCGAATACCCCGGCCTACAAGGCCTGCATGGCGGAGGAAGGCGAACTACGTCCCCAGCGACGGGCCCTGGCGCGCCGTTTCAAGGAGCATGAAGCTGCGCTGGAGCGCACTTCCGCCGAACTCTCCGCGCACGAGGCGGCCTCGGCACAGGTCAACCGTACCGACAGTGCCGCAGTCGCTGCCTACAATGCACGCCAGGATGAATTGAATGCCCGTGCTGCGAGCCTGAACTCCGAGGGCACAAGCCTTGAAAAAGAGCTGCATGACTTTAATGCGCGCGTTGCTGCAGGCAATATCCGCTGCGGGAATATCCTCGCGCCTTATAAGGTGCGCAAAAAGGAGAAATGATGCGCAAGATCTTAACCCTTGTGTTCGCCCTGGCTTGTGCCAGCTCGCAGGCTGCCCCGCTGCCAGCCGCGGCCCGCGCCGAAGTCGATGCACTGCTGACCCGCCTGCAATCGTCCGGTTGCCAGTTCAACCGCAACGGCAGCTGGTATAACGGCGCCGATGCCAGGACCCACCTGCTGCGCAAGCTGGAATACCTGGAAAAGAAAGACCTGGTCAAGAACGCCGAACAGTTCATTGACCTCGGCGCCAGCACCAGCAGCTCAAGCGGTAAGCCCTATATGGTCAAATGCGGCGCGGCCGCGCCCTTGGAAAGCAAAGCCTGGCTGAACGCGGAACTGAAGGCCATCCGCGCGCACTGACTACGGAGCTGGAGGTATAGTGGGCCAGGAGGTAAGCCCGCCATGCTTCACGAAACAGCCAGCATCGCCACGCCTGCCGGGGAAGTGGAAGGCACGCTCGACCTGCCGACTGGCGCCACTGGCGTGGTGCTGTTCGCGCATGGCAGCGGAAGCAGCCGCTTCAGTCCCCGCAATAATTTCGTGGCTGGGGCCTTGCGTACTGCCGGCATCGGTACCTTGCTGATGGACTTGCTCACCCCTGCCGAAGACGAGATCTACCGCACCCGTTTCAATATCAGCCTGCTGACCGAACGCCTCGGCCTGGCCGCCGACTGGCTGGACGCGTCCGAGGCAACGCGCGGCTTGCCCCTAGGCCTGTTCGGCGCCAGCACCGGCGCCGCCGCGGCATTGCAGCTTGCCGCCGAGCGCAAAGGCGGCGTGGCGGCCGTGGTTTCGCGTGGCGGCCGGCCCGACCTGACCGGGCAGGTGGCGCTGGCTCGCGTGACGGCGCCAACTTTGTTCATTGTCGGCGGCCGCGACGAAGGCGTCATCGAACTCAACGAATCGGCCTTCCATAGTCTTAATTGCAAAAAACGCATCGATATTATTCCCGGGGCGACCCATCTGTTTGAAGAGTCTGGTGCGCTGGAAGAAGTGGCCCGGCTGGCGCGAGATTGGTTCAGTCAGCACCTTTCATGATGAATGGTGAAGAATGGTGAGAATGCGTGCATTTTTAACCCCATCTGCGTCGCTATAATTTTCCCCATCTATTGGGAGAGCGTATGGCGCTGCATTTGAAGAAGGCAATGTTCAGGAATTCAGTTTTCATCAGCGGCGTGTGCGCCGTACTGGCTGTTTTCCTGACGCCATTGCTCACGGCGCCCGGCGGCCTGCTCTGGCTGGCCATCCTGGTTTGCGGCGCTGCCTTGCTGACTTTCCTGCGTACTGCCTACAAAATCCGTAAGGAAATGCTGGCGCGTGTGGATGATCTCGCATCCTATGTCCGTATCGACCGCGACAGCGCACAAGCCCGCGAACAGGTTGACTGGAGCCTGATCGACGATTACGCGACGCAGCTTGCCACCCGCGGCTTCCATTCCCTGGGCGACTACACGACTTATCCGACCCCGCCTACGCTGGTTGGCGTTGCGGCAATGTTCGCCAATGCCGAGGGCAGCATCATCATCGAAATCCAGCAGTTGATGCCGCAGCCGGGCCAGGCCGCGGTTAAAGACGGGATCTACTTCAGCATCATGTCGATGGTGGGCGGCAGCATTCGTGTCGTCACCAGCAACCATAAGCCGCAGGCCGTGACCTACCTGATCCGTGGCGAGCACGATGTCACCACCGGCCGCCCGGGCTCCGGGCTGATGGAGCTGCTGGCGACGCATATGGACCTGCTGGCGCGCCTGCGCGAGAAAGTCGGCAAGGCTCCTTCGAGCGGCCTGACCGTCGAGCGCTATGTGCTGGCGATCCGCGAGGCCCAGGCCCAGGCGCGCAGCCGCGTTACTGCCATGAGCGGCTATGCGATTGCTTGCGCCGTGGACCGGTTCGACGCCAATCGCATGCTGCGCTGGACCCCCACCATTGCTGACCTCAAGGAAGTGCCGGTGCGCCGCCTGGATGAGCTCGACGACGCTTTTGGTTCGGACGTGCAGCCACCGATCTTCCACCAGTCACTGGCGACCCAATTCTGAAGGCAGTGCCTTGAGCTGGTAGCGCGCGCCGGCAAGGAACAGCAGGAACAGTACGCCGGCAATTGCCTTCAGGGCCGGGGCTTCTGGGCTCTCGAAGACCGGATTGCCCACTGGGACCCGGGTGAAGGTCTCGGTAATGCCGGGAATGAAGTGCAGGAAGAAGGTAAAGGAATAGCCGACGGTTTCGACCTTGCGGCTGGCGGCGCCGAACCATCCGAGCGAGCCGGCAGCGTAGGCAATCGCCAGCGTCAGCAGGGTGAGCACGGCAAGGGCATGCGGTTTGCCGAAGCCGCCATGGGCGAACAGGCCGAAGCCGGTCAGGCTGACCACCAGGGTGCTGGCCAGGTACAGCAAACCAGTCTTGCTGCGTGGGCTGATGCTGCCATGCAGGGCGTAGGCGGCAAAGCCGGAACCGAGGGCCAACAAGCCGAGCGCAGTGTGGAAGATGCCGAGTGGGGACATGATAGCTCCTCATATAAAGGTTGGACTGCAACGATGAATGGATGATAGGCGTCATCAATGAGTGAGGCCAATTGCATGTTTCTAAGGCCGCGATAGTGATTTACTTGCATAGGAAGAAATCCCATCATGAAAATCAGCAATCGACTGATCATTACCCTTGCAATTGCCCTGATCGGCCTGCTCTTTGTGGGCGCCGAAGGCTTTTGGCAGTTGCGCGATGCGCAGCAGCGCATGGAGCTGGTGCAGACTCGCCTGATCCCCAGTGTCTCAGCCATTAATGCTGCCAAGGCGGCGGTGAGCGATAGTCGCCTGGCTGGTTATCGCCTGTCGGTGTTCTCCAACCTGCCCGACAAGACTGCGCTGGACAAGGCTTACAACGATGCGCACGCCAACTTCGACAAGGTGCTGGCCGATTACGCGAAGAACAACATCTTCGACGAGACCGACCGCAAGATGCTGGAGCAGGACAAGGCGGCCATGGAAACCTATCGCCAGGCGCTGGTGCCATTTCTTGCCGCCTCGCACGCGGGCGACATGGATGGCGTGCGTGCCACCCTGGTGGCCGGTTCGCCGCTGGCGCTGGGCGCGGCGGGCGTGAAGAAAAGCCTCGACGACCATGTGGCTTATAACCAGAAGCTGATCGAAAAGGTGAAGGCCGACAGCGATGCCGATTATTCGAAGGCGCTGAAGGTCCTGGTCGCGGTCACCGTGGCGGTGCTGCTGATCGTCGGGATCATGGGCTACAAGATGTACCTGGTGATCACCGGTGGCCTGGACAAGATGCAGGGCACGATGGAGGACGTCAGTTCTTCGCTGGACCTGACACACCAGGTCGACGTGGAGCGCATGGATGAAATCGGCCATGCCGGCGCGGCCTTCAACAAGCTGCTGGGCGAGATTGGCGGCGTGGTAGGCACGGCGCGTTCGGCGGCGGATGCGGTCAGCACTGCTTCGCGCCAGATCGCGGCCGGCACCGGCGACCTGAATAACCGGACTTCGGCACAGGCGGCTGCGCTGGAGGAAACCGCCTCCAGCATGGAGGAACTGACCTCCACCGTGAGCCAGAACTCGGACAATGCGCGCCAGGCCAACCAGCTGGCGCAGAATGCCTCGCAGATCGCGGTGCAGGGCGGCGAGGTGGTGAAGGAGGTGATCGACACCATGGCGTCGATCAACGAGTCTTCGCACAAGATCGTGGACATCATCAGCGTGATCGACGGCATTGCGTTCCAGACCAACATCCTGGCACTGAACGCTGCCGTGGAAGCGGCGCGCGCCGGCGAGCAGGGGCGCGGTTTCGCCGTGGTCGCGACCGAGGTGCGCAACCTGGCGCAGCGCTCCTCGGCAGCGGCCAAGGAAATTAAGGCGCTGATCGACGACAGCGTGGAGAAAGTCGATTCCGGCACCAAGCTGGTGATGCGCGCAGGCGACACCATGAGCGACGTGGTGGCCAGCGTGAAGCAGGTATCCGACATCGTGGCCGAGATCAGCGCCGCTACCGCCGAACAGAATGCCGGCATCGCCCAGGTTCACCAGTCGATCACCTCGATGGACCAGGTGACGCAGCAAAACGCCGCGCTGGTGGAAGAAACGGCCGCCGCATCGCAAGCGTTGCAGGACCAGGCGGAAGTGTTGGCCCGCGCGGTGAGCGCCTTCCGCATCGGTGCCGCCCACCTGAAGGCTGCGCCAGTGTTGCGTAATGCCAGCAGCAGTCCAGCCGCTTCTACCGCAGTTACGCTGCGCCCGCCGCGGCAGCAGCGCAAGGTCGCCAGTGCCACGGCAGGCGAGGAGTGGGAGCAGTTCTGAATTTGTTAATATTTTTAGAAGACTTTTTCATCTGTCCGTCATAAATTGACGCTATCGTCTGGACTCTTTTCAACCAGGAGAAACCAGATGAAACTGAGCACCATCGCTGCCAGCCTCGCGCTGGCAGCATCCGCAGTAAGCCTTCCGGCCCACGCATGGCAGCAGGAAACGCATCGTCGTATCGTGTTGGACGCCGTCAATTACATGAAGGCCAATCCTGGTACCACCAACTACAACAAGCTGCTGGCCGGCGTGACGCGCGCCGGCTACACGATCGACCAGTTCGCGGCGGCGCTGGGGCAGGGGGCGTATGACGTCGACGACTTTGCCGACACCTACATTTGCGGCGCCACCACTGGCAACTGCCAGCTGGCGCCGGTGTGGGGCGCGGCCTCCAGTATCGTCAAGTACACCACCTACTGGCATTTCCAGAACCACACCTCGGGCCGCGACGTGCACGGCAATCCTTTCGGGGGCTATAACTACGCCAAGCTGGCCGTGGCCGGCGACATCGATAACCTGGCCGCAAGCTGGCTGTACGGCGATTACCTGGACGACGGTGCCGGGGGCCTGAAAGGCTGGTTTGGCGACGGCAGCAAATACAACACCTATGGCCTCACTGAGGCGCACTACCGCCTTGGCGGCTACTCGACCGCTTCCATGTATGCCGATTTCGAAGCGGCGCCATTCCAGCCGATCGACAACCTGGGCCAGTACTGGTTCTCGCAATTCCTCGCGCAGCCGACCGCGCAGTCGCTGGGCTTCGTGCTGCATACCACCGACTTGCTGCAGCCGCATCACACCTGGACCACGTCCGCACACGACCACTCGGGCTGGGAGCAGTGGGTTTACGACTACTATGACAGCGAACGCCTGAACGACTCGGCGCTGGTGAGTGCCGCCCTGGCTGATTTCACACCGGTGCCGGCGACCGTCAGCGATATCCGTCCGTTGCTGACGCAAGGCGGCACCTACTCGTACGCCAACGGCGGCATCGTGCTGTCGTCGACTGCGCACGGCGATCGCGTAACCGTCGGCAAGAAGATGATTCCGCACTCGATTGCCATGGTGGTCCATGTGCTGAACCGCGCCGCCGAGCGCCTGGCCAACTAATGGCCTCCCGCCACCGTGGCCAACACGCCGCCCGGTCCACCCGCGTCATCGTCACCGCGGCCCGGACCTTGGGCGGCCGGGACTGCGCAGCCGCTGCAGGTGCGGTGCTTGCCCTCGCCGCTGCATTGGCTGGCGCTGCCGCGGTGGCGGGGACGCCGGCTCCAGCTGCCATCGTCGTGCATGCCGATCCGGCCGGCGCTGCTGGCGCTGCAGTCGCCGCCCGTATTGACGGCGAGCCAATCTACAAATTCACGTTGGATACCCTGTGGCAGCAGCGCCGCACAAGCAAGCCTTCGCTGCAACGGCGCGCCGCGCTGGACGACCTTATCCAGGCTCGCCTGCTGGCAGCGCATGCAAGCGCCCCAGCACCGAAGGTGGGCACTGCCGCCTCGGTAGCCTTCGCCCCTGACGTGATGCTGGAAGAGCGCCTGGTATCCACCCTGCGAGAAACCTATGGACAGGACATTGACGCCGCGGTCAAAACGCTCCCCGGCGCAACGCTGGACAGCCTGGTCATCGCACAACCGGCACTGCCGCAGCCGCAGCTGGAAGCCCTCTTCGGCCGGCCAGGCCAACTAAAGCTGGAAATTGCCTTAACCCCGGCACAGCAAACCGAGGCCCGCAAAATCGATGTCCTGCGCTACCGGCTCCCCGGCGGCGAACCAATCCACGTCACCCTGTACGACGTTTACCACCGCCAAAACGTCCAGGGACGGCTGGCATTGTCACAAAACCCCGACAGCGTCGCAGCCCAGCAAGCACGCCGCATCATGGCCAACGCATTCGTCCAGCATTGGGCCAGCCAGCGCTTCGGCGCTGTGGCCGTAGCCGACCTGCGCAAGGCAATCGCCGATGGCGAGGCGGTAGCGGCGTTACGGCAGCTTTACGGCGTCGGCCTCGACACCGACTCCGGCAGCCCGCTGCTGAACCGCTTGTCCCGCGAGGCCACCGCGCAAGAGATCGAAGCCTTCTACAAGCAAAACAAAGACCAGTTTGCCCGCATCGACAAAGTCCGCGCCCGCCACATCCGCGTGGCCGACGAAGCGCATGCCCAGCGCGTGCAGAAGGCCCTGCAAGAAGGCGCCGATTTCGCCGCCGCCGCCCGCAAGATGTCGCGTGCCGCCGACGCAGCCAAAGGCGGAGACCTCGGCTGGATCAGCGCCGATGGCAGCAAGGACTGGCTCGCCAGCCTCGCCTTCAGCCAAGAGCCCGGCAAGCCATCCGCCCCGATCCGTGCTCCGGTCGGCCCCAACGAGCCCGCTTACTGGGAAATCGTACTGGTCGAAGAGCAGGCCCAAGGCACCCACCCGCTGCAATCGGAAACGGTACGCTACCAGGCCAGCCGCATGATCGCGTTGAAGAAAGCCATGCAGCAGCTGGGCGAAATCACCGAACAGGCACGCCGCGCCGCCAACATCGAGATCCTGGAGGCGAAATGAAACCCGGGCCACGCATCGCAATCGCCATTGTCGCCGCGGGCATCGCCGCCATCGTGGTCCAATGGTATCTGGCCATTTCCCGCGAGGCGCCGCCCGCCGCAGCGGCGACGACCACTGCTCCGCGCACGCAGCCCGTTCCATCCCCGGCGCAACAGCCGGTGGCACCGGCAGCGTCAATAGCGCCAGAAGCGGCAAGCGAAGGCGATGGGATGCGCCGCGTTCCCTTGCCGCCGGTTGACGCGCGCTCGCCGGCCTGGATCTCGATGGCGCAGGCGCGCCAATCCGGCGACGACCGCGCCCCTCCGCTCGAGCGTTCTGTCCCGGCCGAACATCCCGCCGCCAGCGTGCTGGCGGACCATGACGCCTACGCCGCCAGCCAGCTGGCGCAAAAGCAGCGCCTGGCCGCCGCTTACGTACAGGCCGCCGGCCCGGAATTGGCGAACCTGCAGGCAGACATCGAGCGCGGACGCGAAGCTGGCGTTCCGCCAGAAGAACTGGCCCGCGTGGCGGAGAAGATCCGCCGCATCGAGCAGCAGCGCAAAGCTGCCGATGCGCTGCTCGCAAAAGGCAAGGGGAAGTGACCGGGCTGCGTTAAAGCAGGCTGGCCAGCGGCTTGATAACTTCGTCGTCGGTCCAGTAGGCCGTGTGGGAGAGGGGATTCCAGCTTTTGGTCATGAAGTCCAGGATGCCCTGGCCGGCGTTGACCACGCGGTCTTCGACCAGCGTTTCATAGCCGCCTTCCAGCGGCTGCAGCGGCCAGCCCAGCGCATCGTCCGGGTCGTACAGGTTGAGCCAGGTGAAGCCTGGATTGGGCTTGATGATCGGCTTGACGTCCATGCGCTGGTGGGCGGAAACGAAGACCGGAATATTGCAGCCGGTCGTCACGAAGGTGCGCACCGTGCCGCATTGCAGGAACTTGCGCTGTGCCGCGGTCAGGCTGTCGGCCATGCGGCCGGGCTTCCAGATGCCGGCTGCGACCGCGCCGCCGCCAGCGCGCTTCTGCGCGTCGTAGATAAAGCTGGACATGACCTGGCAGCCAAGCGAGTGCGCCAGCAGGACAATCGGCGTATCCGGCCCGCGATGTTCCAGGATAGCCAGCAAGGCGCGGGCGATCTCCATCTGCGCCTGCTCGTAGACCGAGTTGTCGTACTCCTTGCGGTTCTCCAGCCCCGCTGCATCGGCAAAACCGAACAGGATGAATTTGCGCAGCTGCTCATAGCGCACGGTGGAGCGCTCGCGCGTGCGGTTCCATACGTCCAGCTCATTGGGCTTGAGCAGGTGCTGGTAGTAGACGCTGTACACGTCGACGTTGGCGAAAGCATCGCCCATTCGGTGCGACAGCGCGCGGCGCATGTCGTCGGCATAGTCGAGCGGCTGCTCGCCCATGCCGTGAATGGTCAGGAGTGCGACCTTGGACATCAGGCGGCCGCCTTTTCAGGAACGCCGCGGAAGCGGTAGCCGATGAACAATGCCAGCAGCCACACAGGGATCAGGTAGACCGAAATGCGCAGGCCTTCGGTCATGTACATGATCAGCAGGATGCCGGCCAGGAAGGCCAGGCACAGGTAGTTGGTCAGCGGGTAGCCCCAGCTCTTGAAGCCGGTCTCCTTGCCTTCGGCTTTTTTCTGTGCACGGAAGCGCAGGTGGATCCAGCTGATCATGCCCCAGTTGATCACCAGCGAAGAGACCACGAGTCCCATCAGGAAACCGAATACTTTGCCCGGCATGAAGTAGTTCAGCACTACGCAAATGCCGGTGGCAAGGGCCGATACACCCAGCGCCGCCAGTGGGACGCCGCGCTTGTTCACGCCCAGCAGGGCTTTGGGCGCATTGCTTTGCCTGGCCAGGCCGTACAGCATGCGGCTGTTGGAGTACACGCCACTGTTATACACGGACAGTGCGGCGGTCAGCACCACGACATTCAGGATGTTCGCAACCCAGTTGGCATTCAAGGCGTGGAAGATCATCACGAACGGGCTGCCGCCGGTGACGACTTTCTGCCAGGGATAGAGCGACAGCAGCACGCCCAGCGCGCCGACGTAGAAGATCAGGATACGGTAGATGGCCTGGTTGGTCGCCTTAGGAATGGTTTCGGACGGGTTGCTCGCTTCCGCGGCAGTAATGCCCACCAGTTCCAGGCCGCCATACGAGAACATGATCACGGCCATCGCCATCACCAGCCCCGACACGCCGTTCGGGAAGAAGCCCCCGTGCTGCCACAGGTTGGCAACGGCCGCTTCCGGGCCGGCATTGCCGGACACCAGCAGGTAGCCGCCATACACGATCATGCCGACCACCGCGGCCACCTTGATGATCGCGAACCAGAATTCCATTTCGCCGTAGGCGCGCACATTGGCCAGGCTGATGGCGTTAATGATCAGGAAAAAGGCGAGGGCGCTGACCCAGGTCGGGATCCCTGGCCACCAGTATTGGACATAAATGCCGACAGCCGTCAGTTCGGCCATGCTGACCAGCACGTACAGCACCCAGTAATTCCAGCCCGACATGAAGCCGGCCATGTGGCCGCAGTATTTGTCGGCGAAGTAGCTGAAGGAACCGGCTACCGGCTCGTCGACCACCATCTCGCCCAGCTGGCGCATGATAAGGAAGGCAATGAAGCCGGCCACTGCGTAGCCAAGCAGCACGGAAGGCCCGGCCAGCTTGATGGTGTCCGCAATGCCCATGAAAAGGCCCGTGCCAATGGCGCCGCCCAGCGCGATCAGCTGGATATGGCGGCTCTTCAGGCCCCGTTTCAGTTCTGTCATGTATGGCGTCCTGGTGTCGAAAAGGTCAAAGGCCCTGATTCTACATCCTCGCAAGGCAACAATGTCATTTTCGCACTGCCGCAATTCACGATGCTCCTCCTTGACCTAAATCAAATATTTTGTGCGGGGCCTTGGATATGCTGCAAATATGCTCACACTTAAATTCCTTGGTGCCACCGGCACCGTCACCGGCTCCAAATACCTGTTGCGCAATGGCGACGATCAGGTCATGGTGGATTGCGGCCTGTTCCAGGGCTACAAGCAGCTTCGCTTGCGCAACTGGGAGCCTTTCCCGGTACCGCCGGACGCCATCAGCAGCGTGGTGCTGACCCATGCCCACCTCGATCACAGCGGCTTTTTGCCGGTGCTGGTCGGCGCCGGTTTCCGCGGCAAGGTGTACTGCACGGAGGCCACGCGCGATTTGTGCCGCATCCTCCTGCCGGACAGCGGCCGCTTGCTGGAGGAAGAAGCGCTGTACGCGAACCGCCACAACTTTTCCAAGCACAAGCCAGCCTTGCCGCTGTATTCCGAGGCCGATGCGCTGCGCGCCCTGGAACACCTGGAGGTAGTGCCGGTCGGCCATGAGTTCTCGCCTGGCCGGGGGATGATGGCGCGCTTCCAGCTTGCCGGCCATATTCTGGGCGCTGCTTCGGTTTCGGTGCGCTGCAGCGGCCGTACAGTGATGTTTTCGGGCGACGTCGGCCGGCCGAACGATCCGATCATGCGGCCGCCGACGGTGCTGGGGAAATGCGATTACCTCGTGGTGGAGTCGACTTACGGCGATCGCCGCCACGACGCCTCCGACCCGAGCGGCAAGCTGGCGGACATCATCAGCAAGACTGCCGCGCGCGGTGGCGTGACAGTGATTCCCTCGTTTGCCGTGGGCCGGGCGCAGGAACTCCTGTATGAAATCTGGAAGCTCAAAGAGGCCGGCGCAATCCCGCTCGCCTTGCCGATTTACCTGAATAGCCCGATGGCAGTGGATGCCACGCGGCTGTACATCAAGCACCAGGGCCAGCACCGGCTGGACGAACGAAGTTGCCACGCCCTGGGCCATGTCGCGCATATCGTGAACAGCGTGGAAGAATCGATGGCGCTGAACCGCCGCCAGGCGCCGATGGTCATCATTGCCGCCAGCGGCATGGCCACCGGCGGCCGCGTGCTGCACCACCTGAAAGCCTTTGCCGGCGATTCGCGCAATACCATCTTGTTTGCCGGCTTCCAGGCTGCGGGGACACGTGGGGCGCGCATGCTGGCCGGCGAAACCTCGGTCAAGATCCACGGCGAGTACTACCCGATTCGGGCCCGGGTTGAACTGATAGGCAACCTGTCGGCCCACGCCGATGCCGATGAAATCCTTGGCTGGCTGTCGCATTCTTCGGCCTCGCCGCGCCAGGTGTTCGTTACGCATGGCGAGCCAGCGGCGGCCGATGCCCTTCGGCTGCGAATTTCGGAGCAGCTCCACTGGCCATGCCGGGTGCCGGACTACCTGGAAGAGGTGGTGCTGGAGTAGGGGATGCCATGGCGGCCTTGCTGGAAATCTCGCTTGCCGCACTGTGCGGCGCCTTGCTGGCCGCGGCGTTGACGGCATGGCTGATGTTCCGCCATGTGGCGAGCATTTCCCGGCTGCTGCGCCAGCGTATGCGCAGTGCCGCAGCGCGCGAACACCTGGTGGCCAAGGTGTTCGACGCGACTTCGGAAGGCATCCTGGTGGTCAACCGCGATATGCGCATCGTCGAAGCCAATCGCGCTTTCGCGAACATGAGCGGCTATGCGCGTCACGAGCTGGTGGGGCAGCATCCGCGCATCATGCAGTCCGGAAGGCAGGACGCAGACTTCTACAAGGCGATGTGGCAAGGCTTGCTGGGAACCGGCCAATGGCAGGGCAAAGTGTGGGACAAGCGCTCTGACGGCACCCTGTTCGCGGCTCACCTGACGCTGAGCGCAGTGCGCGATGAACACGGCAGGGTGCAGCACTATTTCGGCCTGTTCACTGACATCACGGACGAATGCGCGCGCCAGGAGGAAATTGAGAAGATGGCCTTCATCGATCCGCTCACGCGCCTGCCGAACCGGCGCCTGATGGAAGACCGCCTTCAGCAGGCGCTAGCCTTTGCAGCGCGCACCGAAAAACTGGTGGCGGTTTGCGTGATGGACCTGGATGGCTTCAAGAACGTCAACGATACTTTCGGCCACGAGGCCGGCGATGCGGTACTGGTTGAAGTGGCGGGGCGCTTGCAGCAAGTGGTGCGGGCCAACGATACCGTGGCGCGGCTCGGCGGCGACGAATTCGTGCTGCTGCTGGCGGGGCTGAACGATGTCGGCGAGGCGGAGGAGGTCCTGGAGCGGGCGCTGGCGGCTGTGCGCGCGCCGGTGCGGCTGGCGGACGAGCAGCCGGCCTTTGTCTCGGCCAGCATCGGGCTGGCCGTGTTCCCGTATGATGCGCAACTGGCGGAAGACCTGCTGCGGCGCAGCGATGCGGCCATGTATGCGGCCAAGCGCCAGGGCCGCGATCGCTGCAAGCGGGCGCAGGCCCGCTGCTGAAAATTACAGGCTTTCCTTGACGGTGCGGCCGTTCAGCGGCTGGACCGGGCGGGCGTTGTGCTTGTAGGCCTGGGCGAAGCGTTTCAGCTGCGCGCCCGACATTTCAACCGGCGTTTTCAGCACGAACCAGTTGACCTCTTCGCTGCACGGCGGAGTGGTCAGCGACCCGGCGAAATTGTAATAGCCTTGCGTGCCTGGCAGCAGCTTGCCGATGTCGATGCTGACGCCTGGCACTTCCTGTGCTTCGCCTTTTTCCTTTGGCAGGGAATCCCACAGGGTCTGCACCAGCGGATTCTCGGCGCCTTTGCGGAACAGCACCGCTACCACGGCCAGCTTGCCTTCCTCATTCTTGTGAACCAGGTGTGCGACCATTGGGTAGCTGCGGCCGTTGATCTTCTCTTCGCTTGGCTTGTGGAAGTGGAATTGCAGCAGGTCGTAACGCTTGCCCTCGATGGTGACGCTGCTGCCCGCGGCATAATTCACCTGGATGGTATGGCCGTTGTCGAGGATCTTCAGCGGCGACGGGCTGTAGGCGAATTCCAGCGGCGGCAACTGGGCCTTGCTGGTCTTGCGGATGTCGATCGGCGACTGGTTGTGCCCCAGCTTGCAGGTGCTGAAGTCCTGTTCCAGCTTGCCCCAGTTCTGCGGGCCAGTTGCGCCGTCATAGCTCCAGTGCGCCGGTTTGTTTTCGGCGAGGGCCGCAGCTGGCAGCAGGGCGGCGCAGAGCAGGAAGGAGAGGGTGCGTTTCACTGCGTGATCCTTTCAGGGTTGTTCGCCGCAAGTTCCAGGCGGCGCAGGAATTTTTCGGGTGGCTGGTAGCCGATGATGCGCGCTTGTGGGACTTCGTTTCCGCCGGCATCGAACATCACGATGCCGGGCGGGCCGAAAAGGCTGAAGCGCTTCATCAGGGCACGGTCTTCTTCGCTGTTGGCTGTGACATCGGCTTGCAGCAGGTGCATCTCTTGCATGGCGGCTTGTACGCGCGTGTCAGTGAAAGTGAGGCGTTCCATCTCCTTGCATGAGACACACCAATCGGCATAGAAGTCCAGCATGACGGGTTTCTTTGCACTGGCGAGTGCCTGGTCAAGGTCGGCGACAGTGCGCACGCGGGTGAAACGGGGTTCGGCATTATGCGCCTGGCCCGTACCCGCGGCGGCAATAGTAGCACCGTTCCCGCCACCGCGCAGGTGGGCCAGCGGCTGCAGTACATCGCGTCCAGAGCTGGCCGCGCCGACCAGTTCGAACAGGCCGCCAAGCAGCATCAGCACGCCCAGCGCCTTGGTGGCATAGGCGCCTGCTCCGGCACCCTGCGGAACCGCCTCGCCCACGCGCAGGAAGGCAGCACACAGGATGGCGAAGGCGCCCCACAGGGCCATGCTGGCCGTGACTGGCAATACGGGATTGACCATCCAGATGGCGACCGCGATCAGCAGCAGGCCAAAGACTTTCTTTACGTGGTTCATCCAGGCGCCGGCGCGCGGCAACAGGCTGCCGGCGGAGAGACCGGTCAGCAGCAGCGGCACGCTCATGCCGCAAGCCATTGCGAACAGGGCTCCGGCGCCGATCAGGGCGTTGCCTGTCTGGCTGATATAGAGCAGCGCACCGGCCAGCGGACCCGCAACGCATGGGCCGACGATCAGGGCAGAGAGGGCGCCCATCGTGAACACCGCGGCCAGGCGGCCGCCGGACAGGTTGCCGCTGGCGTTGCTGAGGCGTGTTTGCAGGGCGCTTGGCAATTGAAGCTGGTAGACGTCGAACATCGACAATGCCAGTGCGACCAGCAGCGCGCCAAAGGTCAGCAGCACCCAAGGTTTCTGCAACGCACCCGCCAGGCCTTCACCTGCCAGGCCGGCCGCCACGCCCAGCGAAGTGTAGACGAGGGCCATGCCCAGGCTGTATGCAGCTGCCAGCATCAGCCCGCGCTTGCGCGTCACCTGCGCTTCGCCGACGATGATGGAAGACAGGATCGGCACCATCGGCAGCACGCACGGCGTGAACGACAGCAGCAGTCCGAACGCCAGGAACGCCGCCCCGATCCGCCACGCGCTCCCGCTCTGCAGCGTGCGCTGGGCCAGCGACGTGTCATCCTCCGCCGCCACCGCCTGCGCTGCCGAAGGCCGGTCCGCCACCACCGTGCTGCTTGGGTTCGTCACCGTGGAGCCGGAACCGCCGGTGCTCGCCCCCTGGGCGGGCGCCCCATCTGGCAGCTCCACCAGCACGCCCGGCCGCGACGGATCAACGCGATAACGGCGTTCAACCGGTGGATAGCACAACCCGGCATCTGCACACCCCTGATACCCGACAACTAACGTGCCCTGCGTGCGGCCCTGCCAAGGCAACTGCAAAGCCAGCTCCCCCGCATAAGTCTCCATCTCCTTGCCAAAATTCTCGTCGTACTTGCGCTTCCCGCGCGGCATGACCGCCGGCAGCGCCGTGTCGTCGCTGCGCAAAACAATGCGATCCCGGTAAAGGTGATACTCCGGCGCGATGGCCCAGCGCAGTGCAAGCTGCCCGTCCGCCCGCAATTCCGCGCGCAAATCAAACGCCCGTTCCGGCGCCAGAAAATCATCCGCCAGGGCAGGCCCGCCAAAGGTGGAGGCCAGCAGCACCGCCGCCAGCCATTGAATCAGCAACTTCATCATTCATCTCCGAAAAATTCGCCCATCCTGGTCGATCGCCAGGAAAGACAAGCCAGACTGCTCCAGGAAATCCAGCCCATCGCGCTCCAGCAGCATTGCCGTGGTGCTGCAGCTGCCGGCAGCAATCGCCATCGGCGACACCACGCTCACCGAGCGCCAATAGGACACCGGCATGCCACTGCGCGGATCGAGGATGTGGCAATAACGCCGCCCATCCGCCTCGAAAAAGCGCTCATAATCGCCGCTGGTCGCCAGCGCCCCGCGGCGGAAAGGCACGCTGGCCACCGTAGCCCGCGGATCGCGCGGATGCTGGATGCCTATGCTCCACTCCCCGCCATCGGGCCGCGGCCCCAGGAAACGCATATCGCCGCCCAGGTTGACATACCCGTGCTGCACCCCTTGCGCCGTAAGGATCTCCGCCGCACGGTCCACCGCATACTCCTTGCCAAAGCCGCCGAAATCCAGCTCCATGCCAGCCTGGGAAAGCATCACGCTGCCGCCTTCGCGCCGCACCTGCTGCCAGCCAACCAGCGGCAGCAGGCGCTCCAGCGATTGCGGCGAAGGCACGGTACCCATGCGGAAGTCCCACACCTTGCGCAGCACGCCGGAAGTGATGTCGAAACGCCCGCCGCTGCTGCGGTAGACGGCATCCGCGTACTCCAGCAGCGCCAGGGTCTCCTCATCGCAGGCAACGGCTGAAACACCGGCCGCCGCGTTGATGCGGCTCACGATACTGTCGGTGCGATAGCGCGAGTATTTGGCCTCGATCCGGCGCACTTCCTCCAGCGCCGGTTCGGCCAATGCCCGCGCTTCGGCGCCCGAAGCGGCGGCCAGCCGGATCTCGCACCGGCTGGCCATCGCCTGGAAGTCGATCGTGAAAATCGGGCTTACCACTGCCGTGACACTCCAAGCTGCAGGCTGACCGCCCGCATCGGCGCCAGCCCAGGACTGCCGTTGCCGAACAAGCGCCAGGCCCCGCGCTGCTCATAGCGCTCCACCTTGAAGTCGACCGCCCAGTCCCGATTGAGCTGCTTCGCAAGCTTCACGCCCAGCGTGACGGCACCAAAGCCGGACAGGCGCTGGTCGGCGGAACTGGCTTGCGAACTGCCGAACACATAACCGGGCGGGAAGGGCGCGCCAAGCTTGCTGTCATACACCGGGTCGAAATAGAAGTCGGCCGCACGCTGCGTATAAAGCCGCATGGCCGGCGTGACAGTCCAGCCATCGCCCAGGCCCTGCACCCATTCCGCACCGATCGTATGGGCGCTGATGCCGTAACTGTCCCGGTAATAGCGGTAACTGAGCCTGCTGGTTGCGCCCAGCGCGACGAAACGGTGGTTCCACTGCAGCAGGGCCGTGTCCTGCCGCCGTGAATCCGGCCGGTTGTCGGCCAGCTTGTAGGGATCGGAGTAATAGCCATGTCCTTGCGTGTGGGTCAGCGTGAACTGGCCGATGTCGACCGGCGTCAGCACCTGCGTCACGCCCGCCAGTACGCTCACTGTCTGGCGCCCTGCATCCTGCACGATACGGTTGACGGGATTGATGCTGTCATCCGAGCCGCCCAGGCCAAAGTTCCAGGTGGTGTTCTTGTCTTCGCTGGCAAGGGAAGCCTGCAGCGACAGGGCGCGCGACACATAGTCATGCTCTGTCGAATAGGCTGCCGACACGCTGACCGTGCCGCGCGGCAGGTAGCGTGTGACAGTCACATCGCCCGCCTTGCGCAAGTCGTCCATGCGGGAAGCGCCGGAGACCGCCGTGTGGTAACGCGGCGAAGCGCCCGACACGTCGTCGACCGTGGCGCTGGCGGCCACCGTCCATTCGCCGGTAATCGGCGCCAGCACCGACACCGCAGGCGCATGCACGCGTACGCGGTCCATGCCCGGCTGGTCCTCCTTGTAATACAGGTACTTCACGCCGATGCTGCCGCGTTCCGGTGCGGTTTCGGCATGCACGGTGCCGATCCCCGGCAGCAGCATGGCCGCCGCCAGCAAGGCCTGGCCGACCGGAATGCCGTTCTGTGGTTTGTTATCCATGGTGATCCTTGTCAGTTGCAGCCGCATCCACCGCCACCCACGGCGCTGCCGCCGGATGCTGCTTCCTTGCTGGTGTATATGTGTTCATTGAAGCGCGTCTCCAGGTTGTCGCCCTGGATCAGCATGTCGGTGCGCGAAAGTTCGCCTTTCTCCCAGGGCTGCACGGGTTTCAGCGCGCAGCCGGAAAGGCCGGCCAGCGCGGCGCAAAGCATCAGCAGGCGCGCGCTCATTGCCGCACTCCCAGCGCGGACTTGATGCGCGCTTCCAGCACGCTGCGGTCGGCCGGGCGGAAGCCGCTGTGCTCGTACAGCACTTTCCCGTCCGGGCCAATCAGAACGCTGCTGGGCATTCCTTTGACGCCATAGTTGCGCGGAGCGGTGCCACTCGGGTCGAAGGCGATCACGAAGCTGGCAGGCGTGGCGTTGAGGAAGCTGCGTGCGTCGTCGGTCTTGGCATCGACGTTGATGCCGACCACCTGAAGGCCCTGGCCGCCATAGCGCGCCTGCATTTCATTCATCCATGGGAAGGACTGGCGGCAGGGGCCGCACCACGAGGCCCAGAAATCGATGTACACCAGCTTGCCCTGGTACTGTTCTAGCTTGACCGTGCCGGCCGGGCCGTTCAGCGTGAAGGCAGGGGCGGCCTGGCCCGGCTCGAGCGCCATGGCCTGGCCGGCCACTGCCAGTGCGGCGGCAGCAGCCATCAGGCGGGCCTGGCGGCGGCGCCACAGCAGCACGGCGGCAGCCAGCACAGCCAGCACGGCCAGCATCGGGTCGTTTCCGCCGCTGATCGACGAGCATCCACCGCCGCCGCGGTTTTGCGTTGCGCCGGCAGGCGCTGCGCTGTCCGAGCCCTGGCCGCTGAGGGCAATCTGCCAGCTTGCACCGCTTGCCTGCAGGGTGGCCGTTCCGGTTGCGTTGCCGGATGCGCTTGGAGCAAAGCGCACTGGCAGTTCGCATGAAGCGCCTGCCTGCAAGGTCAGCGGGAAGGCGCCGCAGGCATTGGTTTCACCCGTGGCCACGGCAAAGGGACCGCTGAAGCCAAGGCTGTTCAGCACCAGTGCTGCGGAGCCGGTATTGGAGAGAACGAAGCGTTTGACGACGCCGGCGCCGCCAGCAGCGGTGCTGCCGTAGTCGAAGGCTTGCGGTGACACGCCGAGGGCAGGTGCCGGCGCCGGGACAGCGCTGGCATTGCCGTTCAGGCGTACGGTGAACTGGGCGCCGCCATCGGTCACCAGCAGCATGTCGGCAATGCGAGCGCCGGCTGCAGTCGGTTTGAAGGTAGCGTCAATCGTGCAGTTTGCGCCCGGGCTCAGCGTGGCGTCGGCAGCGCAAGTGCCAGCCAGCGCAAAGTCGCCTGGATTGCTGCCGCCCAGCACCAGCGAGGCGATCTTCAGGGCGCCGGTGCCGCTGTTGGACAGCATATTGCTCTGCGCGGCCGATTGCTGCCCCACCTGCGTATCGGCGAAGGCTACAGGCCCAGGATTGCTCAGGGCCGGACGCGCCACTGGCGAGGTGGTGCCGGAGCCGGTGACCGCGACCGACAGGTCGGCGGCATTGGAGCGCACCAGCAAAGTGCCCGCCACACTGCCTGCCGCTGCCGGAGCGAACGCCAGCGGGACCGTGCAGCTCGCGCCAACGGCCAGGCTGCTGCCGCAATCGCCGCCGCTGGCAATGGAGACGCCCTGCGCGCCGCTGACGGCAATGCTGCTGAAGGCCAGCGCCACGTTGCCGCGGTTACTCAGCGTGACTTGCTGCGTGAGCGGCGCCGCGCCAATGGTCCACAGGCCGAAGGCAACCGCACTCGGACTGGCGCTGATGGCCGGTGCAGCGGCAGTCGCAGTGCCGGAAAGCCCAACCGCCACGTTCGCGTTGCTGGCATTCGAGGCGAGATTCAGGTTGGCCGCAAACGCGCCTGCCGCGGCAGGCTGGACTTGCACAACCACAGTGCAACTGGCGTTGATAGCCAGCGGCGTACCGGCTGCGCAAGTGCCACCCAGCGTGAAGTAGCTGGCCTGGGCGCCGCTGACGCCAATGGACGAGAAGCTCAGGGCCGCCTGGCCGCTGTTGGTCAGCGTCAGGGTGCGCTGGGCCGGCGCATTGGCCAGCAGCGCGCCAAAGTCCAGCGCAGTCGCCGACAGCGACAGCGTGGCCTGGGCCACCGCATTGCCGGTACCGGACAGGGCGACGCTGCTGGAGCCGCCAGTCGCATTGTGGCTGATGCTCAGCGACCCGCTGCGGGCGCCGCTGGCTGTCGGGCGGAACACCAGTTGCACGGTGCAGTTGGCGCCGGCGGCCAGCGAGGAACCGGAAGCGCAGCTGCCGCCCGTCACCCGGAAGTCGCCGCTATTGCTGCCGCCAACGGCGATGCTGCCGATATTCAGCGCCGCCGAACCGGTATTGGACAGCGTGGTGGCCAGCGCGCCGCTGTCCTGGCCCACGGTCGCACCGCCGAAGGACAGCGTGGCCGGTGCCACGGATGCCGCCGGCGCCGCCGTGACGTTCGGGTTGCCGATGAAGGCCGCCAGGTCGGCAATCTCCGCCGAACTGAATTTACCGTTGTACAGGGAGCCCATGCCGCCTTTATTGGCGGCGAAGGCGGAACTGATCACTGACGGATTGTTGGCCGCCGCCAGGATATTGCTGACGTTATTCGCCGGCGAAGCGCTATGGCAGGCAGCGCAAGAAGTGCCGCCGGAGGTGGGGCCGTTCAGGTAAAGGCTCTTGCCGTTCAGGGCATCGGCAGCCTGCGCGAAATGCGCAGCCTGCATTAGACCCAATGCGAGCAAAGCCCAAAGTCGGTGATGTTTCATTGCTGCTCCCGTGGTTGGTGAGTTGTTCAAGCACACATCGACAGAGCCCAGGCATTGCTTACACTGTGCAGCAAGGCGCACAGCCGCCAGTCGCGCCAGCGCTGGTAGGCCAGGCCAAAGACCAGGCCCGGCCCGAACACCAGCGCCGCCGCCAACGGCCCGGAGCCCAGGTGCAGCGCGCTGAAAGCCAGCGCACTTGCCAGCACCGCTTGCGCGGCACTGGAGCGTGGCAGCAGCCAGGCATGCAATCCGGCGCGCACTACCCATTCCTCCAGCAGCGGCGCCAGCACCAGCAAGCGCAGCACGGCGGCCAGGTCAGGCGAGAGCAGGGCGGGGCCGCAGACGGCAGTTTGAGCGAGCACAGTTACTGAACATTCTGTCAATGTTGTTACGGTCAATACCGGCGCACGAGAAAATGGTTCAAAATCAGGTGGAAAAGTATTTTTGAAAATTCTTTGAACCTTTTTGCTCCCGCTGTGTATTCACAGGCGTAAAAAGGAGAAAAGTGCATGCGGCTTGGCAGGAGGGCGGGAGTGACAGGGGACGTGGACGACGGTGAGCTGGTACGGCTGGTAGGGGGCGGCGATCGCCTGGCCTTCCAGGCCTTGTATCGCGCCTATTTTCCGCGCCTGGCCCGTTTCCTCGACCGCATGACGCGCAACGTGCCCCTGCTGGAGGAAATCGTCAACGACACCATGCTGGTGGTGTGGCAGAAAGCTTCCAGCTACGATGGCAGCAGCAAGGTCTCGACCTGGATCTTCGGCATCGCCTACCGCCAGGCCCTGAAAGCATTGCGCGGGCTGGACGAACCGTTGGAAGAGGCGCCCGATGTCGCCGGCGAAGAGTGGCACGAGCCTGAGCACGCCCTGGCTGCGCTCCAGCTGCAGCGTGGCGTTGGCCGTGCGCTGGACGCCTTGCCCCTGGAGCAGCGCGCCGTGGTCTGCCTGACTTATTACCACGGCATGGCTTACCAGGAGATCGCCGAGACCTTGAGTTGCCCGGTAAATACCGTCAAGACGCGCATGTTCCATGCACGCCTGCGGTTAAAGGACATGTTGTCCGAGCATATGGAAGAAACAAAATGAACATGCAAGACCCATCGAACGTTGCGCGGCACCAGGACGTGCAGTCGTTGCTGCCCTGGTATGCCGCCGGCTCGCTGGCCGACAGCGAGGCAGAGCGCGTGCAGCAGCACTTGCGCGAATGCCCCGAGTGCCGCGCCGAGCTGGCATGGCAGCGGCGCCTGATCGAAACGGCAGCCCCGCTGCCCGCCGCACTGGACCAGGAACGCGCCCTGGCGCGCCTGATGGCGCGGCTGGACGAGGCGCCGGCCCCTTTGGCCCAGCCCGCCGCCAAGCCATCCCCCGCGGCGCCGGTGCCGTCCCGCTTCGCCAGTGCCTTGCTGGACTGGCTGCGCGGTCCCGGCGACTGGAAGGGCTGGGCCATCGCGGCGCAGGCCCTGGTCATCGTGCTGCTGGCGGCGAACATGCTGCCAGCCGGAGCGCCGCCTGATTACAAGGCACTGGGCAGCGCCCCCGCCGCCACACCCGACCTGCTGGTGGTGTTCAAACAAGATGCCAGTGTGCAGGACGTGCAGCGTTTGCTGAAAATATCCGGGGCGCACCTGGTTGGCGGGCCGACCGCCACCGGGGCCTGGCTGCTGGATGTCGAAGCGGCACAGCGCAGCGCCGTGCTGGCAGCGCTGCGTGCCGATCCCGCAGTCGAAATGGCCGAAGTGCTGGCAGCGGAGGGCAAGCAGTGAAGCGTTGGGCAGCATTGATCGTTTGCATGTTGTGGGTGTACGCCGGACTGCCCGGCGCGCAAGCGGGGCAAGGTGAGCCCGGCGTCCCCGGCGTTGCTGCTCCGGCCGCAGCGGAAATCCTCGTCATGCTGCACCTGCCTGCGCCGCATTTCCGGGCCGATGGCTACAGCGGCGCAAGCTACCGGGACGATGCCGGCCGTCAGGCGCGCCAGCGCATTGCCGCTACGCTGGCGCGCGAACACGGCATGCAGCTGATGGAAGACTGGCCGATGCCGGCGCTGAACGTGGATTGCTACCGCATGCGCCTGGCCGCTGGCCAGGACCCCGCCGCAGTGCTGGCCGCGCTGTCGCGCGACAGCCGGGTGGCATGGGCGCAGGCCATCCAGGACTTCAGCGCGCAAGGCGCGGCTTCGGGCGCAGTCACTGGCACAGGCGACCCGCTTTACCGCGTGCAGCCTGCGGCAGCGCCGTGGCAGCTGCAACAGCTGCGCAAATCGGCCACCGGCCGCAAGGTGCTGGTGGCGGTGATCGATAGCGGCGTCGAGGCCGCGCATCCTGACCTGGCGGGCCAGGTGGCAGTTCAGGAAAATTTCGTTGACGGCCAATCCTACGTGGCGGAAGAACATGGCACTGCGGTAGCGGGGGTCATCGCCGCGCGCGCCGATAACGGGATCGGCATCGCCGGCATTGCACCGGACGCACGCCTGATGGCCCTGCGCGCCTGCTGGCAAGCCGACAGCGGGACGCGCTGCAACAGCTTCACGCTGGCGAAAGCCCTCAATTACGCTTTGCTGCACAACGCGCAAGTGATCAACCTGAGCCTGTCCGGACCACCGGACCGCCTGCTGCAGCAACTGGTCGGCGTGGCGCAGGCGCGCGGCATCCGCGTGGTGGGCGCGATCGACCCCACCCGCAGCGATGGCGGCTTTCCGGCCAATAGCCCTGGTGTGTTCGCCGTCGCCGCCGACGATGCGCCGCACCACGGCGAGCAATGCCTGCTCGCGCCAGGACGCGACGTGCCGACCACCATGCCCGGCGCACGCTGGGGCATGGTCTCCGGATCGTCCTATGCCGCCGCACACGTTAGCGGCATGCTGGCCGTGATCGGTGAACTCAAACCGCAGTTAAGCGGCGAGCGCCTGCACGAGGGTATCGTGCGCGCCAGCGGGCCCGCACCGTTGACGGGGATAGATCTTTGCGCCACCATCATGCGCATTACCGGTAAATGTTCTTGCGCATGCCCCAATCCTTCCACCGAAAACCTGGCACGTTCGCCCTGACGGGGCTGGCCTGCATCTTTGCAGCGAGTGCGCAGGCACAGGTGAGCGGCAGCGCCGGTATTGTGTCGGACTATATGTATCGCGGCATCTCACTCAGTTCCGGCAAGCCGGCTGCCCGGCTGTCGCTCGATGTCGATGGCGCCAACGGCTGGTTCGCCGGCGGCCAGGTGGTCAGCGGCCAGCTGGCGCCGCAATCGCACCGCAACGCGCAGTGGCTGGGGTACGCCGGCTACGCACAGCGCCTGCCATCCGGACTGTCCTGGGAGGCCGGGCTTTCCGCCTACGCCTTCCACGGCGCGCCAGACTGGAACTTTCGCGAGGTGTTCGCCGGCCTGTCCTTTGAAAACTATTCGGCGCGGCTGCATTATTCACCGGACTACCTCGGCTTCGGTGAGCGCACGGTATATGCTGAACTCAATGGCGGCGGGGCTTTAGGGACCGCCTGGCGCTACTTCTGGCGCGGCGGCTTCCTGTCGGCACCCGGCCATGCGGCCAGCAGCCGCGCCGAAGGGCGCATCGGCGTCGGGACGGCTGTCGACGGCTGGCAGATGCAGCTGTCCCTGGATGCGGCCCGCCTGCGCCGGCAGGGTGGCGGCTATGGCAGCTACTCCAGTGAACCTTCGAGCAAGGTGCACAGCAAACTGGTTCTCGGGCTGGCGCGCGGCTTCTGAAATTGATCCAGGTCATTCCGGGAGCCGGGTCTATCGCTTAGGCTGGGCGAAAGGAGTGAACCATGGGATACGCATTACGTGCCAGGCGGCTTGGCATCGACACTTACCAGCAACCGGTGGCCTATATGCGGCGCGACTGCAAGGTGTGCCTCGCCGAAGGCTTTGAAGCGCAATCGCGCATTGAACTGCAATGCGGAGCGCAAACGGTGGCCGCCACGCTGAACGTGGTCGATGGCGGCCTGCTCGATGAGCAGGACATCGGCCTGTCCGAAGCAGCGTGGGAAGCATTGGGCGCGGCGCCGGGCGTGGCAATCAGTGTCCGCCACCCGGCCCCGCTGGCTTCCTTCGCGGCTGTGCGCGGCAAGATCCATGGCCGGCCGCTGGATGACGCGGCGGCGCAAGCCATCGTTGCCGATATTGCGGGTGGCCGCTACCCTGATATTCACCTCTCCAGCTTTATCACGGCCTGCTCCGGCAACCGCCTCGACCTGGCCGAAACCATCGCCCTGACGCGCGCCATGGCCGCCGCCGGCCAGAGCATGCACTGGCCTTCGCAAGTGGTGGTGGACAAGCACTGCGTCGGCGGCTTGCCGGGCAACCGCACCACGCTGCTGGTGGTACCCATCGTTGCGGCCTGTGGCATGACGATGCCCAAGACTTCCTCGCGCGCGATCACTTCGCCGGCCGGCACGGCCGACACCATGGAAACCCTGGCACCGGTGGCAATCGGCATCGACGCCATGCGCCGCGTGGTGCAGCAGGAAGGCGGCTGCATCGTATGGGGCGGCAGCGTGACCCTGAGTCCGGCTGACGACGTACTGATCCGGGTCGAGCGCCCGCTGGAACTCGATAGCGACGGGCTGCTGGTCGCCTCCGTGCTGTCGAAAAAACTCGCGGCTGGCGCCAGCCACGTGCTGATCGACATTCCGGTGGGCCGCACCGCCAAGGTGCGCTCCGGGGACGCGGCGCGCCAGCTGGCTGCGCGCCTGGAGGGCGCCGGCGAGGCCCTGGGCCTGGCGGTCCAATGCATCCAGAGCGACGGCAGCCAGCCGGTCGGCGTCGGCATAGGCCCGGCACTGGAGGCGATGGACGTGCTGGCAGTGCTGCAAGGCGCGCCGGATATGCCGCAGGACTTGCGCCAGCGCGCACTCACGCTTGCTGCCGGTGTGCTGGAACTGGGCGGCCGTGCCGCGCCCGGCGAAGGCCTGGCACTGGTCACCCGGACGCTGGATTCCGGTGCTGCGTGGGCCAAGTTCCAGGCCATCTGCGCAGCGCAGGGCGGCTTGCGCCAGCCGCCGGTTGCGGCCTGCATCCATGTACTGGAAGCGCGCCACGCCGGCCGGGTGGTCGCCATCGACAACCGCAAGCTGGCCACCCTGGCCAAGCTGGCCGGTGCGCCGCGTGCGGCAGCAGCCGGGGTGCGCTTCTTCGCGCCGCTTGGCAGCAGGCTCGAAGTCGGGCAGCCATTCCTGGCTATCCATGCCGATACGCCGGGCGAGCTGGCCTACGCGCTGGAATACGCCGAGGCCCAGAGCAACCTGGTCACGGTGGAGGATGCATGAGCAGGATTCTCGTCATCCAGGGCCACCCCGATCCGGCTGGCGGGCACCTGTGCCATGCCCTGGCCCAAGCCTATGCCGACGCCGCAGGCGCCGGCGGCCACCAGGTGCAAGCCGTCACGCCCGCCACGCTGGACTTTCCCTTGCTCGCCAATGCGCACGAATGGGAGGAGGGCGAGGTGCCGCCGGCCCTGGCCCCGGTCCAGCGCTTGATCGCCGAGGCTCAGCACATCGTGATCTTTTATCCGCTCTGGCTGGGCGACATGCCGGCCATCCTGAAAGCTTTCCTGGAGCAGGTCGCACGGCCCGGTTTCGCGCTGGAGCGCAAGGCAAAGAACCCGCTGCACGCAGGCCTGCTGTCCGGCCGCAGCGCACGTGTGGTGGTCACGATGGGCATGCCGGCGCTGTTTTATCGCTGGTACTTCTGCGCCCACAGCCTGAAATCGCTGGAGCGCAATATCCTCAATTTCGTCGGCATTTCGCCGGTGCGCAAGACGCTGGTCGGCGGCGCAGGGAAGATGGATGCGGCAGCGGTGGCGGGCTGGCGCCAGCGCATGCAAGTGCTAGGCGCCAAGGGGATTTGAGGGCTAGCGGCGCGGCGTGTCGTTGCGCGCCAGGATGGCGCGGTTCAGGCGTTCCATCGTTTCCGCCGGCACGTCGCGGCTGCATACGATGTGGCGCTTCAGGCCGGGCGGCATGTCGGCGAAATCGATCAGTACCAGCGATTGCAGCTCTGGATACTTGAGCCGCAAATAGTTCCAGTCTTCACGGTCCACGAACAGGTAATCGGCGCGGCCGAAAGCAACCATGCGGAACATGGCCGACGTTTCCACGGTGCGGCGCATGATGCGGTTCTGGCTGGCGGCGATCAGGGCGTCGAGTTCCGGGCCGTAGGAAACGCCATCGATCACGGCCAGCGTCAGCGTCTTATCCGACAGCAGCGACTTCAGGTTCGGGTGGGAGCGGATGCGGGCCGCAACCGCCGGCACGGCCAGCACGGCATGCGGCAAGTCGGCGTGCAGCGGAACCGAGAACTGTGCCACCGCTTCGCGCTCGGGCAGGCGGTACCAGCTGATCGAGCAGTAGTTCGGGTTGCCGTGGCTGAAATTGGCCCAGATGCGTTTTTGCGGTTCATTGACGAAGACAGCCGGCACCCCGGCTGCGGCAAACACCTGTTTGGCGCGTTCCAGCATGAAGCCTTTCGCGACCTTGCCCTCGTCAAAATAATAATAGGGCGGCTTTTCACGCCAGGCCACGGTTAACGGCGCTTCCGCCAGCACGCTTGCCGCGCTGGCCGATGCAAGCAATCCGATTAAACATTTCTGCAACATGCTGCCATTATAATAGGATGAAGCCCGCAGAAAGGAGTAGCAATGTTCAGCCGTCCCCACGTAGCACCCCGCATGTTTGACGATCCTTCCGCAGCACTGGCCCAGGTCCGGGCAATTTACGATGATAGTATCCGCTTCCTGCGCGAATCCCTGCAGCGCTTTGTCGAAGGCGAAACGCCCACCGAGCGCGTACGCGCCTGCTACCCCTATGTACGGGTGCAGACCGAAACCGTTGCGCGCGCCGATTCCCGCTTATCGTACGGCTTTGTTGCCGGCCCTGGCGCCTTCGAGACCACGCTAACGCGTCCCGACCTGTTCGAAGGCTATTACACAGAACAATTCCGCCTGCTGCTGAAAAACCATGGCCAGCAGCAGATGCAGATCGAGGTAGGCCTGAGTTCCCAGCCGATCCCGATCCACTTCTCCTTTGCCGAGCATGACCACATCGAGGGCAGCCTGAGCGCCGAGCGCCGGCTGCTGATGCGCGACGTGTTCGACCTGCCCAACCTGGCTGCCATGGACGATGGCATTGCCAACGGGACGTTCGAAGCCGCGCCGGGCGAGGCGCAGCCGCTGTCGCTGTTCACCGCGCCGCGCGTGGATTATTCGCTGCAGCGCCTGCGCCACTACACCGGCACTTCGCCTGAGCACTTCCAGAATTTTGTGATGTTCACGAACTACCAGTTCTACATCGATGAATTCGTACGCCTGGGCCATGAACTGATGGCCAGCCCTGACAACGATGGCTATGTGGCATTCGTGGAGCCGGGCAATATCGTCACGCGCCGTGTCGGCCATGCCATGCAGCCGGGCGATGACCTGGGCGCGGCGCCGCCACGCTTGCCGCAGATGCCGGGCTACCACCTGGTGCGCGCCGACGGCAGCGGCATCAGCATGGTGAATATCGGCGTCGGCCCGGCCAATGCCAAGACGGCAACCGACCATATCGCGGTGCTGCGCCCGCATGCCTGGCTGATGCTGGGGCATTGCGCGGGCTTGCGCAATACGCAGCAACTGGGCGACTACGTGCTGGCGCACGGCTACGTGCGCGAAGACCATGTGCTGGACGAGGATTTGCCGCTGTGGGTGCCGATTCCGGCCCTGGCCGAAGTGCAGGTGGCGATCGAATCGGCGGTGGCCGAAGTCACGCAGCTGGGCGGCCATGACCTGAAGCGCGTGCTGCGCACCGGCACCGTGGCCAGCACCGATAACCGCAACTGGGAACTGCTGCCGCAGCGCACGCCGGAACGCCGTTTCAGCCAGAGCCGCGCCGTGGCACTGGACATGGAAAGCGCCACCATTGCCGCCAACGGCTTCCGCTTCCGCGTCCCTTACGGCACGCTGCTGTGCGTCAGCGACAAGCCGCTGCACGGCGAAATCAAGCTGCCCGGCATGGCCAACCAGTTCTACCGCGACCGCGTCGACCAGCACCTGCGCATCGGCATCCGCGCGCTGGAACTGCTGCGCGGCCTCGGCTCTGACAAGCTGCACAGCCGCAAACTGCGCAGCTTCGCCGAGGTGGCCTTCCAGTAGCCGTTCAGCGCGCCGGCACCAGTTCGCGGAAGCGTGCAATCGCTTCCGCGGGTTCAAGCTCATCCAGCTCGAACAGGCGGCGCACTTCAATTTCGCAATCGAGCTCGCCGAATGGCGCAGGGAAGGCGCGCGTCCATTCCAGCGCCACTTCGCGCGAAGGCACGTCGATCAGGGTGTAGCCGGCGATCAGTTCCTTGGTTTCGGCAAAGGGGCCGTCCACCACGTTCGGCCGGCCCTTTTTGTACTGTACTCGCCAGCCGGCGGAGCTGGGTTTCAAGCCGTTGGCGTCGACCAGGTAGCCGGCGGCTGCCAGCTTTTCGTGGTAATCGGTCATGGCGCTGACGATGGCCGGATCGGGCAGGGCGCCGGATTCGGAAATTGCATTGGAACGGACGATGATCATGAAGCGCATGGTGTTCTCCTGTCAGTCGGGGGCGCGGGATGCGCCTGCTTCACTGCAATGACGTTTGAGCACGGCTCATTTCGACATGGCGGCCAGGCGGCGCACCGCATACAGGCCCAGGATGTCGGTGACAGTATGGAAGAGAATCGCCGCCAGCAAGCCAGCATAGCGGTACACCAGGCCGAGCACCACGCTCATGCCGAACACGCCGGCCGCCTGCAGCAGGGCGGTACGGTCGAGCTTGCGGAAATCGTAGGCCTTGGAATGCAGCGCCAGGAAAAGCAAGGAGCTGAGCCAGATGCCGGCCAGCGGCTGCAGCGCGGCGCGGAACAGCATTTCCTCGCCGACGCCGGCCGCCATGGAAATCCACACCGGATTCAGGCCGCCCAGGTCGAGCCGTCCGTAACTTTCGGCAGTGCGGCGCACGCTGGCGGCATCGGGCTTGCGCAGGGCGCTGATGAAGGAGCCGCCGCCAGTGGCTGCGCCCAGCAAGGTGCCGAGCAAGGCTTGCTGTGGCCAGGGGAGCCCGGCCAGCAAGGCGTCGGGCAACTGCGCGCGCTGCACGACGATGATCAGGAACAGGCTGGCCAGCACCATGGCCAGGCAGAGCAGCAGCTGGCGGCGCAGGGAGAACGTCAAATCATGCTCTCGAAGATGATCTTCCACTCGCTGCCTTCACGCGCCCAGTACTGGCGCTTGCGCTGGGTCGAGCGGTTCTTGCCGATCTTCGATTCAAGGGTGAAGGTGCTGACCAGCATATCGTCCCGGCTGGGGTAGCGGAAGATGGTGACTTCGCTGAGCGACACGCTCAGCCCGTTTACGCTGGCCAGCGGACGCATGTCCTTCTCATACCATGTCTTCAGGTCTTCGCCATTGGCCGACTTGAACTTGCCGGAATAATTCTTCAGCAGCCGCTTGCTGTCGGCGCTGACCAGGTCTGCGCGCCAGGATTCGACCAGGCGGTTGGCGGTGAAGCGCTCGTTATCCCATTTGGCTTTGCTGATGAACTCCTGGTGGTCGGCGATCACCACTGGCGTCTTGCCGATATCGACCGTGCCTTCCAGCTTGCGCAGATCGTCATTGGTCAGCACCACGCAGCCATCGGATGCCAGCGGCGGGCGGCTGTAGTTGTCGGCCGGCGTGCCGTGCAGGAAAATGCCGCCGCCGCTGCGGCCGTTCAGGCGGTCCCACTCGTTGGGGTAATTGATGCGCAGCGCGCTGGCACCGTAGAAGTCGGGCAGTTTGGGGCCGGAAACGCGGCCGGTAATGTAGTACACGCCGAGCGGGGTTTTCTGGTCGCCTTCGCGGAACTTGTCGACCCCCAGTTTGCCCTGGCTGACGTAATAGTCGGTCACCAGTTTCAGTTCGCCGTTATTGTGCTGGTAGACGTACAGGCGCGATTGCGTGGCGTCGACCACGAGGACATGGCGCATGTCGGCACGAAGCTGCAGCACCGAGCGCGGCGCCAGTTCGGGGCCGGGACGCGAGACCAGGGTTTGCAGGCGCACACGCGCTTCGTCGCGCAAGTCTTTCAGCTTGTCGGCAGGGCCGGTGGCACCGGCGCCGAGCTGGCCCACCGGCTTGGTATGCATCAGCAGCAGGTCGCCGCGGATCAGGTGGCCGACGCGGAAATTGGGGTAGGCCTGCACCAGTGCGTCGGCCTTGGCCATCGCGTCCTGCAGCTGGCTGGCGCGCAAATCCTTGTAAATTTCGAGCAGCATGATTTCGGCATCCTGCCTGGCGCGCGGGGCTTCGGCCGGATGAATCGATTTGGCCATGCCGATACCGGCTGGCGCCAGCAGGGCGCATGCAGCCAGCAGCGCGGCGGCCGCGCTGGCATTTGCTCGCTTCGACATCTCCATCAGCTCCCCGACTGCTCTTGCTTGATCAACCAATTCTTGCCTTGCTTCTCCAGCACCAGCGTCTTGCGGCCAGTGGTGCTGAGGCGGTCCGACACATACTTCTGGCGGAACTTCACGGTCGCGGTATTGCCGTTGACCGTCACTTGCGGCGACTCGATGGTTACCTTGATGTGGCCTTTGCCCTCGATGCGGGCAGTGCGGTCAGCTTCCCAGGCTTTGCGGTTCTGGCCTTTCGGCGTCTGGAAGTTGCTGCCGTATGCACTCAGGTAGCCTTTCATGTCTTGCGCGCTCCAGGCTTTGGCCCAATTCTCGACAGCCTTGATGACATCGGCGCCATCGGCGTCTTCTTTCTGGACCTGCTCAGCTTTCGGAGCAGCCTTTGCCAATTGTACCGCCGGGGCCGAAGCTGGTACTGGCGCCGCCGCTGGCGCGACAGCCGGCAATGGCTTGGCCTGCGCAAGGACCGGGGCCGGAGCTGGTGCTGGCGCCGCGGCCGGGGCGGCTTTCACAGGCGGCGGAGGCAACTTGGCCGGAGCCGGGGCCGCCTGCGCGATGACCGGGGCTGGCGCTGCAGCCGGAGGCGCAGCCTTGACAGGCGCTGGGGCCGAAGCGGCAGCAATTGCGGCCAGCGGCGAAGCAGCCTCGCCACCCTTCGGCGTCAAGGTCCGCACCATCGCCAGCTTGGCTTTCTGCGGCGGCTGCTGGTTCGGATCGGCCAATTGCATCGCCTTGTCATAAGACTGGCTGGCCAGCTTGGCATAGACGTCGCCCAGGTTTTCGTGGGCGGTGGCATAAGCCGGATTGGTACGGATGGCGCGTTCCAGCGCAACGCGTGCCTTATCGTAATTGCCAGCCGAGGCATGCAGCACGGCCAGGTTGTTATAAGGCTCCGGCAATTCCGGATAATCTTCCGTCAGCTTTTGGAAAACATTAATTGCTTCGGCTGATTTGCCTTGCTCGGACAAAATCATCCCTTTAATAAATCGCAATTGTGCATCCTTGGGTCGTTGTGATAATGCAACATCCACCCTGGATAAAGCGGCTGGCAACTGCCCGCCACGCATCATTTTATTGATTTCTGCGACCTCATCGGCCTGAGCGGAAAAGCACGCAATTAATAGCGCGGCCCCGAGCGCAAAGGCTGTACGAGAGGAAATTAGCGATGCCTGCATTTATTTATTTTGCCGACGGGAAATAAACACCCATTTTATCAAAACTCAGCGTGCTGAATATACTTAGAAGATGGAACTAAGTATTACGCAGGAGGACGCGGGACATACGGCCGAGGGGCTGCCGCTGTTCGTCTTTGCGCTCAGTAATCGCCATGGCATGGAAGTGCGGATCAGTACCCTGGGCGCTGCAATTGCGAAACTCCATGCACCTGACCGCAGTGGCCGCCTGGCCAATGTCATCCGGCCCGAGGCGCCTGATTGCGGTATTCACCTGCTGCCTGCGCCGGGGCGGGCCCTGCATCGATTGGCCTGGCACGCGATGCCGCTGGTGGAAGACGCCAGCGTTGGCCTGCGCCTGGTCAGCCCGGGGCCGCAGGCAGTGGTGGCAACCTACGTCCTGGACGAAGCGAACGGACTCTCGCTGCACTGCCGCGCCCCCGCGGCAGCGCAGGCCGCGATCAGCTTGCGGGTAGCGTTCAATATCGCCGGCGATGGCGATGTGCGTGGTCAGTTAGTGACGATTGCTGCGCCGCGTGTCGCGCCCTTCAGTGAACACGAGCGGAATGTTGCCGGTTCGGCATGGGATTACCTTGCACCGCGCCCGCTCGTCGAGCTGCCAGGGCCGGCGCGCTACTTGCTGGAACAAAGCAGAGGCAGCGAACCGGCGCTGCGCCTGCTCGACCCATTGAGCGGCCGGATGCTGGAGGCGACAAGCGACGGTGCAGGCCTGCGCCTCGGCGTCGCCGACCCGCCTTCATACTTGTGGCTGGAGCTGTTGATGGCGGCAGCCGGCGGCAAGCTTAGCCTGCGCTTTACTGCCCCAGCCTAGGCCGGCCGCCGGGCTTACGGTAAATACAATGTTACTATCTGGACTCCCCCACAACCGAGCCCAGCCAATGAGTATCGTGTTTTCCAGCCTGAACCACGCACAGCGCGTGCCCCTAGCTGCCGAAATCCACTCGCGCCCTTTCCTGAAACTGGATGCGCCAACCCTGCTGACCCACTTCGCCATCATGGGCGAACAGGAGCAGCAAGAGTTGCTGGCGGAGCTGTGTGGCCACTTCGGCGTGACGGCGCCAGCGGCCGGCGGGAAATTCTTTACCCATGACTTCGGCCGCTTCCGCCTGAAGTGGGAGCTGCACACCGAGTTCGCCACTTTTACTTTCGCCGAAACCCTGGCCAGCATGCCGCTGCCGGAAGAAGCCTTCAGCAATATGCCATCGCGCCACCTGCCGGAACAATGGCTGCTGCGGCTGCAGGGCAGGGTGCTGGTGGCGGCGCACGTCCTGCTTGGACGGCCGGGCGGCATGCAGCATGCCTTCGCGGAGAGCCTGCAACGCCTGTTCCAGGGCGCCCCGCTGGCAGGCAGCCAGGTCATGAACGGTGGCGAAATGTGGACCGACTTCGCCATCCACGCCGATGGTTTCAGCCGCTTCGTGATCTGCGACGCCGGCATGCACGAACAGCAGTCGGGCCGCCTGGTGCAGCGCGTGCTGGAAATCGAAACCTATCGCATGATGGCCCTGCTTGGCTTGCCGGTCGCGCAAAACGCGACGCCGGAACTGAATGAAGTGGAGGCCGAACTTGCCACCCTGGCCGGCGCCCTGGTGGAAGCCGACGGCAAGGTCGACGACGGCTCCACCGAGCAGGCGCTGCTCGACCGCATCACCCACCTGGCGGCGCGCATCGAAAAAGTGTCGGCCGACACCAGCTACCGTTTCGCGGCTTCCAAGGCTTATTTCGGCCTGGTCAACGCGCGCATCGAAGAATTGCGCGAGTTGCGCATCGAAGGCACGCCAACGGTGGAGGAATTCATGGAGCGCCGCCTGGCGCCTGCCATGAAAACCTGCGAAGCCGTGGACGCGCGCCAGCAAGCGCTGGCGGGCCGTATCGCCAACTGCAACGACTTGCTGCGCACCCGTGTCGGCATCGTGCAGGAAGCCCAGAACCGCAAGATCCTGCAGTCGATGAACGCGCGCGCTGCGCAGCAGCTGCGTTTGCAGCAGGCCGTGGAAGGCTTGTCGGTGGCTGCGATCTCGTATTACGTGGTAGGCCTGATCGGCTATACCGCCAAGGGCGCCAAGGTGCTTGGCGTCGCCGTCAACCCCGAGCTGCTGATGGGCGTCATGGTGCCGGTGGTGGCGATCGGCATGTGGCTAGGCTTGCGCAGCATGCACAAGCGTCTGCACCACGCATGATGCGCCTGGTTCGTTGTCTCGCGCCGCTGGCCGCAGCCGCGGCTTTGGCCGCCTGCGCACCGGCCGCGCGCCTTGCGCCCGTATCCACGGCGTCGCCGATCAGCGCGCTGCGCTTTATTGGCGAACAGCGCGTTGCGCACCAGGCCATATTCCAGGACACGATGCTGGGCGGCTTCTCAGGAATCGATTACGATGCGGCACGCGGCCGCTGGGTGGTGGAAAGCGATGACCGCTGCACGCGCAACCCGGCGCGCTATTACGAAGCTGAACTGGATTTCGACGCCAGCGCTTTTCGCGCGGTGCGCTTCACCGGCCTGCATTACTTCCTGAACGCCGATGGCAAGGATTTTGTGGCCACCACCGCCGGCTGCACGCGCGCCGACGTGGAATCCATCCGCATCGATCCGCTGGACGGCAGCATGTGGTATTCCAGTGAAGGCGACCGCCGCTACGGCCTCGATCCATTCATCCGCCACGCCACGCGTGATGGCGCGCTGCTGGCCGAATTGCCTTTGCCGGAAAACTTCAAGGTACACAAAGACGAAGAGCGCGGCTCGCGCTACAACGCTACCTTCGAAGGGTTGGCTTTCGCGCCGGATGGCCGCAGCCTGTGGGCTTCCATCGAATGGCCGCTGTATGAAGATGGCCCGGTCCCGACGCCGCAGCACGGCGCCGTGGTGCGCATGACGCAGTTCCAGCGCGACGGTCGGGTGCTGCGCCAGTTCGCCTATCCGCTGGATGCCATTCCTGCCGAACCGGGGCCGGGCAAGGACGCGGAAAATGGCGTTTCCGAAATCCTTGCACTGCCCGACGGCGAACTGCTGGTGCTGGAACGCGCCACGGTGCAGGATGCAGCCGGAGTCCACACCAATTACGTTCGCCTGTATGCCACCGATACACGCGGCGCCAGCGACGTGAAAGCGCTGCCGGGCCTCGCCGGCGCGCAATACACTCCTGCGCGCAAGCGGCTGGTGCTGGATTTCAGCAAACAGCCGGCGCCGCGCGCCCACAACCTGGAAGCGATGTCCTTTGGCCCCCGCCTGCAGAACGGCCACGCCACTCTGGTATTCGCCAGCGACGACAATTTTGGCAAGGGCCAGGTCACCCAGTTCCTGCTGTTTGAAGTGCTACCCTAGGTATTATTCCGCTGGGTGGAATGGTTAATTGCTGCCGGCGGCGATTCTCATCGCCGGCAACATGGATCACACTTTCATCATTACTTGAAAGGAGATCCCGATGAAGCTGTACTACCACCCAATTTCCGGCCACGCCCACCGCGCCCACCTGTTCCTGTCCCTGCTGGGGCTGGACTTCGAGCTGGTCGAAGTCGACCTGATGAAGGCCGAGCAGAAAACCGAGGCCTTCCTCAAGCTGAACCCCTTCGGCCAGGTGCCGGTGCTGGAAGACGGCGGTGTGGTGATCGCCGACTCCAACGCCATCCTGGTTTACCTGGCCACGCGCTACGGCAATGCCGACTGGCTGCCGCAAGACCCGGTCGGCGCAGCCGCGGTGCAGCGCTGGCTGTCGGTCGCCGCCGGCGAAATTGCCAGCGGCCCGGCTTTCGCCCGCGTCATCAACCTGTTCAAGAAACCGGTCGATCCGGCCGACGCCATCGCCCGCGCCCACCGCATCCTCGGCCTGGTGGATGGCAGCCTGGCCGGCAGGGAATGGATTGCCGCCAGCCGGCCGACGATTGCCGATGTGGCCTTGTACAGTTATATCGCGCGCGCCCCGGAAGGCAATGTCGACTTGTCGGACTACGCCAACGTGAAATCCTGGCTGGCCCGCGTCGAAAGCCTGCCGCGCTTCCAGCCCTTCATCAAATCACCGGTCGGGCTGGCAGCATGAACGGGCCCTGGCACGCCGGCGAGATCGCGCTCCAGTCCACGCTGGGCGTGGCTGAACGCATGGACGAAATCGGCCGCAAGGTAATCCGCGACTACATGCCGGACCAGCACCGCGACTTTTTCGCCCAGCTGCCGTTCGCTGTCTTCGGCAGCGTCGATGCAGAAGGACGGCCATGGGCCACGCTGCGTGCCGGGGAAGAAGGCTTCATGCACTCGCCGGACCCGCAACACCTGCAGCTTGTGCTGCCGGCGCAGCCCGATGATCCGGCGCAAGCCGGCCTGCGTGACGGCGCCGCAGTCGGCATGCTCGGCATCGAACTGCATACGCGCCGCCGCAACCGCCTGAATGGCCGCCTGCGCGCACTGGGCGGTGACCGGTTCGAAATCGCCGTCGCCGAATCGTTCGGCAACTGCCCGCAATACATCCATGTGCGCGATTACCGCTTCGAGCGGATGCCCGGCGAGGCCTCTGGCATGCCGCCGCGCCAGTTGCCGCAGCTCGATGCGCTGGCGCGCGATTTGATTGGCCGCTCGGGAACTTTTTTTGTCGCGACGTATTCTGGCGAAGGCGAGGAAATGCGTGTTGATGTATCGCATCGCGGCGGCCCGCCGGGTTTTGTCCAGGTCAGCAGCACCGGGGGCCTGCTGGTGCCGGACTATGAGGGCAACCGCTTTTTTTCGACTCTCGGTAACATACTGCTGAATGGCAGGGCAGGCCTGGTGTTTCCGGATTTTGAGAGCGGCGGCCTGTTGCAGATGAGCGGCGCTGCGCGCGTTGTCGTGGACGGGATCGGGCGGCACTGGGAATTCCAGCCGCAACAGCTTGTATGGCGGGAAGATGCATTGCCGCTCAGATGGGCGCTGCTAGCAAAATAGTTCTGCTACCATCGGTTGCATGAACAGGGCTTCTCTCGCTTCGCCGGGAAGGACCAGGCTGGACGCATTCACCGCGGTGTATGAACACAGCCCCAACTTGGCTTTTATGATGGATGCCGATGGCACTATGCTTGCCGCGAACGCCCATGCGCGACGGTTGGCAGATGAGCTCGGCGCCGGAGAGAGCGCTTTCGGCCTGTTCCGCAGCTGGGCCGCCGCCGAACTGCGCGACGACGCCATGCCGGGGGCCAGGGTGCGCGGCGTATGGCGCGGCGAACTGGCCCTGTGCGATAAGGATGGCGATGGCGCCCCGGTCTCGCTGGCGCTGGAATATTATGCCGGCCACGGCGACCAGCCGGAATGCTTCCGCTGCATCGTGACGCCGCTGCCGGAGGCCGACTCCTATGGTTCGCGGCTGCGTTTCAAGCGCCTGTTCGACTACCATCCCCATCCGATGTGGGTCTATGACCTGGCCACGCTGCGCTTCCTTGTGGTCAACCGCGCGGCTGTGGCGGTCTATGGCTTCAGCGAAGAAGAATTCCTCGAGATGACAATCGAGGATATCCGTCCCGAACACGAACTGGAGCGCTTGCGCGAGGACCTGGAGACTTCGCCGCAGGCGGCGGCGCAGCAATCCGGCACCTGGACCCACCGCTGCAAGGATGGCCGCCTGATCCAGGTGGAGATTTCTTCGCATCCCTTGCTCATGGCCGGGCACAAGGCCCGCTTCGTCTTTGCCCATGACGTGACCAGGCGCATGCGCATCGAAAAAGACCTGCACGAATCGCAAGAAATGACGCAACTGGTGGTCGACCACATCCCGCACCAGATATTCTGGAAAGACATGGACTTGCTGTACCGCGGCTGTAACGATGTATTCCTGCGTGCGGCCGGGCTGTCGTCCCAGGAAGAAGTGGTCGGCAAGAGCGACTTCGATTTCCCCTGGTCGCACAATGCGGAGCGCATCCGTGCCGACGATGCGAAGATCATCGAGAGCGGGGTGCCGCATCTGAACCGCGAAGACCACCTGTTGTTCGCCGATGGCAGCGTGCACTGGTTCCTGATCAACAAGCTGCCGCTGCATGACCAGGCCGGCAAGACCATTGGCCTGCTTGGCACCATCGAAGACGTCTCCGAGCGCAAACAGGTCGAGCTGATGCTGCAGTTGCATAACCGCGCGCTGGAGTCGAGCGTCAATGCCATTGCCATCACCGCCATCCATGACGGCAGCGATACGATCGATTACGCCAACCAGGCGCTGGCCGAACTGACCGGCCATGCCGCAGGCGAGCTGGCCGGCCGCAGCCTGGAACAGCTGCTGGCCGATCCGGAAGATGTGACTGCCCAGACGGCGCTGCATGAAGCGGTGCACGGCCAAAGCGACGTGCAGCTCATGCTGCGCGGCCGGCATCGCGATGGCCGCAACTGGTGGGCGCAATTGCACGTGGCGCCGGTCGGCGGCAGCGAAGGGCAGCACTCGCACCGGGTCTGCGTGTTGACCGACATGACCTCCACCATGGACTACCAGGCGCAGCTCGAGCACCAGGCCAACCACGATGCGCTGACCGGCCTGCCCAACCGCAACCTGTGCGGCGACCGCCTGGCGCAAGCGATCAGCTATGCGCAGCGCTATGGGCACACCGTGTGGGTGGCCTTCCTCGACCTCGACAACTTTAAGCTGGTCAACGACAACCTGGGGCATGATGCCGGCGATGAACTGCTGCGCACGGTGGCAAGCCGCTTGCGCGCCTGCGTGCGCGATACCGACACCGTGGCGCGCATGGGCGGCGACGAATTCGTCTTGGTGCTGCTGGACAGCCACGATACGACGCCGTCGCAAGCCATGCTGCGCAAGATTATCGAATGCGTGTCGGCGCCAATGCAGCTGGCAGGGCAGGAGCATATCGTCACCTGCAGCATGGGCGTCTCGCTGTACCCGGCGGATAGCGCCGAGCCGCAGCTCCTGATGCGCTATGCCGACATCGCCATGTACCGCGCCAAGGAGAGCGGCCGCAACCAGGTGCAGTTCTATGAGCCTGCCATGCATGCCCGCATCGTGGAGCGCGCGGCGATCGAAAACGAATTGCGCGGCGCCCTGGCGCGCGGCGAGATGTTCCTGGTGTACCAGCCGAAGATGAATGTGGCGAGCGGTGAGATTTCCGGCGTCGAGGCACTGCTGCGCTGGCGCCACCCGACCATGGGCCTGGTTGCGCCGGGCCGTTTCATTGGGGTTGCCGAAGAAACGGGCCTGATCGTGGCGCTGGGACGCTGGGTAATCCATACCGCCTGCGCCCAGAACAAGGCTTGGCAAGATGCCGGCTTGCGCCCGATGCGGGTGGCGGTCAACGTGTCGGCGCGCCAGTTCCGCGACAAGAACCTGGCCGACGAGGTGGTGGAGGCGCTGCGCAGCACGGGCTTGCAAGCGCAATACCTCGAGCTGGAACTGACCGAGAGCATGATGATGCAAAACGCCGACGAGGCGGTGGTCGCGGTGCAGCGCCTGAAGAAGGTCGGGGTTGGCATCGCGATCGACGATTTCGGCACCGGCTATTCCAGCCTGGCCTACCTCAAGCTGTTCCCCATCGATTACCTGAAGATCGACCAGTCCTTCGTGCGCGACATGCTGGGCGATCCGACGGTGGCGGCCATTGTGCGCTCGGTGATTTCGCTGGGCCACAGCCTGGACTTCCGCATTATTGCCGAAGGGGTGGAGACGGAAGGACAGCTGGCCTACCTGCAGCGCTACAACTGCGACGAGGCGCAGGGTTTCCACCTCAGCAAGCCGATCATGCCGGACGCCTTCGCTGCCTTGCTGAAGCAGGAGCAGTCGCGCCAGCCGGCGCTGCGGCCCTCGGACGAGCGCAAGGGCACCTTGCTGCTGCTGGATGACGAGCCGAATGTGCTGTCGTCGCTGGTGCGGCTATTGCGCCGGGACGGCTACCAGATCCTGACCGCGCACAATGCGCAGGAAGCCTTCTCCTTGCTGGCCACCCACGAGGTGCAGGTGGTGGTGAGCGACCAGCGCATGCCGGACATGAACGGCACCGAGTTCCTGAGCCGGGTGCGCAAGCTGTATCCGGGCACGGTGCGCATCATCCTGTCCGGCTACGCCGAACTGGAGTCCGTACTGAGCGCCATCAACCGCGGTGAGATTTACCGCTTCTACACCAAGCCCTGGGACGACCAGGCGCTGCGCGACAATATCCGCGAGGCCTTCCGCTACCACGCCCTGATGCATGGCGGCGCCGGCCATGCTCCCACCGGCACTTAGCTGCCCGACAGCGCTGCCAGCGCGTCCAGCAGGGCGCGGGCGCGGAACGGTTTCAGCACGATGCGATTGACGCTGCGCTCACGCAGGGCGGCCAGCAGCGTATCGTCGCAGCGCGATGCCAGCACGGCCAGGGGGATGCGCGGGCGGCTCGCGCTGTGGCCCTGGCGCACCAGGTCCAGCAGGGTCAGGTCGAAGGCATCGCCGGCATCGATGGAGATCAGGGCGCCGTGGAAGGGGCGTTGGGCCAGGATCTGGCGCGCCACAGCGGTACTGGAGGCTTCCTGGACTTGCGCCAGCCCCATCGAACGCGCAGTCAATGCCGCTGTGCGGCGCAGGATATTTTCCGGTTCCACCAGCAGCATTTGCTTGAGTTCAGGCATGGCTGGCCTCCAGCTCCTGAACTACCAGGCTGCGCAAGGTCGAGAGGATGGCCAGTGCGATCGGGTCGAGCTGGCGTGGCCGCGTATCGATGATGCACAGGGTGCCCAGCGCGTAGCCATTGGACAGGATCAGCGGCGCGCCGGCGTAAAAGCGGATATGCGGCGGGCCTGTCACCAGCGGATTGTCGGCGAAGCGCGGGTCGAGCTGGGCGTCTTCTACCAGCATGATTTCGGCGCGCATGATGGCGTGGCCGCAGAAGGAGATATCGCGCCCTGTTTCGCAAGTATCGCCCAGGCCGATGGCCGCCTTGAACCACTGGCGGTCGGTATCGAGCAGGGAGATCAGGGCAATGGGAACGTCAAATTCCTCGGCTGCAAACGCCACGATTTTGTCGAAGCGCTCTTCGGGTGGCGTGTCGAGCAGCAGCAGGGCATACAGGGCCGCCAGCCGTTCGGCCTCATTCGAAGGTGTGGGAGCGGGAATCATATGGGCCACTTTAGCACGGTTAAACATTTTCCCTGCCGTTCCATTTGGATTTCTGGCAAGATTTAAGGCAACAGAATAACAATGGGGTTGCCGATGGCGAAGTTATGGCTGAAACGTCTTGTCCTCGCAATTTTGGCGCTGTTGCTGGTGCTGGTGCTGGGACTCTGGTTCTTCTTGCGTGGCAGCCTGGCCCAGCTCGATGGCCGGCGCACCGTCGTTGGACTATCCGGCAACGTGGCGGTAACCCGCGATGCCCAGGGCGTTCCTTCCATTTCAGGCGGCGACCGCAATGACGTGGCCTACGCGACCGGTTTCGTGCACGCCCAGGACCGTTTCTTCCAGATGGACTTGCTGCGCCGCATGCCGGCCGGCGAATTGTCCGAACTGTTTGGCGAAAAGGCGCTGGAGACCGACCGCATCAACCGCCTGCACCGCTTCCGCGCGCGCGCCTCGCAGGCGGTCCAGGCCTTGCCTGCGGCCGACCGCCATCTGCTGGAGCGCTATGTCGCGGGCGTCAATGATGGCCTGAATGCGCTCGGCAACCGTCCTTTTGAGTATGGCCTGGTTGGCGTAGGCCCGCGTGCGTGGGCGCTGGAGGATTCCTTCCTGGTGGCCTGGGCGATGTATATTGACTTGCAAGTAACGGGCATAGGCCGCGAACTGGCGCGGGGCTGGCTGAAGGAGCATGCCAACGCCGAACAACTGGCCTTCCTGCTGCCGGCCACCACCCAGTGGGATGCGCCGCTGGATGCCTCCAGCCCGCCCGCGCCGGATGCGCCGATCCCGGCGCGGGCACCGGAGTGGTGGGGCAAGGGTGTGGCAAAAGAGCCGGCCACGCTGGCCGCCGCTGCTTTCGTGGATGGGGTGGGCAGCAATAATTGGGCGGTAGCGGGCAAGCGCAGCAGCACCGGCGGCGCCATCGTGTCCGACGATATGCATTTGGGGATCAAGCTGGCGAACACCTGGTACCGCCTGCTGCTGCAGGTGCCGGCGCAGCATGGCAGCACGCGCCGTATCGTCGGCGTCAGCATTCCGGGCGTGCCGGCCGTGGTGGCCGGCAGCAACGGCAATGTGGCGTGGGGTTTCACCAACAGCTATGGCGATTACGTCGACCTGGTGGAAGTCGGCACGGCCAAGGACCGTCCCGGCCAGGCCAAGCTGCCCGGTGGCTGGGAGACCCCGGTGGTTCATGAAGAGATCATCCTGGTCAAGGGCCAGCCGCCGGTCAGCATGACAGTGCGCGAAACTTCGCTGGGCCCGGTCATGCATGCCGGCGGCCGCGATTATGCGGTGCATTGGGTGGCGCACGACGTGAAGGCGGTCAACCTGGCGGTCCGCCACATGGAAGAAGTGGACAGCGTGGCGGAAGCGCTGGCGCTGGCGCCGAAAATCGGCATGCCGGCGCAAAACCTGGTGGCGGGCGACAGCGACGGCAATATCGGCTGGACCATCGTGGGACCGCTGCCGCAGCGGCCTGCCACGCCGGTCGATGCCAGCTATCCGCTGTCGGCAAATGGCAGCACTCGCGGCTGGCAAGGCTTGTTGCCGGCCGCCGCTTATCCATCGGTGCGCAACCCGCCCGGCGGCCAGCTGGTCACGGCCAACAGCCGCCAGTTGCTGGGCGCCGACGCCGTCAAGCTGGGGGACGGCGGCTTCGATATGGGCGCCCGTGCGAAGCAGGCGCGCGATGCCCTGGCAGCCCTGGGCGACAAGACCGACGAGAAGGCCGTGTACGGCGTGATGCTGGACGACCGGGCGCTGTTCATCGCGCAATGGCGTGAGCGTGCCCTGGCTGTGCTGGATGCGGAAGCGCTCAAAGGCAAGCCGCAGCGCGCGGAGCTGGCGCGCCTGTTGAAAGAAACCTGGAACGGTCATGCCAGTGTCGATTCGGTGGCTTACCGTGCCAGCCGTTCCTTCATGTGGTCCCTGTATGAGCTGCTGTATGGCGGCGCCAATATCGAGCTGGCCAAGTTGAACAAGGATGCCAATATGCGCGCCGCCTCCAGCCGCTGGCCGGTGGTGCTGGGGCGCCTGCTTGACGAACAGCCGGGCGGCTGGCTGCCGCAGGGTTACGCAGACTGGAAAGCCTTGCAACTGGCCGCGCTGGACCGGACTATCGAGCACCTGGCGAGCGGCGGCAAGCCACTGGCTTCCGCCACCTGGGGCGTGCGCAACACGGCCGCGATCGCACATCCGATCGCGGGCGCGCTACCAATGTTGAAGAAGTGGCTCAGCGTGCCGCCCGACCAGCTGCCGGGCGACAGCAATATGCCGCGCGTGGCCGGTCCGGCTTTCGGCCAGTCCGAGCGCATGACGGTGTCGCCGGGACATGAGGAGCAAGGCCTGTTCAATATGCCGGGTGGCCAGAGCGGCCATCCCTTGTCGCCGTTCTTCCTTGCCGGCCACGCCGACTGGGTCGCCGGCAAGCCGATGCCGCTGCTGCCGGGGCCAGCGGTCTATACGCTGACGTTTACGAAGTAGCGACGTGTTGCCGCAGGAAATCCACGGTACGCTGCCAGGCGAGTTTGGCAGCGGCTTCGTCGTAGCGCGGCGTGGTGTCGTTGTTGAAGCCATGCTCGACGCCGGGGTAGACGAAGTGCTTGAAGTTCGCTCCGGCCGCCTGCAGTGCGGCCTCGTAAGCGGGCCAGCCGGCCAGGATGCGCGCATCGTTGCCGGCATCGTGCACCAACAAAGGCGCTTTGATCTTTGGCACGTCGGCGGCCGGCGGCTGGGCGCCGTAAAAAGGCACCGCGGCGGCCAGGTCGGGCACCACGGTGGCGAGATAATTGGCCATGCCCCCGCCGTAGCAGAATCCCACTACGCCGACCTTGCCGTTGGCGCCGGGATGGGACTTGAGGATGAGTACGGCAGCCAGGAAGTCGGCGCGGGTCTTGGCCTGGTCGAGCCTGGAAAACAGTTCGCGTGCCTTGTCTTCATCGCCGGGATAGCCGCCCAACGGGAACAGGGCATCCGGCGCAAAGGCCAGGAAACCCTCGAGTGCCAGGCGGCGCGTGATGTCCTCGATATGCGGGTTCAGGCCGCGGTTCTCGTGCACCACCAGCAAGGCGGGCAGCTTGCCTTGCGAGGCAGCCGGCTGCACCAGGTAGCCGCGCAGCTTGCCGTAGCCCTGCGGCGACGGATATTCCACGTAACCGGTCTTGAGGCGCTTGTCGTCGACGGCCACCAACGGGGCAGCAAAACTGGGCGCCAGCGCCGCCAGCAGCGTGGCGCCGGTGGCGCCGGCCACTGCATGGCGCGTGGCTGAGGCGATGAAGTCACGGCGGCTCAACTGGCCGTGCACGTATTTGTCGAACAGCTCGAGTACTTCCGGTTCAAAGTCCTTGGCGGTCAGGCGGGTCATCGCGGCGGTCTCCAGGTAAATTAGCGCTGTCAAGTCTACTCCGACCGGTGCATAATGACATTTCGACTCCGAGCCGGAACCAGCTATTGATGAGGCAAGCAATGATGAACGATTTTGCGGCCGCTTCCAAGGCCACCATGCAGTTCCTTCGGCAGCGCCTGGGCTTCAAATTGTGGATGGTCACTCGTACCGACGGGAAAGACTGGATCGTACTGTTCGCCGACGACCATGGTTATGGCGTCAAGGCGGGCCAGGTGTACAGTTGGGCCGAAACCCTCTGCTCGCGCATGATTGAAGGGCAGGGTCCGCATATCGCGCCCGACGTAGCGAAAGAGCCGGGCTATGCACAGGCCCCAATTACCGACAAGATTACCGTGGGTGCCTACGTTGGCGTACCGCTGCGGCGTGCCGATGGCACGCTGTTCGGCACCCTGTGCGCCATCGACCCTGAACCACAGCCGGAGCGCATCCGCGAAGACAAGGATATGGTCGTACTGATGGGCGAGCTGCTCGGCGGCCTGCTGGAAGCCGAGCTGGCCGGAACCGAGGCGGTGCGCAAAGCCGAGCGCCAGGATGTTGACATCACCCGCGATGAGTTGACTGGCCTGTACAACCGGCGCGGCTGGGACATGCTGATGGTGCGCGAAGAAGAGCGCTGCCGCCGCTACGGCCACCTCGCCTGTGTGGTGTCGATCGACCTGGACGACCTCAAGTTTTATAACGATACCCAGGGTTATGCCTCCGGTGACGCGCTGCTGATTCGTTGCAGCAAGGCACTGAAAGAAGTCACGCGCGGTTCCGACGTGGTGGCGCGCATGGGCGGCGACGAATTTGCGATGCTGATGGTCGAGTGCGACTATTTCGATGCCCAGGCCATGCTGCTGCGGGTGCAGGAAACGCTGGCCGGCTACGACGTACGGGCCTCGATCGGCATGGCGATGCGCAAGCCTGGCATCGACCTGGAAGAGGCCCTCGCCATTGCCGATGCCGAGATGTACCGCGCCAAGCGTTCACGCAAGGTGCTGAACTAATCCATCCTTGGCGGCAGGCGTCGTGCCTGCCGCTTTCCCCACGCCGAACAGCGGCTGCAGCAGCGGCACGCGGCGCACTGCCTCGAATACTCCGAAACTGATAACCAACGTCAGCACCACGATCAGCGCGCCTTCCGTCACTGGCGCCAGGCCGGCTGAGCGCAGCCCCATGGCCAGGCAGATGATCAGGGTCTGGTGCAGGATGTAGACCGGAAAGACCGCCTGCGTCAAGTAGCGGCGCTTGGCGCTGTCGAAATTGAGGTGGCGATGGCCGAAACCGCAGACGGCGACGATGCCGCTCCATTGGCACATTGCGTACATAACGCGCGCCAGCGGCAGCCAGTCCTTGTAGGTATCGCCCGTCGAGTAATAGAAGATGATGGTAGCCCAGCTCGCAAGGAAGAAGCCTAAGGCGGCAAAGCGCACGCTCTCCAGCCTCTGCCAGAACTCGCCGCGGCGCGCCATCGCTGCGCCCAGCAGGAAGAAGGGAAGGCTCATGGCGTGGTTATGCCAGTCGGCTGTCAGGTTATGCGTGTGCGGCCAGTACGGCAGCAGCAGGATGCGGCCGGCTGCCAGGAACGCCACCGGCAGCACGAACAGCTTCCAGCCTTGCAGGTAGCGCTGCATGCCGGCACCCATGGCCTGCACGCGGCGGCTGCCGATGGCCGCCAGCAGCAAGGTATAGACCCACAGGTAAGGCAGGAACCAGAGGTGATTCCAGGTCGGCAGGTCGAGGCAGCCATTGTGGTCGCAGAAGCCGTGGTAGGCGCGTACATAAAGCTGCATGAAGTCGACATAGCTGCCCTGATAGGCAACGTCCGACACCACTTCGAAATAGGATTGCGGCGGCACGATGAAGAACATGCCGAAGATAAGCGGGACCAGCAGGCGCTTGCTGCGCTCCTTGGCGAGGCCCTTGCCCCCCAGTTTGTCGAGCAGGAAGGCGGCCGCGGCGCCGCCGATCAGGAACAGCAGGCACATGCGCCAGGGCGAAGATAGCAGCATCAGCGGCTCGATGGCGTCGCTGGGGTGGGGGGCTTTGACGTGCCAATCCCAGGTCACGTAATACATGCCCGTGTGGTACAGCACGAGCAGGAAGAAAGCGCCGATGCGCAGCCAGTCGAGGAAATACAGGCGTTGGTTTTGCATGATGGTTTGGCAAGCAGGGTTGGACATGGACCCAGCGTAGGGAAAGCGGTCTTGCCAGGCCAGCAATAGGTGGCGAACGGCGTTTGGCAGGGGCGAACGTATTTATTGATCCAGATTTCAACCGGCCGGCCAGCGCCGTGCAATATGAGGTATTGAGTGCCCCGATTGGAGATATTAATGAGTGCGTTGGCGTCGCCCAGGGATTTCCTCGCGTACGAGCCGCTGTTGTGGCGCGTGCTGAGCAAGCTGGTACGGGATGGATATCACGTCCAGCCCCACGATGCCCGCGACCTCATCCATGACTTCTTCCTTGAATGGGCGCCGCTGAATAGCCGCTACGACCCGGCCAGGGGCGATTTCGGGCCCTATCTCGCCACCGCTTTCTACCGCTTCGGCCGCCGCCGGCAGTTGAAACTGCACCGCTTGCGCTCGCGCGCCGTCGACCTTGAAGAATGCCTCGACCTGGCGGCGGCCGACCCTTTGCCGCTGGAGGCAGCGGAATTGAAGCAGCAGGTCGCCCGGCTCAGGGCAGCCATTGGGCGATTACCCGCGGCCGAACAGGCCTTGCTGGCCGACTTCCTGTCGGATTATGCGCCTGGCGAGCGCGAACTCGCGCAGAAACACCATCTCACGCGATATCGCTTGCGCGACCAGCTGGCTGCCACAGTCAGCCGGGTCGCGTTGCAACTGATGGAGGCACGGCCGCAGTCGGCCGATGCCGACATTGCTTACCGGGTTTGGGTCATGGACCAGGCGCCACGCATGGTGGCTGCCGAGCTCGGAATGTCAACCGAACAGGTGAACCAGGCCAAGGCACGCTTTGCGCAAGCACTGCTGAATTCGGTGCGTCACACCGGACTGCCTGATCGCCAGGGGAGAAAGATCATGCCGGAACTCGAAATACTCAGGGAAGCGCTGACCGCGTTCGATGATGCCGCGGCTCTGGAGAGCCTGCGCGCACATGCACAGCGAATCCGCGCGGCGCTGGAGCAGGAAGATCTGTTGCTTGATGCCAATGAATGCGCCGCGCTGGCGGAGCGTCCCGAGTGGCTTGCAAGCGTGTATGCCGCGTTGAGCAGCGATGACCTGGCGCATGCTGAAATCGACGAACTCCAGCCCTCGATTGCCGCCATACTCTATGGCGAGCAACAAGTGATTGCCGACGCCTGGGCTGCATTGCTCGAAAAACTGGACGAAATGCGCCCACCGTCCGGGCTGGGCCAATGGGAGGCCGCACTCATGGGGGCTGGCAAGCTGCCGCCCGAGCTGGTGCCGCATTTGCGCGAGCATCACGCGTCCTGCCGCAGCGGCGACCCTGCTGGCGAACGGCTGCTGAAGTATGGCCTGACGCCGGGGATGCTGTTCGAGGCGTTACGTGCAATGGAACTGCTGTTCAACCGCAGCCTTCGTCGCGCGGGAGACGGGACGGTAGCCCGCACAGGTACAGGTGATGGGATCGTCGTCAAGGACAAGGGCAGAAGTGCAGCAGTCAGCCCCCAGCTGTTGAACGGAAACGTTGCCGGGACGCTTGACCTGGAACTGGAACTGGCGCCGGCGCTTGTCCGAAGCCTTTTTTGCATGCTGCAAGCGTCGCCGCTCCTGGTCAGCGGATATGTCTACCTTGGTGCGAACACGTTTTCCAAGTTGCCGGCGGCGACGCGGCAGGAAGGGTTACTCACGAAAGACGCGTTGGTCCAACGCTGGTGCGCCAGCCAGCGCGACCTGGCGCACGGTTCGGCGCTATTGCAACGCGAACTGGCGCGGGGGATGAGCAGCAGTGAAGCCCGTTGCTGACCGCTGGTACGTTGTCGTCGCCCACTCGAGCCTTCCGTCAATGTCGAAAATGCGATGGAGCATCAAGGCGTTGGGCTCGAGATTCACGCTGCCTGGTTTGCGCAGCCTGACACGCCACTTGCGGGGAACGGAGTCAAATTGGGTCGTTGAACCCGCCCCGCATTCCCAGCACTCCCTGCTGCCGGCATTATGGCGCCGTACTGATGCTTTGTGCGTGTGGCCGCACAGGATAACTGCGATTTCATGCTGTTGCAGGAAATGATCAAGCGCATACCTGGTACTGTGGGATATGGCGAGGCTGAATCCCGTCCATGTGCGTGCGTGGTGGATGACCAGCGCGCGGGCTTCGCCTGTCTTGCGTGGTTCAAGCCGGGCATCAAGCTGTTGTAATTGCGAGCAGAAACTTCCCCGTGCATACGTACGCTGTATGGAATTGGGGCGCACGTCGGCATCCGAATCGAGCTCAATCAAGGTGAGCTCGTGGCCATGGTTCCCAAGTGGAAAACTGCGTATGGCCGGCAACGGGCGGATGAAATAGTGGTAGAAGTTGGATGGGGCCGCGCCAAGGGGCACAGCTAACCCTGCCCAGTGATCGTGGTTTCCGGGAATCGCAATCACCTTGCCCGCTGCACGCAGGCCGACATAATCGCCGTAGGGTGGAAGAAGATCGATTTCGCTTTCGAAGTAGCGGCGCGCCAGTGCGAGTTCAGAGGCATCGCCATTGCGGCTCAGGTCACCCGTGACGAGAATCTGGAATTTTTCGTCACTGTCCCGCAGGTTGTCGACAAATTCGGCAAGGGCGCGCAGGCCAGTGCCGTGATGCCCAAGCAGCCCGTCGAATATGGGGAAGTTGTCGAGGCCGATTTGTACAGCCGGACTGATGCTGGCGTCGCCCGTGTTTGGATCAATGCTTCCGATGTGCAGGTCGGAGATGTGCAGCAAGGTTGCAAGCAGTTTTTGTTTTGGCATGATGATCTCCCTGGTTAGTCCGCTATGGACAGGCAGGGCAACCAAAAGTTCAAACGATTTTTATGCGCGATCTCGGCGATAATGCGAAGCATGCAGCCCAAACATCTACGAACTTTCCTGGCAGTCGCTTCCACGCTCAGCTTCACGAAGGCGGGACAAAAGGTCCATCTTGCGCAGTCCAGCGTGACCGAGCAGGTCCAGGCGCTCGAGGCGGACTTGGGCGTCGCCCTGTTCGAGCGTTCACAGCGCAAATTGGCCCTCACCGATGCGGGCGAAAAACTGGTCGGATATGCCGAGGCCTTACTGTCGCTGGCGGCCGATGCCCGTGCCGCCGTAGCAGGCAGCGCCGAAGTGCGGGGCAAGTTGTCCGTCGGGGCGCTGGAAACCTTGTGCGCACAGTGGCTGGCGCCGGTGCTCGCCGACTTCCAGGACAGGCATCCCTTGCTGCAGCTTGATTTGCAGGTGGCGGGCACCGGCGCGCTGCGCGAAGGGGTGAAGGAAGGTTCGCTGGATGTGAGTTTTTCTTTCACGCAGCCCCCTGCTGACAGCGGCTTGCACAGCGCGTGCGTCGGTTCGGATGAACTGGTGCTGCTGGTGCCGGCCGGGCATGCGCTGGCCAGCTTCGCCAGCGCGGCGCCGCAGCATGTTGCGGGAGAGCGCTTCCTGGTGACCGCGCAGGGATGTGCCTATCGCGCCATGTTCGACGGCGCGTTTTCGACGCCTGGCAGCCAGAGGCCGCAGGTGGCCGGTGAATACGGCAGCCTGGGTGCGATTGTGAACATGGTCCGCAGTGGATTCGGTTGTGCGTTGCTGCCGCGACTGGCAGTTGCTGGGCTTGATCGCGGACTCGTCGTTCTGCCGTGGCAGGACGGCGCAGCGCGCATCGGCATTCATATGAGCTGGCGGCCAAGGCAACTGCCGCTTGCCTTGCGGCAGTTCCAGGATGCCGTGCGGCACCGGGCGTCCCAGCTACACGAGCCTGTGCCCACCGTCGACATGCAATACGCTGCCAGTAGTGAAGCGGTTGCGCATGAGGAAGCAAATCGCGTCGGCAATATCGTCGACGTGGCCGATGCGGCCGACCGGTAATTTTTTTGCCATGCCTTCGAGCATGCCGGCCTTGGCGTCGCCGGCGACAAACTCCCAGATCGGCGAATCGACCCAGCCGGGCGAGACCGCGTTGACGCGGATTGGCGCCAGTTCTACCGCCAGCGCGTAGGCGAGCGAGTTGAGCCCGCCGTTGATCGCAGCCACCAGCGAACCGCGTGCTGCGGGCCGGCAGTAGGCGATGCCAGAGGTGAAGGTGATGCTGCCGCAGGCAGGCAGCAACGATGCGCCGTGTTTTGCCAGCAGGAGAGGGCCAATCAGCTTGGAGTCCATTGCCTTGCGCATGACCGCGGCGTCCAGTTCCGGCAGCAGCCGGTAGGCGCCGCCGATGTCTGCGGCGGTGCAGACGATGTGATCGAGGTGCCCGCATTGCGCGAACACGTCCGACACCTGGTCTTCCTGCGTGATGTCCGCCGCGATGGTTGCGAGCTGCGGCGCATGCTGCAGTTCTTCCTGTGCCGCAGCCAGCTTTGCCTGCGAGCGCCCGACAAGCGTCACTGCGCAGTCCTCGCGCAGCAGGCGCCCGGCAAGCGCCAGCCCCATGCCGGAGCTGCCGCCGGCGATCAATATGCGTTCCATGGTTTCCCTTTGTGGTTATGAACCCAGGGCATTGTCACGGTGTGTTGCGTAAAACGGAAACGGGAATTGGCGATGCCAGTTATCGGGACTACCGATGGCTCAGGGCTTCCAGTATGGCGGGCTTGAAGTTGCGGCCGAGAGGGACAAGGGAGCCGTTGCGCAGGACCAGTTGGCCTTCCTGATCGATCTTTTCAACCAGGGACAGGCGGACTGCCGCGCGCCGGTGGCAGCGGACGAATTGGCCGCCAAGACTGTCCAGCAGGTCGGTCAGCGTCTGGCGCAGTAGCGGTGCCCCTTGCGACGTATGCAGCACGACGTAGTTGTCGGCGGTTTCCAGCCATTGGATGTCGGCCACTGGCACTACACGGGTGCCGCCACGCTCGCTGACCAGCAATTGCTGTGGCGGCAGGCCGACTGCACCGGGTTGGCGTTCTGCCTGCGTTGTGCGGCTTGCGAGGCGTTCACGCAGCCGCTGCATGGCACGCTGCAGGCGTGCGGTATCGAACGGTTTCAGCAGGTAGTCGATGGCATTGGCGTCGAAGGCTGGCACGGCGTATTCGTCGAAGGCGGTGGCGAAGACTACCAGCGGCGCCGGATGGGGCAGGGATGCTGCCACTTCCAGTCCGCCGACTTCAGGCATTTGCACGTCGAGGAAGATGGCATCCGGCGCGAAACCTGCGACTCTCTCCAGTGCTTCAACGCCATCGCGCGCCTCTTCGATGGCCGTCACCCCTGGTTCTTGCGCCAACATGCGGCGCAGCTTGTCGCGCGCGGGGCGCTCATCGTCGACGATCAGGATGCGCATGGCAGCCTCATTTCGGCGCGCACGCCGGCCGGCTCGAGCTGCACCAGCCGCAGCGTCGCTCTTTCGCCATGCAGGGCCAGCAAGCGTTCGCGCAGGTTGCGAATGCCGATGCCGCCGCCATCGCTTGGCTCCCCTAGGGTCGCGGGAAGCCTGCCTGCATCATCGCTGACCGAGAGCAGCAGGCCGGCGCCATCCCGCTGCGCGCTGATGGCGATCTTGGTCACGCCGCGCCGTCGCTCGACGGTGTGCTTGAACACGTTCTCCAGCAAAGGCTGCATGCTCATCACCGGCACCAGGCATTCCCCGCAAGCCGGATCAACGTCCCATTCGATTCGTGCGCGATCTACAAAGCGTTCCTCCATCAGGCGCGCGTAGCCGCGCAGCAGCCGCAATTCGGTCGACAGCGGCGCCTGTTGCTGGCCGCTGACGTCCAGCGTGGCGCGCAGCACGTCGGCCAGTTGCACCAGCGTCGCGTCGGCGCGTTCGACGTCGGAGTGCATCAGCGAAGAAATGGTGTTCAGTGCGTTGAACAGGAAGTGCGGCTGCATCTGCTGCGTAAGCTGGTGCAGCTGGGCCGTGCGCAACTGCGCATTGGCCTGCTCCGCAGCGCGGTACGAGAGCACGCCAAAAGTAATCAAGGTGAAGATGATCATGAAGACCGAGATCTTCACGTTCTCGTACAGGAAGGTCTCGCCCCAGGGCTCATGCCGGTATTCCGCGCCCAGCAGGAAGTAGACGCCGTGCCGGATGCCGAATGCCAGGGGCGTAAACAGCGCCCACCACACCGGCAGCCACAGGGCCTGCCGCGCGAACCAGCGCGAAGGAGTTGCCAACAAGGAGTCGTGGCGGCGTGTCGCCAGGCGCTGCACCGCCAGCAGCAGGGAGGCGACGAACATTGACGACGATTCCCACAAGATGGGCTGCCACAGCGGCCCATGGTCGTCTTGGCGCAGGAAATCCTGCACGGCGGTCGCCACCATCAGGGCCCAGAACAGCAGCCAGGCACTGGCGAGTGAAAGGGTGGCGCGCCGGTTCATTTCTTCTGGTGGCGTGCTTCGACGAGGTCGATCTCGCGCACCAGCTTGCGCGCCGTTTCGTCGGAAATGTGATGGTGGCGCGCCAGGTCGAAGATGGCCTGGCGTTCTGCCGCCATCGCCGCCAGGCGCAACTCGCGCTCCGCACGGTCCATCTTGCGGAAGTGCTCCTTGTTCTGGTCCTCAGCCGACCAGGCCACATTCAGCCGATATTCATAAAGCGCGATCACGCGCGCGGCCGCCTGTGGCAGCACGTCAGGGTGGTGGGCATCGGCCAGCGCAAGTTCGGCGCGTTCGATGGCAGCAATCGCCGCCGATGCTGCCTGGCGCCGTGCCATGTCCTCTTGCTGGCGTTCGGCCGGCTCCTCCGGGAAGTTCATGCCGCCCAGCAGCCGCGGCAAGCCAATACTGGCTGCCAGCAGGGAAATCAGGATTACCGAGCTGGCCAGCAGGATGGTCAGGTCGCGCGCCGGAAATGGATCGCCATTCGGCATGAACAGCGGCAAAGTCAATACGCCGGCAAGCGTAATCGCACCGCGCGCACCTGCCAGCGCAGTGGCCAGCAACAGCCGCCAGTGTGGCTTACCGCCTTGCATTGAGGTGGCGCGGCGGCTGCGGCGATACAGGGTCACGCGCAGCGTCGCCCACACCCACACAAAGCGCAGTGCAATCAGGCCGAAGCTGATGGCGAAGGCATACAGCACGAGCCACCATGGGTTGATATGTCCGCTCTGCTCCAGTGATTCGCTGGCGCCGCGCAGGATGTCGGGCAATTGCTCGCCAAGCAGCACGAACATGACGCCGTTCAGCGTGAACTGCACCGTGTCCCACACGGCGGTGCGCTGGATGCGGGTGGCGGCCAAGGCCTGGCCACCCAGCTCCACATAGCTCATGGTGATGCCGGCCGCGACTGCGGCCAAAATGCCGGAGGCATGCAGGCGCTCGGCGACCAGGTAGGCGCCAAAAGGAATCAGCAGGCTGACAAGGATGGGCGAGCCGGCCGGTTCGCCATAACGTGCGGTAAGTTGCCCTTGCAGCCAGGCGATGGCCAAAGTCACCGCCACGCCGGTGGCGATGCCGGCGGCGGCCAGCCAGATGAAAGTCAGCGATGCGCTGGTCGGGGAGAAGGTGCCCGTCAGCGCGGCCGCGACGGCGAAGCGGAAGCACACCAGTCCACTTGCGTCGTTCAGCAGGGCTTCACCTTCGAGGATGTGCATCAGCCGTTTCGGGATTGGCGCGCGCGAGGCAATCGAGCCGACGGCAATCGGATCGGTAGGCGACAGGATGGCCGCCAGCGCAAACGCCACCGGCAGCGGCATGGCAGGGATCATCCAGTGAATCAGGTAGCCGGCGCCCAGCACGGTGAAGATCACCAGGCCCAGGGCCAGTTCGAGAATGACGACACGGTCGCGGAACAGGCCCGTATTCGGGATGCGCCAGCCATCGAGGAACAGCAGCGGAGGGATGAACAGCAGGAAGAACATTTCCGGGTCGAGCTGGATGCCATGGCCGGACCATGTGGCAATGCCGGCGCCAAGGCCGATCTGCACCAGGGGGAGGGGAATGCCGCCTGACAGCATCCGCTTCAGGTAGGCGCTGGCAATCACGGCCAGCAGCATTGCCAAAACTATCTCAATAGAATCCATGCGGCCATTATAGGGGCATGACAAACGAAAAAGAACTTGTCACCCAGGACAGTGGCTGTCATAATAGCGCCTCCTCTGCGGGAATAGCTCAGTTGGTAGAGCGCAACCTTGCCAAGGTTGAGGTCGAGAGTTCGAGACTCTTTTCCCGCTCCAGAATTCTTGAAAGGACGCCATCGCGCGTCCTTTTTTTGTTGTTTCTGCCCCTCATCGCTCGCGGCGGTTAAAAAAAGGCCGCTATACTGCCGAAACATTCCATACCAAAGGGAATGCCATTTAAAGCAGATTGGAGCGATCGATGAATTCCGTTCAACAAGAAGTTGACGAGCGTAGTAACCTCACAAACTCCAACAAGTTCGAGCTGCTGCTGTTCCGCCTCGGCGTCGATAGCACCAGCGGCAACTCAGAGCTGTACGGCATCAACGTCTTCAAGATTCGCGAGATCGTTGCGATGCCGACCGTGACCGCGGTCGCGGGTTCGGAGCCGCACATGCTGGGCGTGGTCAACCTGCGCGGCCAGATCATTCCTGTGATGGACTTGCCTGGCATCGTCGGCGTGAAGCCGAAGACGGGCCTGAACATCATGCTGGTGACCGAGTTCGCGCGCACCACGCAAGCCTTTGCAGTGGAATCGGTGGACGAGATCGTGCGCCTGGACTGGAGCCAGGTGCTGAGCGCCGAAGGCAGCCACGGCGGCGGCATGGTGACTTCCATCGCGCGCGTCGATGGCGACGTGCAGAACACCCGCCTGGCGCAGGTGCTGGACGTGGAAACCATCCTGCGCAACCTGACCCCGAGCGACGGCAAGGATATCGATGAAACCGCAGTGGGCCGCCTGCCGCTGAAGCCAGGCACTTTCATCCTGGCGGCCGACGATTCGGTGGTGGCTCGCAACCTGATCGAACGCGGCCTGGAAGCCATGCATGCGCCATTCGTGATGATGAAGACCGGCAAGGAAGCCTGGGACAAGCTGAATCACATCGCCGAGGGCTGCAAGGCCGAAGGCATTCCAGTGGAAGACCGCGTGGCCCTGGTGCTGACCGACCTGGAGATGCCGGAGATGGATGGCTTTACGCTGACCCGCCTGGTGAAGCAGGACGCGCGCTTCTCCAAGATCCCGGTGGTGATCCACTCTTCGCTGTCGGGCAAGACCAACGAAGACCACGTGAAAGGCGTCGGCGCCGACGCCTACGTGGCCAAGTTCGTTGCGGAAGAACTGGCGGAGACTATCCGCCGCGTGCTCACGAAGTAATTTCGCGTCAGAGCTCTTTCAACTGCCGGCTGTGGAACTTCACATGGTCGGCAATGAAGCTCGAAATAAAGTAGTAGCCATGATCGTAGCCCGCATGCCGGCGCAGCTCCAGAGGCTGCCCGGCGGCGCGGCACGCATCCTCGAACACTCCCGGATATAACTGCTCCTCAAGGAACTTGTCGGCCAGGCCCTGGTCGATCAGGATGCCATTGGGGAAGGGCGCTTCGTCCTGCACCGACATCAGCGCGCTGGCATCGTGCTGCAGCCAGGTTTCCTGGTCCGGTCCCAGGTAGCCATTGAAGGCCTTCTGCCCCCATGGGCAGCGCACCGGTGCGGCAATCGGGGCAAAAGCCGACACGCTGCGGAACAGGTCCGGCCTGCGCAGCGCAAGCGTCAAGGCGCCATGCCCGCCCATCGAATGGCCGAAGATGCCGATGCGTTTTGCATCGACCGGCAGTTCATCGATCGCCAGTTGGCGCAGTTCGTGGACATAGCTCTCCATGCGGTAATGCTGCGACCACGGTGCTTGCGTCGCGTCGAGATAGAAGCCGGCGCCTTCGCCAAAGTCCCAGCTCTCCGTTTCGCCTTCAATGCCCGCACCGCGTGGACTGGTGTCCGGGGCGATGAGGATCAATCCTTCGCGTGCCGCATGCTGCTGCGCACCGGCCTTGATGGCAAAGGTCTCCTCCGTGCAGGTGAGCCCTGCGAGATAGAACAGCGCTGGCAAAGGCCCTTGCGCTGCCTGCGGCGGAATGAAGATGGAGAAGCGCATTGGCAAGCCAATCGCTTCCGACTCATGCCGGTAGAAGCGCTGCACTCCACCATGGCAAACGTGTTCGCTGATCATGTCCATACATGGCATTGTAGCGGAGATAAGTGCGACGCGTTTTTCACAAATGCAATATAGTGAGGGCCGGAGGTAAGTCTATGACCGATTTGTTAGTCATCTCTGACGAACTCGCATGGCCTTGCGCCATGCTGCTTGCATGGTTAGCTGGCGAGTTCGTTCACCGTTGGACCAATCTGCCGCGCATCAGTGTGTACGGCCTGGTGGGCTTCCTGCTGGCGCAGGCTATGCCCGATCTTCTTGTGCCGGACGGCAGCAGCCAGGTAACGCTGCTCGCCAATATCGCCTTCGGCCTCATCCTGTTTGAATTCGGTTACCGCATCAACCTGCGCTGGCTGCGCGTCAATCCGTGGATTGCCGTCAGTGGCCTTGCAGAATCCGCGCTCACATTCGGCGCAGTGTTTTTAATCGCTTCCTGGCAGGGCATGCCGCCGTTGACGGCGCTGCTGCTTGCTTCCCTGGCGATGTCCTCTTCGCCGGCCGGCGTGCTGCGCGTGATCAACGAAGAACGCAGCTCGGGCCAGGTGACGGAACGCTTGCTGCACCTGGTGGCGATGAACTGTGTGCTGGCACTATTTGTGTTCAAGGTGGTGGTGGGATTCTGGGTGTTCCAGACCTCGGGCAGCTTGACGCAGGCCGTGTCGCGCAGCGTGATCGAGCTGCTTGCGTCGGCCGTGCTGGGTGCGGTGGCGGGCATGCTGGTGCCGGCTTTGCTGCGCAGCCTTGGCACACTGGCACGCGATGGCACCGTGGCCTTTGCCATGGTGGTGGTGCTGCTGGTGTCGATCACGCAGGCGGCAGATTTGTCGCCGGTCCTGGCAACGCTGACGTTCGGCCTGACGGCGCGCCATCGGCGCGTGACCTTTACGCGCACGCAGCGCAACTTCGGTGCGATTGGCGAACTGTTGACGGTGCTGTTGTTCGTGTTTGCCGTGTCCACACTGGACTGGCAGCGCGTGGTATTCGGCGCTTCGCTCGGCTTCCTGCTGCTGATGGTGCGCTTTGCTACCAAGACTATTGCGGTAGCGCTGCTGTCGCACGTTGCCGGCATTTCCTGGCGCAAGGGGGCTTTGATCGGCGTGGCTTTGTCGCCGATGTCGGTATTCGCGATCCTGCTGCTTGAGCAGACGCGCTATATGGGTATTGTGCTGGTTGATGAACTGGCCGCGCTGGCTGCCATGACGCTGTTCATGGAAGTGCTGGGGCCAATCATTACGCAGCGCGCGCTGATCAAGGCGCGCGAAACGGCAAAAGAGGAGGGCTGATATGCCGTTGGAAGAATTCAAATCGTCGCAACCTTTGACGATGGGCGTCGAGCTCGAACTGCAGCTGGTCAGCCTGTCCGACTACGACCTGACTGCTTCGAGCCCGGACCTGCTGCACCTGCTGGCGCGCAAGCCATTCCCCGGCCATGTAACGCCGGAGATCACAGAGAGCATGATCGAGATCAACAGCGACGTGCATACCAGGCACGGCGAGCTGCTGGCCCAGTTGCGCGAAACGCGCGATACGCTGGTGCGGGCGGCCGACACGCTGAACATCGGCATCTGCGGCGGCGGAACGCACCCGTTCCAGCGCTGGTCGGAGCGCAAGATTTTCTCCAAGCCGCGCTTCAAGGAAGTGTCGGCGCTGTATGGCTACCTGGCCAAGCAGTTCACAATTTTCGGCCAGCACGTGCACATTGGCTGCGCCAGCGGCGACGATGCGCTGTACCTGTTGCATTCCCTGAGCCGCTATGTGCCGCACTTCATCGCACTATCGGCGTCTTCGCCTTATGTGCAGGGGAACGATACCCTGTTCAACTCGGCACGCCTGAACAGCGTGTTCGCCTTCCCCATGAGCGGCCGCGCGCCGTTTATCCTGAAGTGGGACGAGTTCGAGCACAGCTTCTTCTCCAAGATGGAGCACACGGGCGTGATCAAGTCGATGAAGGACTTCTACTGGGATATCCGCCCCAAGCCCGAATACGGCACCATCGAGCTGCGCGTCTGCGACACGCCGCTGACGGTAGAACGCGCCGCGGCACTGGCCTGCTACCTGCAAGCCTTGTGCTCCTACCTGTTGGAGCGTAAGGAAGCGCCGCCGGCCGAGGACGACTACCTGGTCTACAACTACAACCGATTCCAGGCCTGTCGTTTCGGGCTGGATGGCACGGTGGTTCATCCCAAGACCTATGAAAGCCTGTCCCTGCGCGAGGATATCCTGACCACGCTGCGGCGCATGGACTTGCACGCCGAAGCCCTCGGCGGCAGCGCCGCGCTGAACCACCTGATGCAGGTGACGCACATGGGCAGCGACGCCCACTACCTGCGGGCGGAGTTCGATACTTCCGGCAGCGTGGAGGGCGTAGTGGATGCGGCGATTGCGAAGTTCAGGGGAAATTGAGCTTTCTGTTTGACCGATTGGCTTGGGCCAAGTCCATCGTATAATCAGGCACTTCCAGTTAATTCGAACAGCTCATGAGCGATAACAGTGTCCTGGGGATCTACACCTTCGAGGGGATTTTCGAAGGCAAGCCGGTTTATGAATACGCGCACCCGCAAGAGCATGCGCTGCACAAGTGCATGCTGTTCCTGCTGCAGGAGGGGGGCGAGGCGCTCTGGGATTCTGCGATTATCGAGGCCAGCAAATTCGGTTTCGAAGAAGTAGCGATGGATGCGTTCAGCATCCTGCAGACCGAGATGCTGGAACAGAAGCCTTTCGTCGACCTGCACGCCCATATCGAGGAAGCCCTGACGCTGGGCAGCTCACTGGTCTTCTACGAAAAACCCTGAACCGTGGATGCCGCTGCTGAATTTGCGCGGCACGGGTTTGCTGTCATTCCAGGCGTCGCCGACGCCGGGCGATGCGAGCGGTATGCTGCGCAGATCAGTGCTGATGGCACCGCCGGCTCCCGTACCTTGCTGTCCCAAGCCTGGTGTGCGGAACTGGCGGACTCGCTTGCGTCTGCGCCCGCGCTGCGTGGGGTGCTGCCGCCAGGGCATGTTGCGGTCCAATGCACTTTCTTCGAGAAGTCGGAATCTGTGAACTGGCTTGTGCCAGTGCACCAGGACTTGAGCATCCCGGTGCGCGAGCGCGTCGACGACACGGTCCTGCGTGGCTGGTCGCGCAAGGAAGATGGCTGGTATGTACAGCCGCCGGCCGGGCTATTGGAACAAATGGTCGCGGTGCGTCTTCACCTTGATCCGTGCGACGCCGGGGACGGTCCGGTGCATGTCGTACCGGGATCGCATCAGCAAGGTACCATTTCACCGCAGGAGGCAGTTGCGATGCGGCAGAACGAAGTGGCTTGCCTTGCGGCGCCAGGGGACGTGCTGGTGATGCGTCCTCTCCTTTTACATCGTTCCTCAAAAGCAACAGGCAATAGCCGGCGACGGGTATTGCACTTCCTCTTTGGTCCTGCTGAGCTACCACATGGATTAGAATGGCCGAAGCGGGGAGGGTGGCAATATGAAACTGATTATCACAATGCTTAGCCTGGTATTCAGCCAGGCCTCGCTGGCAGCGGCAAGTTCATTGCCGGCATCTGACGAGGCTGCAGCATTCAAGGCAGCGGGTTTCAAGCAGCACGGCAAAGTCTGGAAGTCCTGCACCGAATCCGGATCGAGCTACGTGCCAGGTGCGATTGAACAAGTCAAAGACCTCAATGGCGACGGCCAGCCGGAAGCGGTCATCACGGAAAGCGCTACCTCCTGCTATGGCGATACCGGTGTGGGCTACGCCCTGGTCAGCAAACAGGCCGACGGCAAGTGGAAGCTCATTACCCATGGCATTGGCATACTGACCGTGCTGCCGACCAAAGGCAAAGACGGCTGGCCCGACATCGAAATCGGCGGCCCCGGATTCTGCTTCCCGATCGAGCGCTGGAATGGCAGCGCTTACAAGCAGTTCCAACTGCAATACGACGGGAAACCCTGCAAGCGTTAGAAGCGCGTTTCGCGGGCGGCGCGGAGGAAGCTGTCCAGGATGCCGGTGCAATCAAGCAGTTCGACTCCGCCAGCGCGGTGGAATTCCGGGTGCCACTGCAACCCCATCACAAACGGCGCCCGCGTGTAACGGATCGCTTCGATCATATTGTCCGGATAGGACAGCGCTTCCACCTGCATATCCTTGCCAAGCGATTTCACCGCCTGGTGGTGGATGGAATTCACCAGCGCGCGCTGCGGTCCCTTAACCATTGCTGGCAGTGAGGAACCTGGAGGGAAAGTGATCTCGTGCCGGTGCCGGTCATATTCGTCCGACACGTGGGCATGTGCTTCCGGCACGTCGGTCACAATATCCTGGTACAGGCTGCCGCCGAAGGCGACGTTGAGCAGTTGGCATCCACGGCAAATACCCAGCACCGGCTTGCCTGCTTCGACGAATTCATGCAGCAGTTCCAGCTCGTACATATCGCGTGCGCGGTCGCCGCTCCATTCCGGCTTGGTGGGCGTTTCTGCATAGCTTTGCGGAGACACGTCGGCGCCGCCTTGCAGCACAAGGCCGTCGAGATGCTTGGCATAGTCGCGCAGGCGGATATTGGACGGATGCAGCAGGCCCGATGTATTCACAGTCGGAATCATGAATACCAGCACGTCGCGCGACATGACCCACTGGGCCACCGACTCTTCGAGATACTGCAGGTTCTTGCTGCGCAGCCCTGTGGCGCCTGGCTCGGGATGGTAGATGCGGGCCGAAACCCCGATGTGCAAAGGCCGCTGGATGATATGCCGCGTGGCCGCCGCAGCCCAGCGCTTGTAGCGGGCCAGGATAACGCGCCCCCACAGAGTAAAGATGGTTTCGCCAGGATCAAGGTAGCGCGGCGCATCGCCGGCACGGCGCCGCTGTCCGCGGTCGCTTTCCCGGCGGTCATGTTGGCGGGGATCGTGTTCGGTCATCCGTTGGCTGCCTCCTCAGCGCAAGTGTCGCACACGCGGCGACTCAAAGTCGCACTACTGGCTCGTCAGCAGCTCGAGGACTTCCTCTTCCGATACCTGCGGGAAGCTGCGGTAATGACGGCTGACGGACATGAAGTTCATCGGCGCGGCAAGATAGACAATGGCGTCGGCCAAGGGTGCAATCATTTCCAGCGAATCCGGCGCAGCAACCGGCACCGCAGCAATCAGTTGCTTCGGCTTGCGCGCGCGCGTCGAACGCAAGGCTGCCGCCATGGTGGAACCAGTGGCGAGGCCGTCGTCGACAATCACCACAACGCGGCCTTCGGGATTGGCTGGCGGGCGCTTGCTGCCATAAGAAGCGCGGCGGCGGCGCATCAATTCAAGCTGCTCGTGGGTTTGCAGTTCGACCCATTCCATGCTGGTGCGGGTGCGGTTGAAGTAGGGCGCCAACTCGCGGTTGCCATGCTCGTCAACGGCGCCGACTGCCAGTTCGGGATCGATGGCAGAGGGGATTTTCCGCACCAGGACTACATCGAGCTCGCCTTCGAGGCGGTCGGCAATGATGCGCCCCATCGGCACGGCGCCGCGCGGAATGGCAAGGATCAGGGGATTGCTGCCGCGCAGGCGCGCCAGCTTTTCAGCCAGCAGCTCGGCGGCTTGCTTGCGGTCTTGAAGGGGGAGTTCCAGGTCGTCCATGCTAGCCTCCGCCACGCTGCACATATGACAGCATAGCGCGGGAAGGCGCCGGCGTTAAGCCTTGATATCCAGCAGTGTGCCGATTCGCTCGTCCGCGGCCTGGATCACTTTGGCCGACAGGTCGAAGTTGGCCTTGTAGACCAGGGAGTTGGTGATCGAGCTGGCCGGGTCGGTGCCCGATGGCGCACCGCCGGCATTGGCGGCAGCCGACAGGTCGCGTGCCGCGGTGGAAATGGTGACGCTGGTCCCGCCCGGGGTTTCCTGGAACGTGGCTTGCTGCGGCTGGAAGTTCTGCGTCGACAGATTGGCGACGTTGTGTCCTTCAACGTCCAGAGCGCGCTGGTTTGCCTGGAGGCCGGACAGGCCGGCCTGGAGTGCGGAGATCGTCATGGCGCCAGTTTACATGATTCCGCACGGAAATTACCGTTCTATGCCTAAAAAATGAGCAGGCCGCACAACACATGATATGATGATGACCGCAATGATTAATGCAGGAGGCTGGCCATGAAGATCACCAAGGAAAAAGCAGCGGAAAACCGGCAAGTGCTGGTTGAGACGGCCGCCCGGCTGTTTCGTGAAAAAGGGATCGACGGGGTGGGCGTGGCCGAAATCAGCAAGGCAGCCGGGCTGACGCATGGCGCCCTGTATGCCCATTTCCCCTCGAAGGACGCGCTGGCGGCGGAAGCGATGCAGTTCAGCACCCGTTCCGCCTACGGCAAGGTGACCGAGCACCCGGTCACTCTGGCGCAACTGGTCGATTATTATCTGGCGCCTGAGCAGCGCGACAACCTGGCTGAGGGCTGTCCCCTTGCCGCTGCCGCCAGCGAGGTGGCGCGCCAGGATGCTTCGGTGAGCGCGGGCTATACCAGCGGCTTCCGCCAGATGGTGGATTACATCAGTGGCCAATTACCGGCCGGGGAAGGCCAGCGGCAACAGGCGGTTGCCATCATGGCGGCACTCGTGGGCGGGATCTCAGTGTCGCGAAATGTCTACAAAACCGACCCCAAACTGGCTGATGAAGTGCTGGAATCCGTGCGTTCCATGCTCTTAAAGCTGAACTAATTGCTACGGTTGACGTTTTGGGATTGCTTTCCTGAACTGTGCGCATAAGAATCTGGGATATTGCCCATACGCATTGTTCCGGAGAGCATCATTACTTCCTTTGCCGCACGTGTCGCCGCCATTCTGCTGGCCTGTGCAAGCCTGCCACTCGCGCAGGCCGGGGAAGCTGCGCTCGACCCTAGGCTGAATGAGCAGATCATCATGGTTCCAGCCGGCCGCGCGCAGAGTGTGCAATTGGAGACCACTGTTTTCCGTCCTCCGGGCCCTGGGCCGTTCCCGCTGCTGATCGTCAACCACGGCAAGGCGCCGGGCAACCCCAAGCTGCAGGCGCGCGACCGTTTCATCTACCTGGCAACGGCCTTCGTGCGCCGCGGCTATGCGGTGATGGTGCCGATGCGCACCGGTTTTGCCAATTCGACCGGCAAATTCGTGGAATATGGCTGCAATATGACAGCCAATGGCTATGAACAGGCCGGCGACATTGCCGACGTGGTGCGCTTCGCCCGCACCCAACCCTGGGTCGACAATGAACATATCGTGCTGGCCGGCCAGTCGTTTGGCGGACTGGCAAGCATGGCGGCAGCGACGCAGGACTTGCCTGGGGTGCGCGGCATCATGAATTTTGCCGGCGGCCTGAAAGTGCACGGCGACCTGTGCAACTGGCAGGGCGCCCTGGTCAAGGCCTTCGGCGAATATGGCCGCCACAACAAGCTGCCAAGCATGTGGATGTACGGCGCGAATGACAGCTACTTCGGCCCGGAACTGGTGGCGCGCATGCACGGCGCTTTTACGGCGGCTGGCGGCAAGGCCGACCTGGTGGCGTATGGACCGTTCAAGAAAGACGCCCACGGTTTGCTGGGCAACCGCGATGGCGCTGCAGTGTGGCTGCCGGAAGTCGAGCGTTTCCTGGCCTCTGTTGGCATGCCGACCCGCGAAGTCTATGCCCTGGCGGAACCGCCGGCGCAAAAAGCCACCCATTATGCGGCGCTGGATGATGTGAATGCCGTGCCATACCTGCCGCAACGCGGCCGCGAACAGTACCGCGAATTCCTGAAGAAGGCCACGCCACGCGCCTTTGCGATTTCGGCCACCGGCTCCTGGGGGTGGGCGGAAGAGGGTGAAAATACCAACGAAAAGGCACTCGCGGCTTGCCAGGCGGCGAGCAAGGAGCCTTGCCGCTTGTATTCGGTGGACAACGATATCGTCTGGTCGGCCGAGCACGGCACGGCTGGCCGCAACTGATCACGCCAGCGTAAGTCCTGCGACAAGGGTCAGTGCGGCGCTCAAATATCCAAGCGGGCGCTGCCCCCAGCGCATGCGATGGGCCAATACGGCGCTGGTGCGGTGCAGGTGGACGAAGGCGTAACTGGCTAGCAAGTTTTGCAGCGCGACCCAGGCATGCATCATGATTGCGGCGCCGAGCAGGGCGATACCGCCACCCCGTGCAATGGCACTCAATTCCACGGCCGCGACAATCACCGCGCCCTGCGTTATCCCCAGCATCATTCCCAACATTGCCACCCGCAGCAGCCGCGGGTGAAAATACTGGCGCTGCCATTGCGGTACCAGGCTGAGCGCGTGCAGTACGAGAATGACTGTCAGGCTCATCTGATACAGGTCCAACATGGACGCCAGAGATTGAAAATTTCCCACGGTTGACCTCCCGTGCTGTGGCATCCTTATATTGACAATAACATGTTCCGCCGCAGGGCTACGCATGATACCCTGAGGTAAGCAACGCTCATTTTGCGAGGTGAGTCTGGGCATGATTCCTATTGCAGTGCAGGGTGCCAGCCGGGAGAGGAAACGCCAGCGGCCGAAAGGCCGGCAAGTCGACGCTGCTGCACTGCAGCAGGTACAGGCTTTGCTGGGCGACCTTCCGCGCAGGCGGGATTTGCTGATTGAGTTTCTGCACTTGATCCAGGATGCATATGGCTGCCTGTCGGCGGCGCACCTGGCGGCGTTGGCTTCCGAACTGCGGCTGGCGCAAGTTGAGGTCTTTGAAGTCGCTTCCTTCTATCACCATTTCGATATCGTTCGCGAGGGCGAGCTTGTGCCGCCGGCGCTGACCGTGCGCGTTTGCGATGGCTTGTCTTGTGAGATGGCTGGCGCGGGTGAGTTGCTGGCGCGTTTGCCTGCGCTGCTGGGGCGGGAGGTGCGGGTTGTTTCCGCGCCATGTATCGGACGCTGCGACCAGGCGCCAGCTGCGCTGGTTGGGCGGTTGGCGATTGGCCTGGCAAGTTGCGAGCGGGTGTCGGAGGCCGTCGCCGCTGCTGCGCGCGGCCATGCGACGCCGCCGGGGGACGCGGTGGCGAGCGGCGATGCCGGTGTGTTTGCGATGCTGGACGAATGCCTGTCAGGCGCGCGCTCCGTGGATACCGTGATTGCGGAGCTTGAGGACTCGGGCCTGCGCGGGCTGGGCGGGGCTGGTTTCCCCGCAGGCCGCAAATGGCGCATCGTCCACAACGAGCCGGGACCGCGCCTGATGGCGGTCAATATCGATGAAGGCGAGCCGGGCACCTTCAAAGACCGCTACTACCTCGAGCGCAATCCGCGGCAATTCATCGAAGGCATGCTCATCGCCGCCTGGGCAGTCGGCATCGACGAAATCTACATTTACCTGCGTGATGAATACCATGACTGCCGCAAGCTGCTGCAGCAAGAGCTGGCCCGGCTCGGGCCCGGAAAAATCCGGGTGCAACTTCGCCGCGGTGCCGGCGCTTACATCTGCGGCGAAGAATCCGCAATGATCGAATCGATCGAAGGCAAACGCGGCATGCCGCGACTGCGGCCGCCATACGTGGCCCAGGCAGGCTTGTTCGGCCGGCCAACACTGGAACACAACTTTGAAACCTTGTACTGGGTGCCGGAGATCCTGGCCAAAGGTGCAGCATGGTTTGCCAGCCATGGCCGCCATGGCCGCAAGGGCTTGCGCTCATTCTCGGTTTCCGGGCGCGTGAAGCAGCCGGGCGTCAAGCTCGCGCCTGCCGGGATTACGGTGCAGGAATTGATCGATGAATACTGCGGCGGCATGCTGGATGGCCACCAGCTCTACGCCTACCTGCCGGGCGGAGCATCAGGCGGCATCCTGCCCGCCAGCATGAACAACATTCCGCTCGACTTTGACACACTGCAGCCATATGGATGCTTCATCGGTTCCGCCGCCATCATCGTGCTATCCCAGCATGACAGCGCGCGGGCTGCCGCCAGTAATATGATGCGCTTCTTCCGCCACGAGTCCTGCGGCCAATGCACGCCGTGCCGCGTCGGCACTGCCAAGGCAGCGGCACTGATTGAGTCACCAGTGTGGGATGCCGGCCTGCTCGGAGAACTGTCGCAAGTGATGCGCGACGCCTCGATCTGCGGGCTTGGGCAGGCCGCGCCAAACCCGGTCGACTGCGTGCTGAAGTACTTTCCGCACGAGGTAACGCGATGATCGCCTTCGAGCTCAATGGCCGCGCTGTGCGGGCGGCAGACGGCGAGACCCTGCTGCAAGCCGCTCGCCGCGAAGGCATCGAAATACCCCACCTGTGCTACAAGGACGGCATGTCCCCGGCGGGAAACTGCCGCGCGTGCATGGTGGAGATAGACGGCGAACGCGTTCTGGCGCCATCGTGCTGCCGAAAGCCAGCGGCGGGAATGAAAGTCAGCACAGACAGTCCCCGAGCGCTCGCGGCGCAAAAAATGGTGCTCGAATTACTGCTCGCCGACATGCCCGAACAGGCCCATACACGCAACAATGAAGTCGAGCACTGGGCCGCAAGACTCGCTATCGGCAAGCCCCGTTTCGCAGCTCGCCAGCAGCCGCCGCGCGACCTCACGCACGCCGCCATTGCGGTCAACCTCGATGCCTGCATCCAATGCACACGCTGCCTGCGCGCCTGCCGCGATGAGCAAATGAATGACGTGATCGGCCTGGCCTGGCGCGGGGACCAGGTAAAGATCGTATTCGACATGGACGACCCGATGGGCGCATCCACCTGCGTAGCGTGCGGTGAATGCGTGCAAGCCTGTCCGACCGGAGCCCTGATGCCGGCGCGCGACGCTGCGCTGGCCGTGCCGGACAAGCGCGTCGACTCGGTCTGCCCCTATTGTGGCGTGGGCTGCCAGCTCACGTACAACGTCAAGGATAACAAGATAATGTTCGTGGAAGGCCGCAATGGCCCGGCCAACCAGGGCCGCCTGTGTGTAAAAGGCCGCTATGGCTTCGACTACGCACACCACCCGCACCGCCTGACCAGGCCACTGGTGCGCCGCGCGGATGCGCCGCCAAAGTCGGGCGACTTCACCATGGACCCGGAGCGAGTCTATGAAGTATTCCGTGAAGCGAGCTGGGAAGAAGCGCTGGCGCTGGCTGGCGGCAAGCTGGCCGCCATTCGCGATACGCATGGCTCGCGCGCGCTGGCCGGTTTCGGTTCGGCGAAGGGCAGTAACGAAGAAGCCTACCTGTTCCAGAAGCTGGTGCGCACCGGATTTGGCAGCAATAACGTTGACCATTGCACGCGGCTGTGCCACGCCTCCTCGGTAGCTGCGTTGCTGGAAGGGATAGGTTCGGGTGCGGTCTCCAACCCGGTCAAGGATGTGATGAAGGCCGAGGTTGTGATCCTGATCGGCGCTAATCCTGCGGTCAATCACCCCGTGGCAGCGACCTGGATCAAGAACGCCGTGCGGCAGGGGACTAAGCTGGTGGTCTGCGATCCGCGACGTTCCGAGCTGTCGCGCATCGCCCACCGCTTCCTGCAATTCAAGCCCGATACCGACGTGGCCCTGCTGAATGCGATGATGAACGTGATCGTCACGGAAGGGCTGGTGGACAAGGACTTCATCTCCAGCCGTACCATCGGCTACGATGAACTGGCGGCGAATGTAGCAGATTACAGCCCGGAAGCCATGGCGCCGATCTGCGGCATCGAAGCCGCGACCATTCGCGAGGTGGCTCGCCTGTATGCCGGGTCGCGCGCCTCGATGATCTTGTGGGGCATGGGAATCTCGCAGCACGTGCATGGCACCGATAATGCGCGCTGCCTGATTGCACTGTCCCTGATGACGGGACAGATTGGCAGGCCGGGCACTGGTTTGCATCCGCTGCGAGGGCAGAACAATGTGCAGGGCGCATCCGACGCCGGCCTTATCCCGATGATGTACCCCGATTACCAGCGCGTCACCGAGCCTGCGGCAAAAGCCCGCTTCGAAAATGCCTGGGGCCTGGCGCCCGGCACGCTCGATGACAAACCCGGCCTGACCGTGGTGGAAGTCATGGATGCAGCAGCGGCAGGGCGCGTCAAAGGCATGTACATCATGGGTGAGAACCCCGCAATGTCAGACCCCGATGCCAACCATGCGCGAGCGGCCCTGGCCACGCTGGAGCACCTGGTCGTGCAGGATATCTTCCTCACCGAAACGGCCTACCTGGCCGACGTGATCCTTCCCGCCAGCGCCTTCCCGGAAAAGACCGGCAGCTTCACCAATACCGACCGGCTGGTGCAGATCGGACGGCAGGCGCTGGAGCCGCCGGGCGAAGCGCGCCAGGACTTGTGGATCATCCAGCAGGTCGCGCAGCGGCTTGGCCTCGATTGGCAGTACGGCAGCGCTGCCGACGTGTTCGAAGAGATGCGGCACGTGATGCCAAGCATCGCAGGCATCACGTGGGAACGGCTGGAGCGCGAACATGCGGTGACTTATCCCTGTCATGAAGAGGGCGACGCCGGCACGCCGGTAGTTTTTACCGAGGATTTCCCGCGCGAGACTGGCCGCGCGCGTTTTGTCCCGGCCGATATCATCCTGGCCGACGAAAGGCCGGATGCTGCCTATCCGATGGTCCTGATCACCGGCCGCCAGCTCGAACATTGGCACACCGGCAGCATGACGCGCCGCACGGCGGTGCTGGATGCGATTGAACCGGACCCGGTAGCCCTGGTGCACCCGCTGGACCTGGCGGCCCTTGGCGGCCAGCCCGGCGACGTGGTGACCATTGCTTCGCGGCGTGGGCAAGTCGCGCTGTATGCACGCGCCGACGACAGCTCGCCGCGTGGTGCAGTCTTCGTACCGTTCTGCTATTACGAAGCCGCGATCAACAAGCTGACCAATCCAGCACTCGACCCGTTTGGCAAGATCCCCGAATTCAAGTACTGTGCAATCAAAGTCACGCTGGGCGGCACGGTTGGCGCCCAGTCCAGTTTTGGCGGCGGCAAGGCAATGGAGGCGGCAGGCGCATGAGACTACCGGAGATGACACAGGCCAGTGTGCCATTGACGCAGGAAGTGGAAGCGATCGACGAAAAGGGACGCCGCTCGCTCATCCACATTCCCGCCGAACGCCCGCTGACGGTGTACGTGGACAAGCGCGAACTGGTCACCCTGATGACGCTTGGCGGCGCACCGGAGGCCCTGGTACTTGGCTACCTGCGCAACCAGCGCCTGGTGCGTTCGGTGGAAGATGTGGAATCGATCCATGTCGACTGGTCGGTAGGCGCAGCGGCAGTCAAGACCCGCGCTGGCGTCGCCGATATCGAAGAGCGCACTTCGCGCAAGGTGGTGACGACAGGTTGCGGCCAGGGTTCCGTGTTCGGTGACCTGATGGACGAGGTGGACGATATCGTTTTGCCCCCCGACGCCCGGCTGAAGCAGTCCGCCGTGTACCGGATCGTCGAGACCATCCGCACGCTGCAGTCGATCTACAAGCAGGCGGGTTCGGTGCACGGCTGCGCCCTGTTCACGCAGGCCGGCGAACTTTTGTACTTCGTCGAAGACGTGGGCCGCCACAATGCGGTCGACTCCATCGCCGGCAAGATGTGGCTGGACGGCGTCGAGGGCGGCGACAAAGTGTTCTACACGACCGGCCGCCTGACCTCCGAGATGGTCATCAAAGGCGCGCAGATGTCGATTCCCTTCCTGCTGTCGCGCTCAGGCACCACGCAAATGGGGCACAGCGTCGCATCCCGCCTCGGCATGACGCTGCTGGCCCGCTGCACCGGCCGCCACTTCCTGCTGCTGACCTCTCCGCAACGCCTGGTGCCCGAACCCGAGTTGGCAGAGCTACCGCCGAGGCCGTGTCCCACCGTGGGGTCACACCCGAATCGGGACACGGCCTCAGCCGTGCCCACAGCCGAGCCCGTGTCTCATTTCGGGTGTGACCCCATGGTGGGACACGAGCTCGGCCGGGAGGTGTGATGGGGCTGATGGAGGCGGTGCGTGGGGCTTTCGGGCTGCTGTTCAATGGCGACCCTGTGCTGTGGCGGATTGTATGGATTTCGGTCAGCACCAGCGTCCTTGGCTTGTTGATCGCGGCGCCGTTTGCGGTGGCGGGCGGCTATGCCATTGCGATGACACAGTTCCGCGGGCGCCGGGTGGTGATCTGGCTGGTGCAGGCGGCGTTGTCGCTGCCAACGGTGCTGATCGGCCTCCTGCTGTATATGATGCTGTCGCGCCACGGGCCGATGGGCGGGCTGCAGTGGCTGTTCTCGCAGCCTGGCATCGTGGCGGGGCAGGTGGTGATTGCGCTGCCGGTGCTGTTGGCCTTTACGCTGGCCGCGGTGCAGGCGGCTGATCCACGCTTTGCGGAAACCGCCATCGCACATGGCGCTTCGCCGTGGCGTGTTATGTCGACGCTTCTTTACGAAGTCCGCTTTGGCGTGATGGCGGCGATCATCAGCGGCTTCGGGCGCGTGATCTCTGAAGTGGGCTGCGCCATGATGGTGGGCGGGAATATCGCCGGCGAGACGCGGACCATCACAACTGCCATTGCGTTGGAAACCAGTAAGGGTGAATTCGCCCAGGGCATAGCATTGGGCGTGGTGCTGGTAACCATCGCGCTGGCAATGAACGGCGCCATGATGGTCTTGCAGGGCGACGCCCATGCCGCCAGGGGGCGGGGATGACGCCCATGCTCTCGATCGCCCGCCTGGCCAAGCGTTATGGGGAACACCTGCTGTTCGACCTGCAGGACTTCAGGCTCGATGCAGCTCGCGCCTACGTCTTGACCGGCATGAACGGTGCCGGAAAAAGCACCTTGTTGCGCGTCCTGGCCGGCCTGGCGCCTGCGGATGCACACGGCATTCACTTCGCGGGCGAAGCGGTGACGCTGGCACCCTATCCGGCGGCGCTGCGGCGCGATATCGTCTATGTGCACCAGCATCCGGTAATGTTCTCGACCAGCGTGGCTGGGAATATCGGCTACGGCTTGAAAGCACGCGGCATGGCGCGCAGCGAAATTGCGAACCTGGTGGACGAGGCAATGGACTGGGCTGGCGTGCAGCATTTGCGTGGCAGCCAGCCTGCCACTTTGTCCGGCGGCGAAAAGCAGCGTGTAGCTCTGGCCCGTGCCAAGGTGCTGCATCCGCGTCTGCTGCTGCTCGATGAACCGACCGCGAGCCTGGATGGCGAGGCGCGTGAACAAGTATTGGCTTTGATTCCTTCGCTGACCCAGTCGGGCAGTACCGTCGTTATGGCTTGCCACGACCGTGACCTGATCAATCTGCCGGACGTGCGGCGCCTGAAACTGCGCGACGGCCAACTTGAGGAGAAGTGAATGAAACGCAGGCTCCTGTTTAGCCTTGTTGTAGCTTATGCGCTGTCCGGCAGCGCCTTTGCCCAGCAGACTATCCGGCTGTCCACCACCACCAGCACGGAAAACTCCGGCTTGCTGGCCTACCTGCTGCCGGCCTTCGAGGCCAGGACTAACAGCAAGGTGCATGTTATTTCAGTCGGAACCGGCAAGGCGCTCGAGCTGTCGAAAAATGGCGATGTGGATGTGACCCTGGTGCATGCCCGCGCGGCAGAAGATAAATTCGTCGCCGAGGGATGGGGCGTCGACCGTCGCGACGTGATGTATAACGACTTCATCGTGGTCGGTCCAGCCGGCGATCCTTCGGGCATCAAGGGTGGCAAGGATGTCCTGGCTGCCTTTCGCAAGCTGGCAAGCGGGCCGGCGAAGTTCATTTCGCGCGGCGACAATTCCGGCACGGACATCATGGAGAAAGCCTATTGGAAGCAGGTGGGGAGCCAGCCGGCCGGCCCGAAGTATGTGTCGGCAGGGCTGGGCATGGGCGAAGTGCTGAATATGGCGGCTGAATTGGGCGGCTATACCCTGACCGACCGCGCGACCTACGGTGTGTACCAGGCCAAGACTGGACTGGCGCTGATGGTGGAGGGCGACCAGCGCATGTTCAACCCGTACGGCATTATCGCGACCAATCCAGCCAGGCATCCGGGCGTGAACTACAAGGGGGCGCGCCAATTGATCGACTGGATTACTTCGCCGGAAGGGCAGGCAAAGATTGCGCAATTCCGCCCGGGCGGCCAGCAGCTGTTCTTCCCAAGCGCCAAGCCGGACTAGCCACGTCGGAGCCATGCGAGCAGGGCGTCAGCTACGGCGCCTGGATTCTCGCGCTGGGGGAAGTGGCCAACACCGGCCAGCAGTGCGCGGTGATATGGCCCGCTGAACAGGTGTTCCCGATGTTCCGAGGTTTGCGGGCTGTTGGCGCCATCTTCCGTGCCATGCAAAGTGAGGGTCGGCACGCTGATCACGGATTCGTGCCGCAGCCGTGCTTCCTGCATGGCGTAGTGGGGATCGGGGAGCGCCAGGCCCCAGCGGTGGCGGTAAGAGTGCAGCGTTACGTCCACCCAGTCCGGGTTGTCCCAGGCATGCATGGTGTCGTGGAATACGCCTTCGCCAAAGTGCCATGAGGGCGACCAGGTGCGCCATAGCAAGAGGGCGAATTCGCGCCGCTCCTTGCGCAGGGCCTCGGCGCCGCGATCGGTCGCCATATACCAGTGGTACCAGTAATTGCGCGCCTGGTGCAGGCTTAGTGCCTGGTTCGGGTCATTGGTTCCCCAGCCTACCGACAGCGCCATGCAGCGCATCACGCGTTCCGGCGCCAGGAGGGACGCGTTGTAAGCCGCGCGCGCTCCCCAGTCGTGGCCCACTACATTGAATCGTTCGATGCCCAGCGCTGCCGCAAAGTCCAGCAGGTCTTGCGCAAGGGCGCTGAGCTGTCCGCTGCGCGGTGTGGCGTGATCGAGGAAGCGGGTTTCGCCAAAGCCGCGCAGGCTTGGCACGATCAGGCGGTAACCGGAGCCGGCGAGGTAGGGCAGTACGCCATCCCAGGTGTGCATATCATCCGGCCAGCCATGCAGCAGGAAAATCGGCTCGCCCTGCATGTCGCCATGCTGGCGGAAGGCAATGCGCAAGCGGTCGGTGTTCATGAATTCCATGTTGCCTCCTGGCTGGCGAAGCGTGCCCTCAGGATTATAAGCCTGCGCTATACTGGATCCTATGGAAAACTTGCATATCGTCTGTCCCCACTGCGACGCGGTCAACCGTGTGCCTTCGGTGCGCCTGGAGGAAGAGGCTACCTGCGGCAAATGCCAGCGGCCCTTGTTCACCGGCCACCCGGTGGACTTGTCCACGGAACGCTTCCTCAAGCATATTGAGCGCAACGACATTCCTGTGCTGGTGGACTTCTGGGCGCCGTGGTGCGGCCCGTGCCGCACGATGGCTCCGTTCTACGAGCAGGCGGCCCAGCACCTGGAGCCGTATTTCCGTGTGGTGAAGGTCAATACCGAGGCGGAACAGCAACTTGCCGCGCGTTATGCCATCCGCAGCATTCCTACGCTGGCGGTCTTTAAAGGTGGGCGCGAACTGGCGCGCCAGGCGGGGGCGATGGACAGCAAGAGCATTATCGCCTGGGTGCAGCAGCACCTGCGTTAAACCCGCGCCAGCCAGTTTCGGATTCCATCGATCGAGCGGAAGTCAGCCACTGAGCGGCATTCAATGCCGGGGTGGCGCGCCGATAGCATCTTCGACAAGGCACTTCCCGGCCCAAGTTCCAGGGCGAAAGTAATGCCGCGCTCGGCGCAGGCATCCATGCATTCGGTCCACAATATTGTTTCTGCGAGTTGGCGCGAGAGGTGGCGGATGGCGCCATGCTTCTCGCGAATGGGCATGGCGTCGATGCCGCCAAGGACCGGGGCCTGCAATGTGCCGAAGTCTTCTTGCGTGAGCAGCTTTGCGAATGGTTCGACCGCGGCCTGCAGGTAGGGCGTGTGTGAGGCGACTGCGACTGGCAGCGGCGCGATGCGGGCGCCGGGGATCGATATGGTGGCCGCATTGGCGGCGGGGCCGCCGGCGATGCAGCTATCTTCGCCTGTTTCTATCGCGATGTGGAATCCGTGGGGCGCCAACAGCGGGCGCAGGGTTGCTGTGCGGCGGCCGCTGATGGCCAGCATCGCCTGCGGTTCACCGGGCGCCACGCAGGCGTCCATCAGGGCGGCACGTTGCGCCGCGAGGGCGACGGTGCGTTCTGGTGTGAAGGCGCCTGCCACGCCGTAGGCAGCCAGTTCGCCGACGCTATAGCCGGCCACCAGCGCTGGCGGCGGGCAATCGTGGCGCAGGGCTTCCCACATGGCGAGGGTACTGGCGACGATGGCCGGCTGGGCGCTGCGGTTGCTGTACATCGCACCTGGATCGGACAGGCCAGGCAGGTATGGCGCGAGTTGCGCCAGCAGGGCCGCACCGTGCGGGTCGCTGCGGGCGAGGTCGTACATGGCGGCGTGCTGGCCGCCCTGGCCGGGGCAGAGGAGCAGCAGGCGGCTTGTCATGGGGGCGGCATGGTGGCCAGGCTGTGCACCAGGCAGGTTGCTGCCAGCAGGTCGGCGGCACCTCCGGGCGACAGGCGATGGTCGATGAAGTGCTTGTGGCATTGCAGCGCGTGTTCTTGCCATTGCGGGTTGGCGGTGCCTCCCTGGTCCAGGAACTGGCGTGCGGCGTTGCGTACTGTGTCCGCCCCTTCGGCTCCGCCGCGATGGTAGATGTTGGTGTCGCTGATGTGTGCCATCAGGGCGAAGATGGCCTCGACGCGGGCGTGATGCATGGGTGCGCGGCGGGCCAGCGCTGCCTGCAGGGCGGGCAGGCCGACATCGAAGACTGAGGGCAGCCCAAGGGCGCCTTCTTCGCGGGCGCCGCTGGCGGCATGCTGGGCCGCGGCCTGCAGGCCGTGCGAGTCGCCCGTTGCGCGTGTGTGGGCGGCCAGCTCTTCGCCCCAGTGCAGCAGCAGGGCGGTTCGCAGGGCGGCTGGTGTTAGTGTCATGCGCAGGGCGCGAACGCGGCCCATTGCAGCGCATAGCAAACCGAGAGCGAAGATGGCACCGCGGTGGGTGTTGATGCCTTTGGTAGCGGCCATCATGCGCTTTTCTGCGGCGATGCCGAGTCTTTTCAGTTCGGCGAAGGGGGCGCCGTCATAGCCTGCCTTGCAGATGCGGGCGTAGTAGTGGCGCAGCGAGAACAGGCTGCGCATGAAAGTGGTGGCGTCCATGTCGGTGTGGCTGCCGTTGTCGACGAGGGATACCAGGCCGGGCTTGGGATAGAGGGCCAGTTCCTGATACAGGCTGTGCACCGCGCGCAGGGCGACTTCGCGGGAGAGTGCGTGTGCGGCGTGGCGGCGCGGCTTTGAGCTGGCGGTGAGCCGGGCGGCTGCTGCCAGGACGCGTGCTTGTTGTGTCGCGTCGATCGCGGCAGCTCTCATGCTGGCTCCAGTTCTGCGCGCAGTTCGGCGCGCGTGCCGAGTTTTACGCTGGATTGCGATTTGACCAGGACGCGCTCGGTATGGGCGCGGGCTGTGAACCATTCTTTCCACGCCACCGCCTGGCCGCTGGGGAAAATGATTTCTCCGTCCAGCGGCAGCTCGTCGAGGTAGCTGGCCAGTAGCAGGGTGCCTTCGTCCAGTTCAGCGCTGCTGCGGGGACGGAACAGCAGGTCGATGTCGGAAGTTTCGCGCAGGTAGGCCTGGCCTGTCAGTGCTTGCAGGGCGAGTGAGCCGAATACGCGGAGGTCGAGGCTTGCGCTGTCCTCTGCCAGGCGGGCGAACGGCGCTTGCCAGCGGCCTGGCAAGGCGTGGACTATGGCGTCCAGCGGCAAAGGGGGGCTATGGCGGGCGATGTGCCGTGCTGGGACGCGCAATGGAAGGCGTAGTTTCGCTCCGCTGGCCGCGTCGGGTGGAGCCGCCAGGCCGAGGAAGGCATCGTCAGCATAGATTTCGGCGCGAGCAGGTGCGTGCGGGATGGCCAGCCCTGGCGCCTGCGTAGCGGCCGGTGCTTCCGCGTGCTCTGTGTCGTCGCGGCGGCGGACCACTAGCGGCCAGTCCGCATCGGCCCAGCGGGTGATTGCGGCATGGGCGGGCGTATCCGGCGCGGCGGTGGCCAGCACATGCTGCCAGCCGTCGGGCGTCAGCCACGCCACGTCATGCCGCGCGAACATTGCTGCCGCCGACGATGGCTTCAATGACCGGCTGCGCTGCCTTGCGGCCGCCGCGCAGCAGGCCAAGGGCGCTGCGCTGGTCGTCGTGCGGCGCATCGGCGATGGCGTGTGCCAGGTGTGCTGCGAGGTCGCCGTCCCAGATTGCCTGCAAGCCGCCCATGCGCAGGTAATTCTCCGGCCCCGGCGCGAAGACGGGATTGCTGCGCGCCAGTTCCACCAATTTCTCTTCAGGCACTTTGGTGATGCGCGCCATCGCCGGCAAGCCCATGACGCGGATGGTGGCGTCGGGCAGGGCGTAGCAGGCATCGGCCATCAAGCCGCTGGTGATGAAACCGCCGGACAAGGCCTGGTCGTACACCAGGCCGATAATGCGGTGACCCAAGTGGCGCGCCAGGTCGATGCACTTGCCCAGGTGGGCCATATAGCTATTAATGCCCAACATTTCGTCGCGATGGCGCAGGCGCTGCCCTTGCGTGTCGACCAGCAGCACGATCGGGCGGCCGGGATGGCTGCGCACCGTTGCCAGCACTGCCCTGGCCTGGGCCAGTGCGATTTCCACACCGATAGGCGCGTGCCCGGTGGTGCCGATCACGCTGACGGTTTGCCCGTCCACACGCGCGGTGCCGTTCAGGAATTGTTCGTGTTCCACGATGTCATGCCCGCCGGGGAATAGGGCGTGGGCCAGTACTTTCCAGTCCATTGTCATGCTCCCAATCGGTAAGGCCCCGCGGCCGCAATGAAGGAATCGATATCCAGCATCGGGACGTCCTGCGGCGCGGCAATGCCCAGCGCTGACCAGATGTCAGCCGGTTCGCGCAAACCGCCAAAGCGCTCGATGCGCTGCTCCAGCATGGCTTGTTCCGCTTCCAGGCTCGCCAGCGTCAATTCAACTGTGCCGCTGCGGGCTTCCGCGATGGCTTCCAGCGCGGCATGGCGGAAGGCGGGAATGCTGTCTTCCACGATGCGCTGCACGTCGCCGAGCAGGTAGCGGTGCTTGCCGCCGGTGGTGCGCCAGACAAGGGCTCGGTCGCGCGAGTCGAATTCCTCGACGCCGTTGGCGGTCTCAATCACCTCCGGTCCCGACATGGCCAGGCGGCCTTCTTCCGAGATGACCAGCGCATTGGCGCAGCGAGCGACGATGCCCATGCCGCCAAATGCGCCATTGGAGCCGCCGATCAGCACCACGACCGGAATGCCGGCAGCACGCACGTCCAGCACGGCACGCATGACTTCCGATACTGCGATCAGGCCAGCATTGGCCTCATGCAGCCGCACACCTCCGGTTTCCAGCAAGAGGAGCACTGCGGACGGACGGTCGAGCAGGGCCCGGCGCAGCAGGCCAACCAGCTTGGCGCCATGCACCTCGCCGACGGCGCCGCCCATGAAGCCACCTTCCTGCGCGGCGGCGAAAACAGTCAGGCTGCCCAACGTAGCGTGGCCCACGACCACGCCGTCGTCGAACGACACCGGTGCATTGAGTTGGGCCAGGTGCGGGCTGACAACGCGCTGCGCAGGACCAATGAATTCTTCGAAGCTGTCAAACAGCGCCAGGCGTTCTCGCGCATTGGCTTCCAGGTAGCTGCTCATTTGCCTTCCCCCAGCATGGATTCGACTGCCTGGTCGAGGCGCAGGCTGACTACGGCGGGCGTCGCGCCCATGTCGTTGATGGCAATCCGCGTGTCGGCCAGTTGCCAGCGCTCTTGGAAATCAGTGATTACGGCCTGCCAGATCGGGCCGAAGCCGACGGCGGCCGTCTGGATGCCTACTTCGCAGGCGCCGCCCAACGGCGTGCTTTCGATCAGTACTTCCAGGTTGCCCGAGCTGACGACACCGACAATGCGCGGTTCGGCCGATAGCGAGCGATTGCCTTGTTCGAATCGGTAATTGAGTGTTTCCATCTTGGCTCCTACCAGTTGCGGAAGCGCTTGGGCGGGTCATACAGGCCGCCGGACGCTCGCACGAGGTCTTTCATGTTCTTGGCCGCCAGCAGGTCGCGCGTGGCTTGGCGCTTGTCGATACCCAGGTCTTCGGCGCGCGTGATGATGCCGCGGTCGCGCAGGTTTTCCACCATGCGCTTGTCGCGCTGCATGCCGACCGGCGTGTAGCCCGCCACGCCGCGGATGGCCTGTTCGCGCTCCTCGGCGCTGCGGCATAGCAGCAGGTTGGCAATCCCTTCCTCGGTCAGGATATGGGTTACGTCGTCGCCGTAGATCATCACGGGCGGAATCGCCATCTTAGCCTGTTCGCCCAGTTCCCAGGCATCCAGCCGTTCGACAAAGGCCGGCTGCATGTGCTCGCGGAAGGTTTCGACCATTTGCACCACCAGCTTCTGGCCGCGAGGGATGGTGCCGCTGCCCTGGCGCGCCTGCTCGCCGGCCTTGAGCCATGCGGGGCTGGCGTGGCGCCTGCCGCGTGCATCGGCGCCCATATTCGGCGCGCCACCGAAACCGGAAATGCGGCCGAGTGTGGCAGTGGACGAATTGCCGGCCAGGTCGATTTGCAGGGTCGAGCCGATGAACATGTCGCAGGCATAGTGGCCGGCAGCTTGGCAGTACGCTCGGTTGCTGCGCATTGAGCCGTCCGGGCCAACGGCGAAGACGTCGGGGCGAGCGCGGATGTAGTTCTCCATGCCCAGTTCTGAGCCGAAGGAGTGGATAGATTCAACGAAGCCGGCTTCAATGGCCGGAATGAGCGCTGGATGCGGATTCAGCGCCCAGTTGGTGGCGATCTTGCCGCGCAGGCCGAGCGACGCTCCGTACGTTGGCAGCAACAGTTCGATGGCGGCGGTGTCGAAGCCGATGCCGTGGTTCAGGCGCTGCACCTCGTATTCGGCATAGATGCCTTTGATTGCCATCATCGCCATCAGCACCTGGATTTCCGAGATCTGCGCCGGGTCGCGGGTAAACAGCGGTTCGATGTAATAAGGCGTTGGCGACTGCACGACGAAGTCGACCCAGTCGCCCGGCACGTCGATGCGCGGCAGTTCGTCCACAATGCGATTGACCTGCACAATCACGATGCCATTCTTGAAGGCCGTGGCTTCGACGATGGGCGGTGTGTCCTCCGTATTCGGCCCGGTGTACAGGTTGCCGTTGCGGTCCGCCGCTTCCGCCGCGACCAGGGCGACGCGCGGCGGCAGGTCGATGAAGTAGCGGCTGAACAACTCCAGGTAAGTGTGGATGGCGCCGATATTCAGCTTGCCGGCCGCTGCCAGCTTTGCCACGCGTGCGGCTTGCGGGCCGGAGAAAGAGAAATCCAGCTTCGACGCAACACCGCGCTCGAATACGTCCAGGTGCTCGGGCAAAGCCAGCACCGATTGCAGCATGTGCAGGTCGTGCACGCGCTGCGGATCCAGCCCCGCCAAGGCTTGCGCCAGGAAGTCGGCCTGCTTCTGGTTATTGCCTTCGATGCAAACGCGGTCGCCGTTTTCCAGCACCGCATGCAGCAGGTCGGAAATGCGGGCTGCCGGCAGCGCCTTGCCCGTCAGCTCGCCACCGAGCACGCTGCGGGCGCGGGCCAGGCGGCCGTTGCGGTTGCGCTGGAGGCTGTCCCACACGCGGTTCGGGGCATTCATTTACCTGGCTCCCATGATCATGTCCGGCAGGCCGGTGGCAATGGCGGGGAAGATGCACAGCAGGATCACTGCGGCCACCATCAGCAGCAGGAAAGGCAGCACACCCCAGATCACGTCACGCAAGGGAATGTCCGGCGCGATGTTCTTGATGACGAAGATGTTCAGGCCCACTGGCGGATGGATCAGGCCCATTTCCATCACCACGGTCATGACGATGCCGAACCACACCAGGTCGAAGCCTGCTTCGCGCAGCGGTGGCAGGATGATTGGCGCCGTCATCAGGATGATCGATACCGGCGGCAGGAAGAAGCCCAGGACGACGACCAGCACCAGGATGGTTGCGAGCAGCACCCACTTCGACAGTTGCATGCCAACCACCCAGCTCGCTGCTGCCTGGCTGATGTGCAGGTAGCTCATGACATAGGAATACAGCAGCGACATGCCGATAATCAGCAGCAGCATGGTCGATTCCTTGATGGTGGACGACAGGATCGGCGACATGTCCTTCGGGCGCCAGGCGCCGTACACCACGGCGATCAGCACCAGCGCGAGCAGGGCGCCCAGGCCGGCCGTTTCGGAAGGCGTGGCAAAGCCGCCATACAGCGCCACCATCACGCCGATCAGCAGTACGATGAAGGGCAGCACGCGCGGCAGCATTTCAACTTTTTCGCGCAAGGTGAAATGCTCGTCTTCCAGGTAGGCCGACTTGACGCCGCCGTTCTGGTAAGCCACCAGCGCCAGTTGGTATTCGGCGCGGGCGCGGTAGACCGCATAGCCGGCAAACAGCAGCACCAGCAGCACGCCTGGTCCAATACCAGCCAGGAACAGGCGGCCCAGCGACTGTTCTGCTGCCACTGCGTAGAGGATCATGGTGATCGAAGGCGGCAGCAGGATGCCGAGCGTGCCGCCGGCCGCGATGATGCCGGCTGCGAAACCAGGCGAATAGCCACGCTTGCGCATTTCCGGAATGCCGGCGGAGCCGATGGCCGAGCAGGTGGCAGGCGAGGAACCGGCCATGGCGGCAAACAGCGCGCAGGCAAATACGTTGGCGATACCCAGGCCGCCAGGCACCTTGTGCAGCCAGGTGTGGATGGCCGAGTACAAGTCTTTACCCGCAGGCGATTTACCGATGGCCGCGCCCTTGAGGATGAACAGCGGGATCGAAAGCAGGGTGATGGAAGCCATCTCCTCGTACACGTTCTGGGTTACGGTGTCGAGCGAACTGGCGGGCATGAAGAAGTACATGAAGGTAGTTGCCACGATGCCCAGCGCATAAGCGATCGGCATGCCGGAGAACATGACTACCAGGGTGACGATGCCGTACAGGGCACCCAAAGTCAGTTCGCTCATTTTGCGGCTCCTTTATCGGTGATGCGGGCCAGCACTTGCAGCAGGATCTGCAGGGTCAGCAAGGTCATGCCGGCCGCCATCATGGAATAGGGAATCCAGAGCGGCGGCGCGAATGTGGAGGTGGTGGTCTGGCCGTCTACCCAGGCCTCATGCCACAGCGTCCACGATTTCCAGGAGAAGAATGCGCAGAATACGAACGACAGGAGGTCGACGACGAACAGGCGAACCGCGTTGACCTTCGGCGGCAGGATGGCCGCCAGGGCTTCGATGCCGATATGGCCGCGGAAGCTTTGCACGTAAGCGCAGCAGAAGAATGTGACGCCAACCAGCATGAAGATCGACGCCTCGTCCTGCCAGTCCGTTGGCGCGTGGAAGAAATAGCGCGACACAACGGAGTAGGTGAGGATCAGTGCCGTGGTCACCATCGCCACCATGGACAAGACCAGCAAACCCTGGTTCACTTTCGCCAGCAGTGTACCAACCATCGACAGGCCGGGAGCCTGCGGCAGGGCCGCCTCCTTGGGCGGATTGAGTTCGAAACCGTGGCTCACAGCGTTTTCTCCGCCAGGGCCAGCAGCTTGGCGCAGTTGTCGTTTCGTTCGCCGTAATCCTTCCATGCGGTGGTGCGGGCAATGGCTTGCCATTTCTTGACGGTGGCCGCGTTCAGGTCGACAACCTTGGCGCCGGCCTTCTGGTAAACGGCTGCGACTTGCGAGTCGTCTGCCTGGGCTGCAGTCTTGGCGAATGCTTCCAGTTCCGCGCCAACGGCCATGATGGCGGCCTGCTGGTCTTTCGGCAGGCGCTCGTAAGCCGCACGCGACATCATCAGGGGTTCGAACATGAACCAGTAGGCGGTGCCACGCCCGGTGGTCAGCGCTTTCGATACTTCTTCCAAGCGGAAGGAAATAAGAGAGGTGGAGGAGGTCAGCGCCGCGTCCATCGCACCGGTCTGCATGGCGGCGTAGATCTCATTGGAAGGCAGCGACACCACGGCGGCGCCGGCGGCTTTCAGGATCAGGTCCATCTCGCGCGAACCGCCGCGGATCTTCATGCCCTTGGCATCTTCCGGATCAACCACCGGCTTGACGCGCGAAGCCACGCCGCCCGCTTGCCAGATCCAGCTCACCAGCACCACGCCTTTTTCCCACAGGAGCTGCGTTAGCGCCTTGCCGATTTCCTGGTTCTTCCAGCCGTAGCCCTGTTCATAGGAGGTGACCAGGCCGGGCATCAGGCCGATATTCACTTCCGGGACTTCGCCGCCCGCGTAGGACAGCGGCACCAGCGACAGGTCCAGTGCGCCCTTGCGCATGGCCGAGAACTGGGCGTTGGTCTTCATCAGGGAGGAGCCGGGGTAGATGGCGAACTTCAGTGCACCCTTGGTGCGCTTCTCCACTTCCGCAGCGAACATGCGGGTCAGGCGGTCGCGGAAGTCGCCCTCGGCCAGGGTGCCGCCGGGGAACTGGTGCGAAATCTTTAGCGAGCCAGTCTGGGCCCAGGCGGATTGCAGCCACAACGGGCTGGTGGCGAGCGCGGCAAGAATGGACCTGCGGGTCATCTGGGACATGTCATCCTCCAAGGGGTTAAGTATGCAGCTTTGTTTTTTATGTATACAAGAATATCTTCGCCGAATACATTGTCAAGTGAAATATGCGTCTTATAATGGAGTCTCATATACATACTGAACTTTTAGTTCCATGACGAAACATTCTTCCACCCTGCGGGAAACCATCGAGGAGATGATTGCGATGGGCGAGCTGCAGCCTGGGCAGCACCTGGACGAGACCGAACTGGCGACCCGTTTCGGCGTGTCGCGCACGCCGATCCGCGAAACGCTGATTCAACTGGAATCGATGGGACTTGTCGTGATCCGGCCACGGCGTGGCGCCATCGTGGCGGAATTGGGGCCGCAACAGCTGGTTGAAATGTTCGAAGTGATGTCCGAGCTGGAGGCGACTTGCGGCCGCCTGGCTGCGCGCCGCATGACGCCGGAAGAGCAGCAAGTGCTGCTGGCTGCCCATGAGGCCTGCAAGGTCGCGGTGGAAGCGCAGGAGCCGGACGAGTATTACTACCGCAACGAGGCCTTCCACGAGGCGATCTACGCTGGCGCGCATAACAGCTTCCTGTTCGAACAGACGCGCGGCCTGTATCGCCGGCTGCGTCCTTACCGCCGCTTGCAGCTTCGGGTGCGCAACCGCATCGGCCATTCCTATTCCGAACATGAGGGTGTGGTGCAGGCGATCCTCGCCGGCGACGGCGAGAAGGCGGCCGAACTGCTGCGCGGGCACGTCATGATCCAGGGCCAGCGCTTCTCGGACTTGATGGCATCGCTGCCGCAACTGACCAAATCTGCCGCCTGATATTAAGTAAAGTTTTTCGTTTACTTATTGTCGAGGCCTGCGTATATTGGAGGGCATGAACAATGTCCTCCTCATCGCGGCTACCTGCCTGCTTGGCCTGCTGTCCACTACGGGCGCATCGCTGCCATACCCGATCCTTCCGCCGCTGTTTGCGGCCGAAGCGCACAACTCCCTGAATAACTTCCTCGGCTTGCCGCCCAAGCTGCTGTTCGGTATTGCGCTGACAGTGAACCCGATCGGGCTGGTGATCGGCTCCGCGCTGCTCGGCCCACTGTCCGACCGTTACGGACGCCGCCCGATCCTGCTGGCAACCGCGCTCGGTGCTGCCGCGGGCCACGCGCTGACTGCCCTCGCGCTGGTGATGCAATCCTATCCGCTGTTCATCCTGGCGCGCTTCGGTACTGGCCTGCTGGAAGGGAATGGCGCGGTGGCGCGCGCACTGGTGGCGGAAAAGCTGGAAGGCCCGCAGCGGCTGCGCGCGCTGTCGCTGGTGAATGGTTCGCTGCACCTTGGCTGGCTGGTGGGTCCGGTATTGGCCGGCTTCACGCTGGGTTTCGGCATTACGGTGCCGTTCTGGGTCGCGGTGGCGGCGCTGGTGCTTGCTGCGGCGCTGGTAGCGCTTACCGTGCCGCGTGCCGCGAAGGCGCCGGCCGATGGCGCATCGTGGTGGCAGGTGGCGCGCTCGCACCAAGCCATGAACTTGCTGCGTTTCCCCGAATTGCGCACGCTGTTCATCGTGCAGTTGGCGCTGACCTGCGGGATCACCGGCTTCTACGAATACTATCCACTGTGGCTGGTGGAGCAGGGCGGCTACGATGCACGCGGCATAGCGACCATCAATATGGCGATGTGCGCGATCATGACGCTGGCCGCCATCATCTCCGGCCGTCCAAGCAGCGCGGAGCCGCTGCATCGCGCAAGCTGGCTGGCTTTCGGCCTGGCGGCCTCGGTGGCGGGCGTTGCGCTTGGCAACCTGTGGATCGGCATGGTGGCGATCTGCCTGTTCGGCCTCCCCAACGCCTTCTATAACGCGACGGTGCAGTCGTGGGCGGCAGACCGCTTTGCCGGGCATGGCCAGGGATCCGTCATGGGCTTGCTGTCGATGACGTTCTGCTTCGCGAATATCGTGATGGCGGCGATTGGCTCGGTTTTGACGCTGGTTGATACGCGCCTGATCCTGCTGCTTGGCGCCGTGCTCGCGGCCTGGGCTGGCTGGCGCTTGCGCAGCTGGCGCGGCGAACTGGCTGCGGCACCCGCAGCGCACACCGTAGCGGGCACGGAAGGAGCCGGTGCATGAATACTGCCGACCAGATCCTGTTCCTGCTGAAAACGCGCGGTCCGCGCACGGCGCAGCAGCTGGCCGAACTGCTCGACCTGACTTCGATGGGCGCTCGCCGCCACCTGGAAGCGGCGGAAGAACGCGGCTTCGTCACTTTCGAAGACGTGGCGGAAAAAGTCGGCCGCCCTTCGCGCCGCTGGCTGCTGACCGACGCCGGGCACGCGCGCTTCCCTGACCGCCACGCCGACCTCACGCTGCAATTGATCACGCAAGTGCGCGCCCTGTTCGGCGAAGAAGGCATGGACAAGCTTATCATCGCCCGCGAGCAGGCCAGCGAAGCGTTTTATCGCGAGACGATCGGTGAAGGCGCCGCACTGGAAGAGCGCGTGCAGGCGCTGGCCATGGCGCGTGACGTGGAAGGCTATATGGCCGAAGTCGAACCGCAGGCCGACGGTTCGCTGCTTCTGGTTGAAAACCATTGCCCGATCTGCGCTGCAGCGCGCGAATGCCAGAACTTCTGCCGCTCGGAACTCGACGTATTCCAGCGTGTGCTGGGCGCCGGCTGCGAAGTGCGACGCGAGGAGCACATCCTGGCCGGTGAACGGCGCTGCGCCTACCGGATCAAGCCCGTGTGACAGCATTTCCGCCACTGGTGTAGAGTAGGGGAAACCCAACGGAGGCACCAATGGACGATGAAATCAGGCGGAAATTTGTCACCGAAGTGTGGAAGCGCTACGTGGAAGTGCAGAACTGGGCCATTGCCAATTGGCCCGACCGCGAACATCCACTCAGCACTTCCGATTTTGTCGAAGGCAGGAAGGAAATCCTGGGCCTCGGCTTGCCGCCAAACTTGAAGCTGGGGCATGAGCCGCCGCAGGCTGCGCCCGAGCCTGAGCAGGGCGGCCCGCAATATCAGGAAGTGACGCCGGCGCCCTGGCCCTGATGCTGGCCATGGGTGGCGCCAAGGTAGGTTGCGTAGCTCACCACGAGGCAAGCCACCAGGCCAAGCGCCAGGTGCAGCGCGCTATCAAACAGCAGCGGCGCCACCAGCCCGGACACCAGCGCAAACAGCATCATCTGCAGGAAGGACTGCATCGACGCGGCCAGGCCGCTATTCTGCGGGAACAGGTTCATGCCCGCCAGCGTGAGCGGCGGCATGGCCAGGGCCAGCGAGAACGAGAACAGGAACAGCGGCAGCACTGCCCAGGGTACGGTCGCCGCAAAGAACCAGTTGTAGCCCACGTTGAGCGCTGCGGCGATGGCCATCAGCACATAACTCAGGCGAATCAGTTTCGCCGGCGCCATGCGGTGTGCCAGCTTGCCGCTCGCCGTTGCACCGAGCACGTGGCCGCTGATCAGCGGGATGAACAGCCAGGCGAAGGCGGTTTCCGGCAGCTTCAGGATATGCATGATGAAGTAGGCGGCTGAGCCAATATACAGGGCGAAACCGCCGAAGGCGGCACCCAGCGACACAGACAGCAGCAGGAACTGGCGGTGTTTCAGCACCATCCAGTAATTGCGTGCGATGGCGCCCAGGTGCAGCGGGTGACGCTTCTGCTGCGGCAGGCTTTCCGGCAGCCAGCGCCAGACGGCAACCCACATCAAGACGCCAAAGGCAGTCAGGAACCAGAAGATGGAACGCCAGCCGAAGGAAACCTGCAGCCAGCCGCCCAGCACCGGCGCAATGGCAGGCGCCAGGCCGAACACCATCATGATATTGCCCAGCATTTTCTGGGCTTCCATGCCGTCAAAACGGTCTTGCACGATGGCGCGCCCGATAACGGAACCGGCGCCCGAAGCAAGGCCTTGCAGGATGCGCGCGCCAAGCAGGAAGCCAAACGAGCCGGCCAGGGCGCCGCCCAGCGAGGCCAGGACATACAGCACCAGCGACCACAGGATGACCGGGCGGCGGCCAAAGCTGTCCGACAGGGTGCCGTAGAACAGCATCATGAAGGCGAAAGTGAACAGGAACAGGCTCAGGGTCTGCTGGATCGCCATCGGGCTGGCGCTGAACGTCTCCGCAATCGCCGGGAAAGACGGCAGGTAGGTGTCGATTGCCAGCGGGCCGACCATGGTCAGGCCGGCAAGCAGCAGGGTAAGCAGGATGTTCTTCATGTGGCGCCCGAGAGTGAGCGCGCTATTTTAAGGGAATCCCGAATACTCTGCTTATGACTGGAAAGCATAAGCTTGTGCAAACAGTTTCTTTCGCTTTTCGATGTAATCTCGATATTCTTGTGCCTTATGGCTATCGACTCTTACGGCGCCGCGAGCGGCGCAGCGCGCTGGGACCTCGACGAGGTGGTTAACCAGCTGCGCGTGTCGCGCGAAGCGACCCACAATATCCGTCACCAGCGCCGCGTGCGCGAGCTGCCTTCGCGCGCGGAACTTGTGCAAATCCTCGAGGGCTTGTCGGCTGCCTTGTTCCCGACGCATTACGGGCGTCCCAACCTGACCGACGAGAGCATCGACTACTTCGTCGGCGATACCCTGAACACCACGCTGGACCGCCTGCACGAACAGGTGCGGCGCGGCTTGCAGTTCGGTGCCGGGGTGGCGGAGACCGAGGAGGCGCAGATAGCCACCGCACAGGGCATTACGCGCGCCTTCGCCGCCTCGCTGCCGCAGATCCGGGCACTGATCGTGTCGGACGTGCAGGCAGCCTACGCCGGCGACCCGGCCGCCACTTCGATTGCGGAAATCCTCCTGTGCTATCCGGGCATGGTCGCCATCCTGCATTACCGCCTGGCGCACAGCCTGCATAAGCTGGGCGCACCGTTCATCGCGCGCATCATCAGCGACATCGCCCATTCGCGGACCGGCATCGACATCCACCCGGCGGCGCAGATCGGCGCCAGCTTCTTCATCGACCATGGCACAGGCGTGGTGATCGGCGAGACGACGATCATCGGCGAACGTGTGCGCCTGTACCAGCATGTCACGCTGGGTGCCAAGCGCTTCCCGGCCGACGATTCGGGACAGTTGATCAAAGGGACGCCGCGCCACCCGATCGTGGAAGACGATGTGGTGATTTATGCCGGCGCTACGGTGCTGGGCCGGATCACCATCGGCGCAGGTTCGACCGTCGGCGGCAACGTCTGGCTGACCCAGAGCGTGCCGCCGAACAGCAATGTCTCGCAGGCCCAGATGCGCAGCGACTAAGCCGTTTGTTCGGCCAGGTGCAGCAGGTCGAGGATCTGGTGCTTCAGCGGCAGCAGGCCGGCGTCGCTGCGGCTGCGTGGCCGCGCCGCCGGCACGCTGAATTCCCCGCTTAGCGGGCCGCCGCCGGCCGGCAGGACCAGGATGCGGTCGCTCAGGTAGAGCGCTTCGTCGATATCGTGGGTGACCTGGAGGATCGTCAGCTGGTGGTGGGCTGCGATGCGCAGCAGCAGGTCTTGCAGCTTCATTCTTGTAAATGCGTCAACGGCCGAAAACGGCTCGTCCAGCAACAGCACGCGCGGGCGGCGCATCAGGCCGCGCGCGATGGCAGCACGCTGGGCCTGGCCGCCGGATAGCTGCTTGGGCAAGCGCTGGCCCAGGCCATGCAAGCCGGTTTCCTCCAGCAGCAAATCCACCTCGCAACCGCAATCATCGGCGGATGGCAATCCGAAACGCAGGTTCTCGGCCACGGTCAGCCAGGGGAACAGGCGCGGCTCCTGGAAAACCAGGCTGATGGCGGGATGCACGCCCTGCAAGGGAGCGCCATCCAGCTGAAGGCTGCCGCGCCAGTCGCGGTCCAGGCCTGCGACGATGGAGAGCAGGGTGCTTTTGCCGCTGCCGCTGGCGCCCAGCAAGCTGACGACTTCGCCCTGCTTCAATTGAAGGTGCAATGGCCCCAGTACTTTCTGGTCGCCATAGGATTTGCTGTCGATGCGGATATCAAGCATGGTCGGGGCTTTCAAAACTGTCGCGCCAGGCGAGCAGGCGTTGTTCGAGGCGGAGCATCAGGCTGTCGCTGGCCTTTCCGAGTACGGCAAGCAGGAGGATTGTTGCCAGCACGATGTCGGCGCGGCTGGTTTCGCGGCCGTCGCTGAGCAGGTAGCCCAGGCCCTTGCTGGCGGCGATCAGTTCTGCCGCTACCATGAACATCCAGGCCATGCCCAGTCCATTGCGCAGGCCAGTCAGAATTGAGGGCAATGCGCCAGGCAGCAGTACCTGCCTTGCCTGTTGCGCTGCGGTGAGCCTGTACAGGCGCGCCACCTCCACCAGCTTGCGATCAACGCCGCGAATGCCGGCGCTGACGCCCATGTAGACGGGGAAAAAGGCGCCGATGGCGATCAGCACCAGTTTGGGTGCTTCGTCGATGCCGAGCCAAAGCAGCAATAGCGGCACCCAGGCCAGGGAAGGAATCGCGCGCAGCGCCTGCACGCTTGGGTCGAATATGGCGTGCGCTGGGCGGTGCAAAGCGGTGGCGGCGCCAAGCAGGATGGCTGCCAGCGCACCAGCCGTGAAGCCGACGGCCACCCTGAGCGTGCTGGCTGCCACATGGGTGGCCAGTCCGCGCAGCGCCAGCTCCGCAATCGTTTCCAGGATGGCGCTTGGGGGCGGCAGCAGGTTTGGCGCAAGCGTCCCTGAACGCACCGCAAGTTCAGCGGCTGCGAGCAGGGCCGCAGGCAACAATAGCCCAAGAAGCCAGCGTGGCAACTGCCGATGGCGTGCGGGCGTGTGCAGAACCGCGTTGGGCGTTCGCTGCACGAGCGGCTCGGCGCCGGCCGCCGGCGGCGCGTGGGCTCCTCCCTGGCCGAGGTAGATCGCAGCCTGGTCGCTCATGCGCGCGCGATCAGTGCTTGTGCGAAGCGGGTGTCCACCAGCTCCGTGATCAGCCGCGGCAAGTCGCTGCCTGGCTTGACCAACGCTTCATCGAGCAGGATCGGCGCCGCTGCCTGCAGTGCCTTCACGTGCTCACTGGATGGCTGCGGGTTGGAGAAGTCAGTGCGCAGCTTGAGCTGCAGCAGCGCCACCGGCAGCGAAACCTTGGCTTCTTCTGACAGGATGCGCGCCGCCTCGCTCGGATTGGCGCGAATCCAGGCACGGGCCTTCTCGTACCCCCGGATGACGCGGCTGACAGCGGCCGGCTGGCTGGCCAGGAATTCTTCCCGCACGTTGAGGAAACCATAGGTATTGAAGGCGATATTGCGGTAGATGAGCCGCGAGCCGCCTTCGAGCTCGCTGGCCGCCATGTGCGGGTCCAGCCCCGCCCACGCATCGACCTTGCCTTGCTCGAGAGCCGCGCGGCCATCGGCATGCTGCAGCGAGACGTGCTCGATATCGCTGCGTTGCAGCTTGACCGAATGCAGGGCGCGCAGCAGGAAGAGGTAGGGATCGGTGCCTTTGGTGGCTGCCACCTTCCTGCCTTTCAGGTCGGCCAGGGTGCGGATCGGGGAATCCTTGCGGACTACCAGTGCAGTCCATTCCGGGCGCGAGAAGATGTAGGGCGTGCGGATTGGATTGCCGTTGGCTTTTGCCAGCAGGGCCGCCAGTCCGGCGCTGGAGCCGATATCGATGCTGTTCGCGTTCAGGTATTCCAGCGCGCGATTGCTGCCGGCGCTGAGCACCCATTTGATTTGCGTGCCGTCCGCTGCGAAGTCCTGCTCGAGCCAGCCGAAACGGCGCAGCACCAGGCTGGCCGGCGAATAGTAGGCATAATCGAGCCGCAGTTCCTTTAGTGGTGCGGTTGCGTGGACAAGGCGCGGCAAGGCGGCAAGGGCGGCGCTGGCGCCGGCAGCCTGCAGCAGGGTTCTGCGTTTCATAATGCTTCCTCAGAAAGTCGGGATGGGATTTCAACTTGTGTGCCCGGATGGCTTGCCGCCAGGCGCGGTCCATGCCCTGCGAGCTTGTGGCGCAAGGTGCCGGGGGTATAAGCGGTGCGGTAGCGGCCGCGCCGCTGCAGTTCGGGCACGATGTAGTCGACCACGTCGCGCATCGATTCGTGGGCAACGGCAAAGGCGAGGTTGAACCCATCGATGCCGGTGCTGTCGACCCAGTCTTCAAGCTGGTCGGCTACTTCGCTGGCATCGCCGACCAGCACCGGGCCCCGCCCACCAAGGCCGATGAAACGAGCGGCATCGCGCACCGTCCACTGGCGATTCGGATCTGCGGTGGTGAAGGAAGCGAGCGCCGAGCGGCCGGCATCGGACTCTATGTAATCGATGGTCGCGTCCAGCGGCACGCGGCTGAAATCGACGCCGGTCCAGCCGGATAGCAGCGCCAGGGCCGCCTCCACGTCCACATGCTCCAGGTACTCGGCGTGGCGCTCGCGCGCCTCCTGGCCGTTTGCGCCGGTGATAATCAGGGCCTGGCCATAGACCAGCAAGCCGGCCGGGTCGCGCCCCGCTTCGGCTGCCGCGGCGCGCAGTTTGTCGACATAGCCTTTGACCACGCCTTTGCCCGGCCCGCTGACGAAGGCCGCTTCGGCGTGGCGCCCGGCAAACGCCTTGCCGCGCGGTGAGCTGCCAGCCTGGTACAGGAAGGGCGTGCGTTGCGGCGACGGTTCGCTGAGGTGGATGCCGGGAACGCTGTAATAGCGGCCTTCATGCCCGATCGGGTGCACGCGCGCCGGGTCGGTGTAGATGCCACCGGTCTTGTCGCGCAGCACGGCGCCGTCTTCCCAACTCTTTTCCCACAGCTTGTAGACCACCTCCAGGTATTCGTCAGCCAGGTCGTAGCGCTCGTCGTGTGCAAGTTGCCGTTGCTGGCCGAGGTTGCGCGCTGCGCTGTCGAGGTAGCCGGTGACGATGTTCCAGCCGATGCGGCCGCGGGTCAGGTGGTCCAGCGTCGACAGGCGACGCGCGAAGGTGTAAGGATGTTCGTAGGTCAGGGCGGCCGTCACGCCAAAACCGAGGTGCTCGGTGACGCCCGCCATCACGGGCACCAGGGCCAGCGGGTCATTCAGCGGCACCTGCACGCCACGCGCCAGGGCCGTTTCGTGGCTTTGCTTGTAGACGTCGTACACGCCCAGCACGTCGGCCAGGAACACCGCGTCGAACAGGCCGCGTTCGAGCAATTGCGCCAGCTCGGTCCAGTGCTGCGGGTCGGTGTAGCGGTGGCTGTTGTCGCGCGGGTGCCGCCACAGTCCGGGCGACTGGTGCCCGGCGGTGTTCATCTGGAAGGCGTTGAAGCGGATTTGCTTGGCCATCGTGCTACTGCGCCTTTTCCAGCGCGAGCTGGTAGTCGGTCTTGGCGTAATCGCGGAAGTGCTTGTTGGTCACGGCAAGGAATTCCTTCGATTTGTAGGCAGCCTCGATATCGCGCGCGAACTGCTTGTCTTTATCGGCAGTGCGCACCGCGACCAGGTTCACGTAGTTGGGCGAGATCTTTTCCGTAATCAGCGCTTCACTGAGTTTGAGTCCGGAAGCGAGGGCATAGTTACCGTTGATGAAGGAGTAGTCGGCATCCTGCAGCGAACGCGGAAGCTGGGCGGCTTCCAGCGGCAGCAGCTTGATTTTCTTCAGGTTCTGCGCCACATCCCGCTCGGAGGCGCGCAGCGGGTCGACGCCCGCCTTCAGCTTGATCCATCCAAGCTGGTCGAGCAGCACCAGGGCGCGTGCCTGGTTGGTCGGATCGTTAGGCAGGGCCACGGTGGTGCCTTCACGTACCTCGGTCAAGGCCTTGTGCTTCTTGCTATAGATGGCGATCGGAGCGGTAGGGATGGTGACCAGCGGCGACAGCGCCAGCTTATGCTCGGCCGCGAACTTGTTCAGGTAGATGATGTGCTGGAAGACGTTGGCGTCCAGCGAACCTTCGGCCAGGGCGATGTTCGGCTGCACATAGTCATTGAACTCTACCAGCTTGACCCGGTAGCCCTGCTTTTCGATGATAGGCTTGATGCCGAGCTTGATCTGGTCGGCATAAGGTCCGGCGCTGGTGCCGATCACCAGCTGTTTCGGGTCTTTGGCGGCTGCGGCGCCGCCAGCGAGGGCAAGTGCGGCGAAAGCGGCCAGCAGTACGGAACGTCGTAATACAGTCATTGTCACTCCTTGTTATCGTTTGTCGAGGCGGCGCGCGACGCGGTTGCCTGCGAACTGGATTGCTTGCACGAGCAGGACCAGCAGTGCGACGGTGGCAAACATCACATCCGTCTCAAAGCGGTAATAGCCGTAGCGGATGGCGAGGTCGCCGATGCCGCCGCCGCCCACTACGCCGGCTACGGCGGAATAGGACAGGAAGCTGATTGCGAGCACGGTCAGGGCCAGCACCAGGCCGGAGCGGGATTCAACCAGCAGCACGCGCAGCACAATCTGCAGTTCGCTGGCGCCCATTGCGTGGGCCGCTTCAATCACGCCGCGCGGCACTTCACGCAGGTTCTGTTCGACCAGGCGGGCGAAGTATGGGATGGCTGCCACCGACAGCGGCACGGCCGCCGCCAACGGGCCGATCGAGGTTCCGGCGATGGCCCGCGTGAACGGCACCAGTGATACCAGCAGGATGATGAAGGGGAAGGAACGTACCGTATTCACCAGCCAGCCGAGGAGGGCGGAAAGTGGCCGGTTCTGCAGCGACTGGCCATCGCCGACCAGGAACAGCAGGATGCCGAGCGGGCCGCCCAGCAGGATGGCCACCGACAGCCCGATGCCAAGCATGGTGCCGGTTTGTGCCAGCGCTTCCGCCAGTTCGGGCAGCAGCGAAAGATATTTTTCAAGCATGGGCAAGCTCCTTCCGCGGCGCCGCCTGGGCCGCGAGCACCGCCTGCGCCGATAGCGCCGCGAGTTCGCGGCCGAGTGCTGTCCGGCGCGGCGTCGACCAGTCGGACACGGTGAATTGCTCGCCAATCGTGCCGTTCTCGATCACTGCCACGCGCTGGCAGATCGACGCCAGCACATCGAGTTCATGGCTGACGATCACGATGGTGACGTCCAGTCGCTTGTTGACGTCCTGCAGCGTCGCCAGCAGGGCACGAGTGGTTTCGGCATCGAGCGCCGAAGTGGGCTCGTCGCAAAGCAGGACAGCCGGTTTGCTTGCCAGGGCGCGGGCGATTGCCACCCGCTGCTGCTGCCCGCCGGACAGGCGCGCAGGATAGCTTCCTGCCTTGTCCTCCAGGCCCACCAGCACCAGGCAATCCGCCACGCGGCGCGCTACGTCCTGTGCGCTATGGCCGCCATGGATGCGCAAGGGAAAGGCAACATTCTCGGCCACCGTTGCGTTGCGCAGCAGGTTGAATTGCTGGAAGATCATGCCGATGTTCTGCCGTGCGGTCCGCAATTCGCGCTTGCCCAGTGCGGTCAGATCCTCGCCGTCCACCAGCACACGGCCGCTGTCCGGGCGTTCCAGCAGGTTAATCATGCGCAGCAAAGTCGACTTGCCGGCACCGCTCTTGCCGGCCAGACCGAATATTTCGCCGCGCTGGATCGACAGGCTGGCGTCGCGCACAGCATGGAGGCGCTCGCCGGGGCCGTGCGCAAAGCTGCGGGCCACGCGGTCCAATTGGATAAGTGTTTCGATGGTCATGGATCAGGAATAGGCAGTCGGTTCCGGCAAGGTGCGATGCAAGGCATAGCGCCCGAGGTCGCGGTACTTGTAGTCGATCGGGTCGTGCAGGGTGTGCACCCGTACGTTGCGCCAGAAGCGGTCCAGCCCCAGCTTGCTGGATGTGGCGCGGGCGCCAGTCAGCTCGAAAAGCTGGTTCGACACTTCGATCCCCGCACGGTGCGACAGCACTTTTGCTTCGGCCACCGAGATGGCCAGCTCGCCGCGCTCACGTTCGGTTACCAGCGCACCTTTGCCCAGCGCCGAATCCAGCTCCAGCGCGGCGTGATCGGCCAGTACGGCTGCCGGCCGCAACAGGGTCCAGAGTTCCCCATAGCGATGCTGCACGAACGGATCTTCGGTGGCTGCGGCCACATTGGAGGCGAACCAGGGGCGCGATTGTTCGCTGGTGAAGCTGCGCGCCGCTTCAAACGCGCCTTCCGCAATGCCAAGATAAAGGTTGGCCATGATCAGTTGCGCCACCTGCGAGCGCAGGGTGGCGCGCGGCGTCGCCTTTGTGCCCGGCGGCAGCAGGACCAGGCTGGCCGGCAGCGCAACGCCGCGGAATTCCACGGTACCGCTATCTGTCTGCTTCTGGCCAAAGGCGTCCCAGTCGGGCCGGATCGAAACGCCTTCACTGGTGCTTGGCAGTACGCCGATCAGCGCGCTCTGTGTTGGCGCATGCCATGCCGATATGGTCAGCCAGTCCGATCCTACCGAACCTGAGCTGAAGCTCTTGGCGCCGGTCAGCACGAAGCCGTCCCCCTGTTCCACCGCGACGGTGCGCTGGTCGAGCGGGTTGAGGGCATTGCCCCAGAACAGGCCCTGTTCGACGGTGGCAGTGAGCAGTTCGCGCTGCTGGCGCGCGTTGCCGTACAACTGGATGCCCGCCAGCTGCAGATGATGGAAGCCGAACAGGTGGGCCAGCGCGCTATCGGCACGCGCCAGGATGCGTATCACCTGGTTCACCGTGCTCCAGCTGGCGCCATCTCCGCCAAACTCGCGCGGTACGGAGAGCGTGAGCAGGCCGGATTCGCGCAGCAGGCGGCGTTCGCGCGCGGCATGGCCGCCCTGGCGGTCGCGTTCTACGGCGCTGGCGGCGAAGGTGCTCGCCAGTTCCCCGGCAATCGCCAGGGGATCGAGTGGCTGTGGCTTGAGTAATGCACTGGTCATGGAATGTCTTTCGGGTTGCGATGTTTTTCAGTATTGCCGCCACCGCAAGCAGGCGTCCACGAAGAAAATTGAATAACTATTTGCGAAACAATTCGTTTGCCCTGTGAGCCGTGCGCCTTACGCTAGGGCCATGACTATCTTGCTTATCAGCGGCAGCCCCGCACAACCATCCAGTTCCAACCGCCTGTTGCAGCACATCGGCGAACGCCTCGCCGTGCTCGGACACCGGTATAACCGCATCCATGTCCGCGACTTGCCGCCGCGCGCCTTGCTGCATGGGCTGACGGAAGACCCGTCCGTGCAGCGCGCCGTGCAGGCAGTGCGCGATGCCGATGCAGTGGTGATCGCCACCCCGGTCTACAAGGCTTCGTTCGCCGGCATATTGAAAGCCTTCCTCGACCTGCTGCCGCAAGACGGGCTGGCGGGAAAAGTGGTACTGCCCATCGCGACAGGCGGCAGCCAGTCGCATTTGCTGGCCCTCGATTACGCGCTGCGGCCGGTGCTGCAGGCACTGGAGGCGCGTCATGTGCTGGCCAGTATCTTCGCCACGCCGCAGCAGCTGCAATGGACCGAAGAACACGGCCTGCTGCTCGCGCTGCCGATTGCCGCCCGCGTGGATGCGGGCGTTGCCGCACTCTCGCAAGCACTGCTGCCGCGCCACGGAGAGTTCAACGATCTTCAATCTGCATAAGGAAACCCATGAACCAGTACCAGCAAGCACGGGCGGCGCGCCGCCGCACCCTTGGACTCTTTGCGGTCGGCATTTTCCTCGCCGGCGTCGCGGCCGGCCTGCTGCCGTCTGCCGCGCTGGCGCAGGACAAACCGGTGCTGCGCATCGGCTACCAGAAATACGGCACGCTGACCCTGCTCAAAGGCCGCGGGACGCTGGAGAAGCGCCTGGCGGAAAAGGGCGTCGACGTGAAATGGACGGAGTTTCCGGCTGGCCCTGTGCTGCTGGAAGGCCTGAATGTGGGCAGCATCGACTTCGGCACGGTTGGCGAGGCGCCGCCGATCTTCGCCCAGGCGGCCGGCGCCAACCTGGTTTATGTCGGCAACGAGCCGCCATCGCCGGCCAGCGAGGCAATCGTCGTGCCGAAACAGTCCACGCTGCGCAGCGTGGCCGATCTGAAGGGCAAGAAGATCGCGCTGAACAAAGGTTCCAATGTCCACTACCTGCTGGTCAAGGCACTTGAGAAGGCCGGCCTGCAGTACAAGGACGTGCAGACCGTGTTCCTGCCGCCAGCCGACGCGCGCGCTGCTTTTGAGCGTGGCAGCGTGGATGCCTGGGTGATCTGGGACCCGTTCCTGGCCGCAGCCGAGAAGCAGTTGGGCGCGCGCGTGATCGCCGACGGCAAGGGCCTGGTGGCGAACCACCAGTTCTACCTGGCCTCGCGCGCCTATGCGCAAAAGAATCCTGAAATCGTCAGCATCGTCATCGACGAACTGGCCAAGGTGGATGCCTGGGGCGCCAAAAATCCCAAGGAGGTAGCGGCAATCCTGTCAGTGCAAACCGGCCTTGAACCGCCTGTGGTCGAACTGGCAGCGACCCGTTATGCCTATGGCGTGCTGCCGGTGACCCCGCAAGTCATCCAGGAGCAGCAGAAGGTGGCTGATGCCTTCGCCGCGCTCAAGCTGATTCCGAAACCGATCATCGTCAGGGATGCCCTGCTCAAGCCTTGAAGGACAACAAATGACTTCCGATATTTTCTGGTTCATTCCAACCCACGGCGACAGCCGCTACCTCGGCACCTCGCAAGGTGCACGCGCGGTCGACGCCGATTACCTGCGCCAGGTCGCCGTGGCGGCCGATACGCTGGGCTATGACGGCGTGCTGCTGCCTACCGGCCGCTCCTGCGAGGATGCATGGGTGGTCGCTTCCTCGCTGATCCCGGTGACCAAGCAGCTTAAATTCCTGGTGGCCGTGCGGCCGGGCCTGTCCACACCTGGCCTGGCTGTACGCATGGCGTCCACGTTCGACCGGCTGTCCAATGGCCGCCTGCTGGTGAACGTCGTCACCGGCGGCGACCAGCAGGAGCTGGAAGCAGACGGCGTATTTGCCGACCACGCGCAGCGCTACGAAATCTCCGACGAATTCCTGCGGGTCTGGCGCGCTGCGCTGGCAGGCGAGGGTGGTGAGGAAGGCTACAACTTTGAAGGCAAGCACATTACCGTCAAAGGCGCGCGCACCCTGTACCCGCCGGTGCAAAAGCCATACCCGCCCTTGTACTTCGGCGGCTCCTCCGAGGCGGCGCACGAGCTGGCAGCGGAGCAGGTCGACGTCTACCTGACCTGGGGCGAACCGCCCGCAGCCGTGGCGGAGAAGATCGCCGACGTGCGCGCCCGTGCCGAAAAGCATGGCCGCAAGATCCGCTTCGGCATCCGCCTGCACGTAATCGTGCGCGAAACCAATGAAGAAGCCTGGGCCGCCGCAGACAGGTTGATCAGCCATCTTAGCGACGACGTCATCGCGAAGGCACAGGCGGCCTTCGGCAAGATGGATTCCGTTGGCCAGCGCCGCATGGCCGCGCTGCACGGCGGACGCCGCGACAAGCTGGAAGTGTCGCCGAACCTGTGGGCTGGCGTGGGCCTGGTGCGAGGCGGCGCGGGCACGGCGCTGGTAGGCGATCCGGAAACGGTCGTGGCGCGGATCCGCGAATACGAAGCCCTGGGCATCGAAAGCTTCATCTTCTCCGGCTACCCGCACCTGGAGGAGTCTTACCGCTTCGCAGAGCTGGTGTTCCCGCTGCTGGGCAAAGGCAAGGCGGTGGGCGAACAGTCGCTGACCGGGCCATTCGGCGAGGTCATGGCATCGAACATCGTGCCGAAGAAGGCGGCCTGAGATGGACTGGCGCAAGGCACTGGCGCCCTGGGCGCTGCCGATAGCCTTGCTGCTGGCTTGGGAGCTTGCGGCGCGCATCGGCTGGCTGTCCAGCCGCATCCTGCCCGAACCGGTGGCGGTGGCGCAAGCCTTCTGGACGCTGGCCATTTCCGGCGAACTATGGGCGCACCTCAAAACCAGCTTGTGGCGCGCCGCCAGCGGATTTGCCATCGGCGCCGGCGCAGGGCTTGCGCTCGGCCTGCTGACCGGCACCTGGCGCCAGGCCGAAACGCTGCTCGACACCACGCTGCAGATGGTGCGCAACATTCCGGCCCTGGCCTTGATACCGCTGGTGATCCTCTGGTTCGGCATCGATGAAACGGCCAAGCTGTTCCTGCTGGCGGTAGGCGTGTTCTTCCCGGTCTACCTGAACACTTTCCACGGCATCCGCTCCACCGACGCCGGGCTGGTTGAAATGGCGCGCAGTTACGGCTTGCGCGGCTGGCCGCTGTACCGCGAAGTGATCCTGCCGGCGGCCTTGCCATCGATCCTGGTCGGCGTGCGTTTTTCGCTTGGGCTGGTGTGGGTGCTGCTGATCGTCGCCGAAACCATTTCCGCGCAGGCCGGCATTGGCTACATGACGATGAACGCACGCGAATTCCTCCAGACCGACGTGGTACTGGTCGGCATTATGCTGTACGCCGTGCTGGGCAAGCTGGCCGACATGCTGGCGCGCGGCCTTGAAAAATACTACCTGCGCTGGAATCCAGCCTACCGATAAGGAGCGCCCATGCTGCTGGCACCGATCTCCATTGACAGCGACTTGCTGGCCTACTCACGCCAGGAATTTGCCCCGCCCGAGCGCAAGCCGGTAGCAAGGCAAGGCGCCAGTATTGTGCTGCAAGGCCTGGGCAAAGCCTACGGCGCGCGGCGCGTGCTGCATGGCGTGGACCTGAACCTGAAGGCTGGCGAATTCGTCGCCGTAGTAGGGCGCAGCGGCTGCGGCAAAAGCACGCTGCTGCGGGCGATTGCAGGCATCGAAACGGCCGACGAGGGCAACACCCGCGTCGGCAACGGTGCAGCGGACGCCAGCCTGCGCATCATGTTTCAGGAACCGCGCCTGTTGCCGTGGAAGTCGGTGTTGCAGAATGTCGCCCTCGGCCTGCCGTATGGCCTGGGCCGCGCAGCGGCAGCGCTTTCCACAGTCGGCCTGGCCGAACGCGCCGACGACTGGCCCGCCGAACTGTCCGGCGGCCAGCGGCAGCGTGTGGCGCTGGCACGGGCGCTGGTACACGAACCGAACGTTCTGCTGCTGGACGAACCGCTCGGTGCACTCGATGCGCTGACCCGGATCGAAATGCAGCAACTGATCGAATCTCTGTGGCGGCAGCGCGGCTTCACCGCCGTTCTGGTAACACACGACGTGCAGGAAGCGCTGGCACTGGCCGACCGCGTGCTGCTGGTGGAAGACGGCCGCATAGCGCTGGACCTGCCGGTGCACCTGCCGCGGCCAAGGCAGCGTGGCGATGCCGCTTTTGCCGCCCTCGAACAGCGCCTGCTGGAGCGCCTGCTGCAGCCTGCTACCTCGAAAGGGTGATTGTTTTTCGCTCCAAAGTGGTGCCTACTATCGAAAAAGTCGATCAATAGCGCGCACATTATGCGTTTTACACTGATCGGCAGTCGTCGCATAATGGGGCACCATTCCCTACTTGGAGTTTAGACAATGAAAAAACTGATCGCCTTCGCAATCGCCGCCGGCTTCTCCCTCGCCGCATCCGCCGCACCTGAAACCTATAACATCGACCCAAGCCACTCCTTCTCCCGCTTCGAATACAGCCACTTCGGTTATTCGACCCAGGTGAACAAGTTCAATAGCACCACCGGCAAGATCCAGATCGACCGCGCCGCCAAGACCGGCTCCGTGGAAGTCACCATCGACCCGAAATCGGTCAACACCGGCTCCGACCTGTTCAACGGCCACCTGCAAGGCCCTGACTTCCTCGATTCCGCCAAATACCCAGCCATCACCTACAAGTCGACCAAGTTCCTGTTCAACGGCGACAAAGTAGTCGGCGTGGAAGGCAACCTGACCATCAAGGGCGTGACCAAGCCAGTGAACCTGGAAGTGACCTCCTTCCAGTGCATGCCACATCCGATGCTGAAGAAAGATGCTTGCGGCGCCAATGCAATCGCCAAGATCAAACGCTCCGACTTTGGCGCCGGCAAATATGCACCGCACGTCAGCGACGACGTGACCCTCGGTTTCTCGGTTGAAGCCGTCAAGGAATAAGCTATGAACAGACCGTTGCTGGCCGCAGCCATGCTGGCTGCCGGGCTGTCGCATGCCTATGCGACAGACATGATCATCACGAACGGCAAAGTCGCCACGATGACACGCGAAGGCAGCTTCGCGCAGGCAGTAGCCATCAAGGACGGCGTGATTACTTCCGTGGGCAGCAATGCCCAGGTGCTCAAGCTGAAGAAGCCGGGCACGCAAGTAATCGACGCCGGCGGCCGCACGGTCATTCCGGGTCTGAACGACTCGCACCTCCATATCATCCGCCAGGGCCTGAACTACAACGCCGAGCTGCGTTGGGACGGCGTAACCTCGCTGAAGCGCGCCATGCAGATGCTGCGCGAACAGGCGGCCCGCACCCCGGACGGCGCGTGGATCAAGGTGGTTGGCGGCTTCAATGAATTCCAGTTCGAAGAAAAGCGCCTGCCAACGCTGGAAGAACTGAACGAGGCAGTACCGGACAAGCCGGTATTCATCCTCTACCTGTACGGCCTTGGCTTCGTGAACAAGAAGGGCATTGAAGTCCTGGGCTACGACAAGGACACCAAATACAAGGACGGCGTAGTGGAACTGGGCGCAGACGGCAAGCCAACGGGCCTGCTGGTCGCCAAGCCGAACGCCATGGTGCTGTACTCCACGCTGGGCAAGACCGGCGCGCTGCCACGCGAGCAGCAACTGAATTCCACCATTCAGTACTACCGCGAGATGAACCGCCTGGGCGTGACCAGCGCCATCGATGCGGGCGGCGGCGGCCAGGCCTATCCCGACGACTACGCGGTTAGCCTGGAACTGGCCAAGGGCGGCAAGCTGACGGTGCGCACCTCCTACTACCTGTTCGCGCAGAAGCCAGGCAAGGAACTCGAGGATTACCAACGCTGGCTGACGATGACCAAGCCGGACCACAACGACCACATGTTCTACCCCAATGGCTACAACACCGAAGGGGCAGGGGAGAACCTGGTGTGGAGCGCGGCCGACTTCGAAAACTTCCTCGAACCGCGCCCGGAAATGCCGGGCCACATGGAAGGCGAACTGGAACCGGTGCTGCGTCTGCTGGTGAAGAACCGCTGGCCATTCCGCATCCACGCCACCTACGGCGAATCGATCGAGCGTGACCTGGCGGTGATCGAAAAGGTCAACCGCGAGATGCCGTTCAACGGCCTGCGCTGGTTCTTCGACCACGCCGAGACCATCACCGACGACCAGCTGGCGCGCGTGAAGAAGCTCGGTGGCGGCGTCGCGGTGCAGGACCGCATGTATTTCCAGGGCGAGCATTATTGGAAGCGCTACGGCGAGCAGGCGCGCCAGATGCCGCCGATCCGCAAGATGCTGGAGATGAAGATTCCAGTCGGCCTAGGCACGGACGGCACGCGCGTATCGACCTACGGCCCATGGCCATCGATTTACTGGGCAGTAACCGGCAAGACCGCGGGCGGCATGCCGATGTGGCAGGCCAAAGACCGCCTGAGCCGCTACGAAGCGCTGAAGCTGATGACCCAAGGCAGCGCCTGGTTCAGCGGCGAAGAGAAGGTAAAGGGGCAGATCGCCAAAGGCCAGTACGCCGACCTGGTAATCCTGCCGAAGGACTACTTCAGCATCCCCGAGGCCGAGATCAGGACGCTCGAAAGTGCGCTGACTGTCGTGAACGGCCGCATCGTCCACGCCGGCGCCGACTTCGGCCAATACGCCCCCGAGCTGCCGCCCGTGCAGCCCGAGTGGAGCCCCGTCAAATACTACGGCGGCTACCAGAACCGCTAAGCCCGTACAGACCAGCCCGTGTCCCACCCTGGGGTCACACCCCAAATGGGACACGGCCTCGGCCGTTATGCGGCCGAGCTCGTGTCTCGTTTCGGGTGTGACCCCAGGGTGTGACACGAGCTCAGCTGTAGTTGTTGCGGGTGGGCCATTGACTTATTGGCGTCATGGTCAATACTTCCTTGACCGCCCATCCCGCCTGAAGGTGTCCTTATGGAATTGCTGCAATACCTGCCACGCGTCGATTTGGCGCGCAGTGAAATCGTCGACCGAGGTATCGAGGTGCAAGCCAGCTTCAGCACCTTGTGCGCAGTGGAGTATTTGAAGTCCCACAACATCGCTCCCAACATCATCCAGCGCGTTTTGCTGCAGCCCGCCCAAAGGCGTGCGGCTGCTCAGGTTATGCACAAGAATTAACGAAGAGTAACGCGCGACTTTAATTAGTTAAAGAACGCATGTGATAATTTGTGAGATTTTAAGTCATTGATTTTTAAGGTTCTTTTTTCTGCACATTGAACAGGCAGTTTGTTGGAAATGGCGTCGTTGAGGGCTGTTTGCCTTGTCAAGACCCCCTTATCAACAAAGATATCCACAAACAATGTGGATAATTGCAAAAGCCCTTTTCAATCCGCCACTTACGACAGTTTGCGGGAAATTCGAGGGGAGATGACTGCAAAATAACTACTGTACGCGCATACAGTAGTTATTTCAAGATGTGCCCGGTGGCCTTGAAACTGCCTGGTTCGGCGCCCGGCTGGACCTGGATATCCACAGTTGAGGCAGGCTGGCCGATGACCAGCTGGCCCGACCATCCTTCACCGTTCTGCAAGCCTTGCAGGATCGCCGCAAATTGCTCGCGGTGCTGGTTGTATTTGGCCAGCTGTGATTGCAGGATTTGCAGATCGGAGTAATTGCGCAGCGAGGAAATCACGGTGGTGAACAGCTTGCGCGTGGTGAGGTCGGTCTTGCACCAGAAATCGTTGATGTCGTAATCGAGGATGATGCTGTGTTCCAGCGCCTGGCCAGGCTGGCCCGTGCGCAGCACGATGCGCACCAGTTCGTTCTTCAGTTCGGAACGGATCTGGTTGGCGACGCGCAGGCCGGCATCGCTGGTTTCCATGATCACGTCCAGCAGCACCAGGGCCACGTCCGGGTTGTTGCGCAGTGTGGTCAGGGCTTCTTCGCCGGAGTAGGCGTGCAGGAAGCTGAGGCGGCGCCCCATGAAGCATGCATTGCTGAGGGAGAATTTCGTGACCACGTGCACGTCGACGTCATCATCGACGATCAGCACCCGCCAGGGAGCGGGATTGGCGCCTGGAGCCTGTTCGGCGGAACTGGCTTGCGCCTCGTCGTCGATCATCCATCCTTCGCTTGAATCGTCGTCAGGAACTTTAACGTCCATGCATTTTCCTTTGTCGGTTGTGGACACACTATTCCGCGCCAGAACTTTTGTCAAAATATTTTCCGAAGGCTCAGTGAGTTGCAAAAAGGCACGCACTCGACCCAGCTAAGTCATTGATTTTATTGAGACTAATCAATTGCCAAAGAATTGGGCAATTTGTTGAAAGCCGCGCCGTTAAAGGCGAAACAGGCTGTCAAGACCCGCTTCTCCACACGTTTATCCACAGCAGAAGTGGATAACTGGAATTTGGTCTTTAAAAACTTCGCATTACGACAATTTTATCATCCGGACTATCAAGCTGCTGCCTTGAGACGATTCAATTCATCCAGGAAGCGCTCGCATGCCAGCCCCGGCGGCCATGGTTCCCAGGCCTTCTCGCCATATAAGGCTTGCAACGGATCTTCATGTAAGGGCACGGCCGTGATCTTCAATGTGCGCCGTACTTCTTCATTGCTCCAGCCCACGACGTGCACGGCTTCGCTGGCCGCAGCCAGCCGGTCGGCGCGCTTGTGGACCTGGTATTCCTTCGGCGTCCAGGCCGGCAAGCCATAGCGCAGGAATACGGCCTGTTCCAGCCGTTGGCTCAATTCGCGGAAGCTTTCGCCAAGGAAGGGCTTGAGCACGGAGATGCAGTCAAAGCCCAGCAAGCCTTCTTCTGCGTCATGCAACAGCTCACGCAGGGAGCGCAGCGGGTCGAGCGGGGTGGGTGACCACAGGCGGCGCAATTGCAGTACCGTGATCGAGTGCTGGGCAACAGAGAGGGGCAGGGGCCAGGCCGAGTGGCCGCCCCAGCGATAGGTGCGCGCCAAACCAAGTGCAAGGTCGGAGTCGTCCCAATCGAAGGGCGTGGGGTCCAGCAAGTCCAGCCGGCGGCCGGATGGCATGCGCACCCAGGCGCGTTGTGTCGTCATGCAGCTATCGTATCGTCGCGACGCAGGTCGTTGCAAGCTTGCAGGATAAGGGTTTCGAGTTCGGGCAACAGGGCGGAGGCGGAATCGAGGTCGCCGGCGGCGCTGGCCTTTTCCATCTGGTGGCACAAGGTGTGCAGCTCCGGCGCGCTCAGATAGCCGCAACTGCCTTTCAAGGCGTGGAAGGCGCTGGTGGCGCCTTCGCCATCGCCGTTCTGCAGCGCGAGGCGTCCCTCGTCCATGCGGCGCGGCGCTTCTTCGAGGAAGGCTTGCGCGATGCGCTGCTGGTGGCGCACCGTCATGCCGCTGAGTGGCAGGATGTGGATCGCCGGGCTGGCTGGCTCCACACCGAACATGTCGTCCAGTTCGGCGAGCGTAGGTGCGGTGCGCGGCAGGCTGCGGCCGCGATTGAGCAATTGGGTGATGGTCTTTTCAAGCTGGTCGAACAGCAGCCGCTCATCGACCGGTTTGCTGAGGAAGGCATCCATGCCGGCCGACAGGTAGCGTGCGCGGTCAAGGTCATTGGCATTGGCGGTGAGGGCGATGATCGGTATCAGCGGGTCGCGCGAAGGATAATCCTGGCTGCCACCGCGGCGCACCAGGCGCGCTGCCTGCTCGCCATCCATTTGCGGCATGCGGCCATCCATCAGCACCAGGTCGAAATCCCGGTCGTGCAGGGCGCGCAGCGCCTCCAGGCCGTTTTCGACGACGGTCACTTCATGGCCCATGCCTTCCAGCAAGGTGCTGATGATGATCTGGTTGGTGCGCACGTCTTCCGCGCACAGCACGCGCAAGCGGTAGGCGTGGCGCAGGTGGGCCGGGATCTTGACCGGGTCGTGCTCCGGCGGCCCGCCCAGGGCCAGCGGCAGCGAGAAGCGCAGTGTCGTGCCTTTGCCGAGGCGGGTATCGGCTTCGATCTGGCCGCCCATCAGGTCGACCAGTTCTTTGCAGATGGCCAGGCCGAGCCCGGGGCCGTCGGCGCGCCGGGTGGAGGACAGGTCGGCCGGCTCGAATTTGCGGAACAGGCGTGGCAGCATCTCCAGGGGAATGCCGGGGCCCGTATCGCTGATGCTGAAACTGACGCGAGCCAGGCCGTCGGTCGTTTCGCCGGAAGCGCGCAGCCTTACCTCGCCACGCTCGGTGAACTTGATGGCATTGCCCAGCAGGTTAAGCAGGATCTGGCGGATGCGATTGGGGTCGCCTTGCACATGGCGCGGCAGGCCCGGCGCCAGCTCACAGCGCAGCAGCAGTGCCTTGGCATCGGCTTGCGGGCGCAGGATGGTGATGGCTTCGTCGATGATGTCGATCAGGTCCAGGTCCTGGGTGTTGATCGACAGGCGGCCGGCGTCGATGCGGGAGAAATCGAGCAGGTCGTTCAGGATGGCCAGCAGGGCTTCGCTGTTTTTCAGGCCAATGCGCAGGTATTCGACCGTGCGGTCGGCGATGGTGCGGTCGCGCAGGGCAAATTTCAGCATGCCGATCACGCCCGCCAGCGGGGTGCGGATGTCGTGGCTCATGGCCGCCAGGAAGTCGATGCGGTGGCGGCCCAGCTTTTCATTTTGAATCTGCGTTTGCCTTAGCGCGGCCTCCCGCGCCTGTAATTGCTTCTTTAGGCTGCGGTTCTCCCATATCAACAGGATAAACGCCACCAACCCCAGAATTAATAAGAGGGGTGCAAGCAGTTCAATAAAGGATGCAAACGAAGAAAGCAAAATATTAATGATCTCCTCAATAGCAATTATTGTAATGGACAAATAATCATGGCGTGATACTGAATTGTTATGCCCCGGCTCACTCGTGTATGATCCTGGCTATGTTAATTTCTCCTGAACAAGGGCTGGCCTTCCTGGCTGCCGCCATGCTCATTACGATTTCCCCAGGTCCCGATAACCTGATGGTATTAAGTATGGGCATGTCTCGTGGGCGCAAGCAGGGCGTGGTCTTCGGCCTGGGCTGCGCTTTGGGTTGCCTGAGCCATACGCTGCTGGCCGCGTTGGGCGTGGGCGCGCTGATTGCCGCTTCGCCAACAGCCTTTACTGCGCTCAAGGTTGCGGGCGGACTCTACCTCATCTGGATGGGATATGGCGCACTGCGCAGCAAGGGGGGCGCGAAAGTGGGCCAGGCGGCCCTGCCGGAGGAGTCTTTGGGCAAACTCTTTGCGAAGGGATTGTTCGCCAATGCGATCAATCCGAAGGTGGTGCTGTTCTTCCTGTCTTTCCTGCCGCAGTTCGTGGTGGCAGGGCGCGGTGACGCCAGCTGGCAAACTGCCCAACTGGGACTGATCTTCACTTTGCAGGCTTGCCTGCTGTTCGGGATGCTGGGCTATTTCTCGGGTGCGGTAGGCAAGTGGATCAACCGCAACCCACGTGCTGGCCTGTGGCTGGACCGCGGCGCCGGTGCGATTTTCGTCGGTCTCGGCTTGCGGCTTATCGTCGCGCGCTGATCGCGAATTTCAGTTCCAGTTCGTCTTGCACGGCCAGCGCGCCGCCCAGGACGGCAAACGGCGTAATGCCGAAGTCTGTCTGCCTGACTTTGAAGGCGCCGCTGGCCAGCACGGTGGCGCCATCCTCGCGCAATTCCAGGGGCACGATATATTCGCGCGTCTGCCCGTGCAGGGTGATTGCCGCGCGCAGCCTGTCCTTCGCTCCCTGTTCGAATGCCGCCCGCACCAGCACCCAAGGGTAGGCATCCGCTTTCAACACCTTGTTGAACATGTTCCGGCGCGTGCCGTCGATGGCGTCGGCCGAGGGCTGGGTCTCCAGTCCGGCTTCCTTGCGCAGCGCTGCTTCGTCGACCGTGAGTTGGTCGAGGCGGAAGCGCAACTCAGTGCGGCCCTGCGCAAGTTCAATGAATCCCTCAAGCTGGCGTGTGGCGACAACGTGATCGTGGCCCATGCGCGCCAGCGGTCCGCCGCGGCGCACCGTGATGGTGACCAGCGAGTCGCCTGCCACGATGCGGTGTGCCGTCTGGCTCGCGTGCAGCGCAGGACCTGCCAAAGGCGCTGTCGCGGCAGGGGGCGCCGAAGGCTGTGTGCCGCAGGCCGAAATGGCCAATGCCGCCACTAAAAATGCGGCTTGATAAGGCCATTTGCAATTTTTTTTTCGCATTGTGACTATTGGAGAGTTTCTATTATAGAAAATGTACTATCTTAAACGAAGTCGTGATGTTTTCGTTTTTCGGGAATATCCCCTTGCACTTTCAAATCTCTCCCGATTTGAATCCCTTTACCCGCGCAAAGACGCGGGTATTTTTTTGCCCGTTAATTGATTCCTTAATGAACTCCTAAGCATAGGACGCCGCAAAGCTGGCAAAGTACGTCCATAGCGTACAGCATCCCTGTGCGCCGGGTTGCCGGATTCCTCAATCCGGCACGGTTTCTTCTATCCCCGCGCCCTAAAAAGCGTTTTTCACCGGCCCCCTCCAAATCGGCCGGTTTTTTTTTGCCGGTACGGGTTATCCTTTGCGCCACGACATGCATGGAGGACTTCCGATGATCGACCTGTACACCGCTGCAACGCCGAATGGCCATAAGATTTCGATTGCGCTGGAAGAGCTGGCGCTGCCTTACGAGATGCATGTGCTCGACCTGGGCAAGAACGAGCAGAAGGAGCCGTGGTTCACAGCCATCAATCCGAACGGCCGCATCCCGGCGATTATCGACCGCGCCAACGACAACTTTGCGGTGTTCGAATCAGGCGCTATCCTGATCTACCTGGCCGAGAAGACCGGCCGCCTGATGCCGCAGGATCCCAAGGGCCGCTCGCTGGTACTGCAATGGCTGATGTTCCAGATGGGCGGTATCGGCCCGATGATGGGCCAGGCCAATGTGTTCTACCGCTATTTCCCCGAGAAGATCCAGCCGGCCATAGACCGTTACCAGGGCGAATGCCGCCGCTTGTTCCGCGTGCTCGATGGCCATTTGGCGCACCACGAATTCCTGGCCGGGGAATATTCGATTGCCGATATCGCCAACTGGGCCTGGGTGCGCACCCATCGCTGGTCGGGCGTCGAAACGGAGGGCTTGCCGCATTTGCAGCGCTGGATCCGCCAGATCCGCTCCCGCCCCGCCGTGCTGCGCGGGATCGATCGCCCACCCAGCAATGTGTTGGAACGGGCGGACAGCCCGGATAAAGTCGAGCAATTTGCCGCAGAGGCGCGCAAAATGCTGGAAACCGGCCAGTCGCGCTGATGACAAAATAAAGGAGACTTGATGAAGCTGTACACCGCCCCCCGTGCCCCCAACCCGCGCCGCGTTGCCATGTTCATGGCGGAGAAGGGTATCCAGCTGGACTTGCAGCCAGTCGACCTGGGCAAGGGTGAACATCGTGGCGAGGCTTACCTGGCGGTGAATCCCTTCGGCCGCGTGCCGGCGCTGGAACTGGACGATGGCCGCATCCTGTGCGAAACGCGCGCCATCTGTACCTATCTGGAAGGCCTGTATCCCACGCCGAACCTGATGGGCGAGGGTGCCGAGGAGCGTGCCTTCATCGAAATGGCCGACCGGCGCATGGAACTGCACCTGTTCGCGATTGCAGCCAACAGCATCCGCCATTCCCATCCCGGCTTTGCGCCACTTGAAAATCCGCAGTTCCCGGACTTCGGTGCCTCGCAGGGCGAGAAGTTCCGCGAGAACGCGAAATGGCTGGACGGCGTGCTGGCCACGCAAGCCTTCGTGGCGGGACTACGCTTCACGATCGCTGACATCACAGGCTTTTGCGCGATCGAGTTTGCGCGCGGCCTGATGAAATTCCGTCCGTCCGATCACGGGCTGCTGCACTTGCAGGCCTGGCGCGACCGCATCGCAGAGCGCGCCAGCGCCACTGCCGGGACCTGAGCGATGTACGCGGGGCAGCGCCGGCACTGGCTGGGCTGCATGGTCCGCTGGCCCGGTGCTGCCGCTCTTGCCGCACTGGCGCCGGTTTGCTGGCCAGGGAGGGCGCTTGCCAGGCCGCGTACACTGCGCGCCGTGGCCCTGGCCATTCCTCCATTTGCCACGCTTGACGCCAATGGCCGCAAGGCTGGTCTGTTTGTCGAAGCGATGGAATTGATCGCGCGCGAATCCCGGCACCAGATCGAGATCACCCTGGCGCCTTATGCCCGCGCCATTGCCATGCTGCGCTCCGGCGAAGCGGACGTGATGATTTCCACATCCAACTCGGTGATCGCGGAAATTGCCGAACCGATGGGCATGCTGTGGACGACGGAGGTCATCGCCATCGGCCGGCCAGGCCTCAAACTCGATGGCATCCATGACCTTCGGGGCCGCACCGTCGGCATGCTGCGAGGCTCAAGTTACGGTGCGGCTTTCCTGGACGACCGCGAATACCGCAAGCACGAAATTACTGACCAGTTGCAGGGCATCCGCATGCTGCTCGAAGGACGGCTCGACGCTTCGATCGGAACGCGGCTGGCCGTCTTTCACTCGATGCGCCTGCTGGGCGTGCCGCGTGCGCGGCTGGGCGGGACCCTCGCGTTGGAGGCGCGTGAAATCCACTTGCACCTGAGCCGGCATCATTTTGACGAAACACTGGCAACCGAATTGCGCCGCGCCGTGCAGGAATTGCGCAGCAGCGGCAGGGCCGACGCCTTGCTGTCTAAGTACCTGGCCGGGCTGCCTTCTGCCTGAACTTTCCCACGATCCCACTGGGGAAAAAGTAAATGGCCAGGATGAACAGGATGCCGAGCCAGAGCAGCCAGCGGTCCGGATGCAGGGTTGCTTCAAGTATGGGCACGCCAGCCACTGCACCGGCAGCTTTTGCCATCAGGGACTTCAGGTAGTTGTTGGCAAGGATGAACAGGGCCGCGCCAATGACCGATCCATACATGGTACCCATGCCGCCAATGACGACGATCAGCAGGATATCGGTCATCACCTCGAAGCCAAGCGTAGTCCTGGGGCCGACATAGCGCAGCCACAGAGCCATCAGCGCGCCGGCCAGGGCTGCGGCGAGCGCACCGATGCAGTTGGCGGCGATGCGGTAGACCACGGTGCGGTAGCCCAGGGCTTCGGCGCGGAATTCGTTTTCGCGGATCGCCTGCAGCACGCGGCCAAAGGGGGAATTCACGATGCGCAGCAGTGCCAGGAAGATCAGCACGGTACAGAAGAACACGATGTAGTAGGTGAGCACCTTGCCGTCCACGATTCGGCCCATGAATTCGCCGAACTCGTTGGCAGGCGACAGCAGGTCCGGCACGTCGAAGGTCTTGCCGTCTTCGCCACCGGTCCACCCTGACATCTGCGATGCCAGCACGGCGAACGAGGAAGCAACCGCCAGCGTAATCATGGCGTAGAAAATTGCGCGTACGCGCAGCGCAAACAGGCCGATGATGAAGGCCAGGACCAGCGTCAGTGCCAGTGCCGCCGCCAGGCCGAGCGCCATCGAACTCCAGGCCGGAGAAGGACTGTCGAACCCCAGGCCGACGCCGTAGGCTCCGATGCCGAAGAACATGGTATGTGCGAAGGACACGATCCCCGTATAGCCGATCAACAGGTCGTATGAGGCAACCAGAACGATGTAGATGCAGATCGTGGCAGCGGTGTTGAGCGGACGGGCACCGGTTGTGATGAAGGGCGCCAGTGCGAGCCCCAGCACAACCGCGAGCAGCAGTACGGACAGCGTTCGGCTGCGCGGCAGGTCGCCAGAAAGAAGGGTGTTCAGCATTTCATTTCCTCGACAGGCCGGCAGGGCGCCACAGCAGGATGGCGATCATCAGCACGATATGGGACAAGAGCGCCAGCTTGGGCGCCAGGAAGCCGGCGTAGTTGGCCGTCAGCGCCATCAGCAGCGCGCCGATGAAGCAGCCGCCCACCGAGCCCAGGCCGCCGATGATGACGGTGATGAAGACCATGACCATCACTTCGCCGCCCATGGAAGCCGTCAGCGTTTCCTTGTACAGGCCCCACATCACGCCTCCAAGGCCCGCCAGCGCGGAACCAGCCGCGAAGACTGCCACGAACAGGCGCCGTATGCGGTAGCCAAGCGCCTCGACCATCTCGCCATTCTCCACGCCGGCGCGGATCAGCAGGCCAAGCTTGGTGCGGTTCAGCAGCAGCGTGAGCACGATGAACACCAGCACCCCGACTGCTACAGCCAGCAGCCGGTATTTCTCGATCGCGGCATCGCCCAGTACAAAGGCGCCGCGCAGGGCGGTGGGCAAGGGCATGGGCTTATGGTCTGCGCCCCACATAACGTGGATCACTTGTTCGACCACGATCATGCCGCCCATCGTGATCAGGATCTGCTTCAGGTGCTGGCCGTAGACCGGCATGATGATGACGCGCTCGAATACCAGGCCCAGGACGGCCGTCACGGCCATCGCCATCGCAATCGCCAGTCCGAGCGCAGCCAGGTTCATGCCGAGCGAATCGGCCTCCATCCAGCTCTGCATCGGAACCAGCACCAGAGTGGCGGCGAAAGCGCCGACGGAAACAAAGGCGCCGTGTCCGAAATTCAGCACGTCCATCAGGCCGAACACCAGGGTCAGGCCGCTCGACATGATGAAGATCATCATCCCCATCGCCAGCCCCGCCACGGTCAGCGTGACCCAGGTCGGCATGCTGCCCACCAGCGGCAGCATGGCCAGCATCAGGGCCGGCACCAGCAGCATTGGAATATAGTCGCGTGGGACGGAAGGCATCTCGTGCGGCTCCTTATTGGTGTGAATCGAGGGCCAGGCCGAGCAGGCGTTCCTGCAGGGCGCGGTCGGCGGCCAGTTCGGCCATGGAACCGCTGTGCACGATGCGGCCGTCATCCATCACGGCCACGGTGTCGCCAAGCTGGCGCACGAAGTGGAAGTTCTGCTCGACCAGCAGCACGGTGGTCAGGCCCTTGAGCTGGCGGATGGCGTCGGCCAGGCTCTGGATGATGGCCGGCGCCAGGCCCTTGGTCGGTTCGTCGATCAGCAGCAGTTCGCGCGGCTCGATGATGGCGCGTGCGATCGCGACCATCTGTTTCTGGCCGCCGGACAGGTTGCCGGCCGGGTAATTCCAGAACTTCTTCAAGGCTGGGAAGAAGGAGAAAATCCACTCCAGCCGTGCTGTGTCCATCGGGCCACTGCGTGCGGCGAGGTAGAGGTTCTCGCGCACTGTCAGGCCGCTGAAGACCGCCATCGATTCGGGTACGTAGGCGATGCCGGCCTGCGCGATATCGGGCGTGCGCAGCTTGCTGATGTCGCGGCCATTGAACTGGACGGAGCCGGCGCTTGCCTGCCACAGCCCCATGATGGTGCGCAGCGTCGTGGTCTTGCCCGCGCCGTTGCGGCCGAGAAGGACCGTCAGCCCGCCGCGCGGCACGGCCAGGTCGACGCCTTGCAGGATATGGTATTCGCCGATGTGGGTGTGGACCCCGGACAGTTTGAGCACGGCATCAGTCATGGCTTGCGGTCCCCAGGTAAGCTTCCTGCACGATGGCCGACGACATGACGGCAGAAGGTTCGCCGTCCGCCACCAGGGCGCCGTTGTGCAGCACGATGATGCGGTCGGCCAGCGCCCGCACCACGTCCATCTTGTGTTCGACCAGCAGCACGGCTTTGTTGCGCTCCGCCTTGACCTGATGGATCAGGTCCAGCACCACCGGCACCTCGTCCACGCTCATGCCGGCGGTCGGCTCGTCGAACATCATCACTTCCGGCTCCAGGGCGAGCATGATGGCCACTTCAAGCTTGCGTTTGTCGCCGTGCGACAGGGCTGCCACCGGCGTCTCGCGCCGCCTCGCCAGCGCCACGCGCGCAAGGTAATGGTCGGCGCGCTCGATCAGTTCCTTGTGGCTGGACCAGATCGACCACAGCTTCATGCCGGCATTGGCGCGCGCCTGCACCGCCAGCCGTACGTTCTCATGCACCGGCAGGTGCGGGAACAGGTTGGTGAGCTGGAAGGCGCGGCCGATGCCCTTGCGGGTGCGCGCTGCAGGGCCGCTGCGGGTGATATCTTCACCGCGCAGCAGCACCTGTCCGCTGGTTGCCGGCAACTGGCCTGACATCAGGTTGAAATAGGTGGTCTTGCCGGCGCCGTTCGGCCCGACGATCACCGTCAACTGGCCCGCGTGGAAGTCGGCGCTGACGTTGTCGACGGCCGTGTGGCCGCCGAAGCGGATAGTCAAGCCGCGAGTGGACAGCAGTGGAGTCATCGGTTCAGCGCCGCTTGTTCTTGATTGGTACCGGCAGCTCGGAGGCCGGAATCTCGCGCACCAGTTCCAGCAAGTCCCATTCGTTCTTCTGGTCCTTCTTGATGCGGAAGTGGTACATCGGCTGCATGGCCTGGTGGTCTTCCTTGCGGAAGCTCATCTTGCCCTTGGGCGTGTCGAACTCCATTCCCTCCATGGCGGCGATCATCTTCTGCGTGTCGCCGCCGCCTGTTTTGGCGAGGGCGGTATAGACTGCGCTGGCGGCCGTAAAGCCACCCGCCGTGAACATGTCCGGCGGCTTCTTGTAGCGCTTCTGGTGCTCGGCCACGAACCAGTCGTTCATTTTGTTCTTTGGGAAGTCGTAGTAGTAATAGATCGTGCCTTCGGTGCCGGCAAACGATTTCCATGTCTTCAGCACAGGCAGGATATTGCCGCCCGGCGCCAGCGTGATGCCATAGCGCTCGGGCTTCATGTCGGCGATCTTGTTCATGGGGTTCGGCCCGGCCCAGATGATCTGCAGCACGCGCGGCTGCGGTGCGTCTTTCAGCTTGTCGAACAGGCGCTGCGCAGAAGCAGTGAAGTCGGTTGCATTCTGCGGCGCGAATTCCTCATGCACGATAGTGGCCTTGGAGCCGGTCAGCTTGAGGGCCTCGCGTGCCGCGGCCACCGCGTCCTTGCCGAAGGCGTAGTCCTGCGCCAGGAAGGCCACGCTGCCTTGCTTGAAGGTGGAGGCGGCGGCCAGCCCGTCCTGCATGGAGTTGCGTGCCGTGCGGAAGATGTACTTGTTCCATTTGGCGCCGGTAATCGCATCGGCCACCGCCGGTTCCACGATCAGGACTTTCTTGTATTCCGCTGCGATAGGCAGCATGGCGATGGCGGAGCCGGAGGAACTGGTGCCAACCGCTATATCGACCTTGTCGTCGCCGTATGCCTCGGCCAGCAGGGTGCGGCCCTGGTCTGGCTTGCTCTGGTCATCCTTGACGAAGACCTTCAGCTTGCGGCCATTGATTTCCATCTTGCCGCCAGTAAGATATTCAAGGCCCATCATGAAGCCGGTCTCGGTCTCTTTGGCGTACGGCTCGAGGATGCCGGTCTTGCCGGTGATGAGGGCCACTTTCAGGTCCTGCGCCGGCGCCAATGCCGGCACCATTGCGAACAACAGCGGTATCAGTCTGTTCATCAAGTTAATCCACACTGGCGAGGAAGGTGCGCAGCGCCTCTTGTGCTGCGGGCTCCGACAGCATCGGCGCGTGGCCGACATCGGGCACCTCAGCATACAGCATGCGTGGCGCGGCAGCACGCATGGCATAGGCCTGCGCCGGCTCAATCAGGTCCGACAGGGCACCGCGAATCAGCATGGTGGGCCGGCGCCGTGCCAGCCTGCGGAAAGCAAAATGTGCGGCCATCGACGTTGAGCGCAGCTTGTTGGCGCGGATCGGCACGGCGATATTCGGATCGTAGCGCATGGCCAGCGTGCCATCACGCTCTTCGCGGAAGGCACGGCGCGCCCAGCGCTCCCATTCCTGCGCCGTATTGGCGGGAAAGGCGACCGCGTTGATGCCGCTGATGTAATCGGCTGCCTGCTGCCAGCTCGTGAATTGCTCGCCCTTGCCTGTATAGCTCCGGATGCGCGACAGGCCGCGTTCGGACAGCGTCGGGCCCACGTCGTTCAGGACAGCTGCGGCGACCAGGGACGATTTGCGCACGGCGAGGGTCATGGTGATCAGGCCGCCCATCGAGGTGCCGATGAACACTGCGCGTTCGATGCCGAGGTCGTTCGCCAGCTTGACCACGTCGTTGGCATAGACCATCGGCGTGTAGCGGTCAGGCTGGGAATCGTATTCGGAATTGCCTCGGCCGCGCACGTCGACGGCGATCACGCGCCGGCCCAGCGCCGCAATCCATGGCGCGACATCTTCAAAGTCGGCCGAATTGCGGGTCAGGCCGTGGATGCAGATCACGGGCAGGCGCGCCGCACCGCTGGCGGCAGGGTAGTCGCGCGCATACAGGCGCAGGCCATCGTCGCTGGTATAGCTGATCTCGGAATACATGGTCCTCGTGGGCAGCGTTGCAGGAGCGTGCAGTGTGCAAGAAATGCATCAAAGCGGGAACCGGAGGCCGCGCCCACTGTGTGTGCAATTTTGCACAGCAACACTACGGCGCCGGAAAATGATGCACAATACATCGCATGAAAACACTGCCCGAATGGACTGACCTGCGCTTCTTCCTCGAGCTGGCGCGCTCCGGAACCCTGTCCGGGGCCTCTCGCCGGCTGGAAGTGGAGCACACGACGGTGTCGCGCCGTATCGACCGCCTGGAGCAGCAACTGGGCGCAACCCTGTTCGACCGCTCGCGTGAAGGCTACGAGCTGACGGAGATGGGGCATGCCGTGCTGCCGCATGCCGAAGCGATGGAAAGCGCAGTGCTGGCCGCGCAAGGCCAGTTGTCCGGCACCGAAGTCGCGATTCGCGGCGTGGTGCGCCTGGGCGTGCCCGAGGCCCTGGGCGTGCGCTTCATCACGCCGCTGCTCGCGCAATTCCTGCAGGATTATCCCGAGCTGTCGGTCGACCTGCTGGTGCAGCCTCGCTTTGCCAACCTGGCCAGCCGCGAGGCCGACCTTGGCGTCACGCTGGATGCGCCCAACACCGGCCGCTACATGGTGACGCGCCTGGCGTCCTTCCGGCTGTACGTGTACGGCTCGCCGGATTACCTTGCGCGCCACCCGCCGATCCTGAAGCGCAGCGACCTGGCCGGGCATGACTTTGTCGACTACGTGCAGGACCGCCTCGCCAGCAATGAGCTGAACTTCCTCGATGAGCTGGGCGTCAACCCGCGCCGGCGCCTGTGCTGCACTGGCATGCTGGCGCAGGCCGAAGCCGCCGCTGCGGGCCTGGGCCTGATGATGGCGCCGCCCTATATGGCGACCGACGGCCGCCTGGTGCCGGTGTTGCAGGACGAAGTATTCGTGGAGCGCGCCTACTGGCTGGTGGCGCCGGTCGACTTGTACCGGCTGCCGCGCGTCAGGGCCGTGTGGAACCTGCTGCGCTCATTCGCCGAATCGCGCGCCAGCCTTTTTATCTCGAACAAGTAAGGCAGTTCGCCCGAAATTTCGACCCGGTGCAGGTCGGGATCGGCGCGGTCCGGAAGAGGCGCCTGCTGCGCCAGCGCCTGCAAGATGGGCGCTGGGTCGTAGCTCCAGTCCACCATGTAGCGGCATGGATCGCCCTCGCGCACCTTCATCAGCGCCAGTTCGAACTGGGATACCGAAACCACCAGCGGGTCTTCATGTCCCGCCAGGAAGCCGAGGAAGGCCAGCGGCTGGTATTCGCGGAACGGCGAAATATTCTCCTGGCGGATGAAGGCCTGCAATGCGTCCTCCAGCAGTCCGGCCTGGCGCAGCAATTCTACCGTCAGCACGCAGGTGCGTTCCAGGACGTAGACCCGCCACAGGAGCACGTTTCCGCGCGCTTCGTGCAGGTCCGGCGAGCAGGACACGCGGTGGTAATAGGGCGCATCGCCGGCGCCGGGCTGGTAAGTGGCGCGCATCATGCCAAGCAGGATGCGCTGGTGGCTGGCCAGGTCCATGTCTACCTCCATTCTCGTTGCCGCATTTGCTGCAGGGTGTTTGCGATGGCTGCATTACCCAGGCCGGGCACGGCTTCCGGCATGAATTCGTAGACGATCACTTCCGCCTCGGTCGCGACTTCGCGCAGGACTTGCTGCGCCAGGTCCATGGTGCAAGGGCGCGGCAGGCGCGAGTGCACATCGAGCATCAGGCCATTGTGTTTGACGCCGCAGGCCACGTGCAGCTCCTTCACATGGCGCCCATCCAGTTCCGCCAGGAAGGCCTGGATATCGAGCGCATGGTTATGCTCATCGCATTCCAGGTTGTACACGTCCAGGATCAGGCCACAGCCGCTGTCGCGTGCCACCGCGTTCAGGAAGCCGGCATCGGTGTAGTCGGCCGGGCAGTCGGGCACGACGTGCACGATATTCTCCAGCAGGAACGGCAATCCGTAGCGCTGCTGCAGGCACCAGGCCCGCTGCGCGACCAGTTCCGCCGCCTGCTCGGAGCGCGGCATGGCCAGCATGATGCCGAGGTGTTCGCCATCGACCCGCGTGTAGCCAAGGTGCTCGCTGTGCCAGCGCACCCGCACCTGGTCCATCAGTTCATCGAGCAAATGCAGGTAGGTAGGCGACCAGCCATCATGGGAACCGATGGACAGGCTGACGCCATGCACCACGATGGTTTTCTCGCGGTCGATATTTTTCAGTTCGGCCAGAATGGCTTTGTCCAGCGAGATGCGGTCGCCGTCAGCCACCGACATGGTCTCCGGCGTGACTTCGATGATGTCCACGTGCGGCAGCATCATTTCGAGCAGCGCCGGGTCGCGGCCCTCATAGCTGACGCCCACGCCCAATGCCGGGCGTGGATCGTGCGAAAGCAGGTTAGCCGCGGAATTCATTTTCCAGCACCGCGCCTTCGATATGCGGTACCTCGCGCAGCACGCGGCCGATCGACGGGTCGCCGCGCAGGAAGGTCAGGTCGAAGCCCGTCAGGCCGCAGTTGCAGCCGCCCTTGGGCACCATCTGCGACACGGCGATGTCGAGCGCCTTGTGCAGTTCTTCCAGGGTGACCTTGCCTTCGCTGACGACGATCTTGATATGGTTTTTCTTGAAATTGGTGTGGCGCAGTTCTTCCATGACGATCTCCAGGCGGTCCGGTATTGAAGAGGGGCGGGCCCTTCGGACCAGGCTATGGACCGCGCCCCGTGCTTTCCATGGAAGTCACTTTAGGCGGCAAGGAGGCGCGGCGAATTGGTACTGGCACCCAAATTCCGGGCGCCCAGCACCTAGTTTTTATGCAGTGAGGCAGGCGGCCGGCGCAGCAAATCGAGGCGCGTGGTGGCGCCCAGCTTGCCGAGCAGGGTGGAAACGTGGTGTTCGACTGTGCGTTCGGACCGGCAGAGGCGCTGGGCGATCTCGAGGTTGCTGAGGCCATCGAGCAGCAATTCCAGCACCTGGGCTTCGCGGCGGGTCAGGCCGCTCGGGTGTTCGCGCGCTGCCGCGTAAGGCCCGCGGCGCGACTTGGGCAGCTGCGCCTGGGCGCCGCAGGCGCGGGCGCGCTGCCGGGCCAGCGCAGCAGCCGGTGCGGCGCCGATCTGTTCCAGCAGGGCGACCGCCTTCGGCATGGCCTGCACGGCCGCCTCGCCCGGCAGGTCCAGCAGGGCCAGCGCCGCTTCATACGGCAATCCCAGTGCCAGCCAGGCGTCGCAGGCGGCCTGGCCGTCTCCGGCCATTTCTGCTGCGCGCGGCGGCGGGGCAGCAGCCTGTTCGCCACCTGCCAGCGCCGGCAGCGCCGCGCGGCGCCGCCAGGCCTCGACCTCCGCCAGGTCCCAGGCATTGACCCCGGACAGGTCGAACTGCCCGATTTCGTCCAGCCAGCGGCGGCAGCCGTCCATATCCTGCACCTGCCATGCCGCTTCCGTGAGGGCCAGCAGCACCGGCAGCAGGCGCTGCGATTCGCGGGTAGCGCGCGCCCATTGCAACGCTTCCTGCAGGCAGCGCGCCGCGTCCGGCTCCCCCTGTCGCGACAGCGTACGGCCCAGCACCGTCAACGCCGGCAGCCGCATGACGAGGCTCAGGTCGGGCAAGGCGAGCACTTGCCGCGCCAGCGCGGCGGCCTGCGCGAACTCGCCTTTGTCGAGGTGGAACTGCGCCTGCCAGCCGGTCAGGTAATGCACCCAGGCGTCCAGCTCATGCTCGCGGTGGTAGGTAAAGCCTTCGGCCAGCAGGCGTTCGGCCAGCGCAAACTGCTTGAAGACGACAGCGTATTCGACCCAGTTGCTGTAAATACGGGCCGCATGTTCGTGCAGGTGCTGGTCCAGCGCACACTGCAATCCCTCTGCCAGGTCGTGCTGGCCGCTGTCGTCGCCCAGGAACAGTTTGGCGCTGCCGATATTGGTCAGCGCATGGACGCGGGTATCGTGGTCGTCCAGCGCCGTGGCCAGCTCCAGCGCCAACTGGCCCCATTCGATGGCGGATGCGGGGTGGTCTTGCAACAACTGATGCTGCGAACGCATGCTGTAGGCCATGGCCAGCTCTTTGCTGTTCGGCAGCTGTTCGAGCGTGCGGATTGCTTCCAGCCCATAGCGCTCGGCTTCCTTCGCCTCGCCACGGTACCAGTGGGTGCGCGCCAGCCAGCGCAGGTTCAAGCCGACCTTGTCCGGCCGCTCGACGCTACGCCACAAGTCGATTGCTTTCAGGCGCGCTTCGATCAGGCGGTCATCAATGCGCAGCAGGCCGGCTTCGTACGCCCAATCCTCGTAAAGCTGAGCAGCTTCGCCGGTCCAGCCGACTGCGTCCACGAATTGCAGGGCGCTGGCCAGGTGGGCCGCAGCCTGCCGGTGCGCGCCCAGCCGTGCCGCCTGGCGGGCCGCACGCGGCGCCAGTTGCAAGACCATATGCGCGTCCTGCGCCCCGGTCGCATGGTGGACGAGACGCGCCAGTTCGATGCGCGCATGGGGCGGTGCCTGTTCGGTCAGGGCCTTGCACAAGCGTTTGTGCAGGGCGCGCGTGGCGCCCGGACGCAGCCCGCTCAACACGGCCTGGCGCGCCAGTTCGTGGCGGAACGACAACAGGCCGGGAGTGGCGCGCTGCAGCAGGCCGCTGTCGACGCTGCCGTCGATGGCATCATGTCCGTCCTCGCCCAGCAAGGCTTCCAGCAGCCACTCCTCGAGCGCGACGGGGCTGACGCTGACCAGTTCCAGCACGGTGCGCACCTGCGCGTCCAACCGCGAGATGCGTGCCCAGACCGCGTCGCGCACCGAGGCCGGCAAATGGCCGGGCGCACGGCTGCAATCGGTCAGCAATTCGGAGAGGAAGAAGGGGTTGCCGCCGGTGACGCGGTATAACTCGGAGGGATCGCAATCCGCATCGCGCGCAAGGGTAGCGACGGCGTCGGGCGACAAGGCTGGAAGATCGATGCGTTGCGTGCTGGCGGGAGGCAGGTCGCCGGCCCAGCGCCAGAAGGCGTGGTCGGGCGGCAGCTCGTCGTTGCGGGCGCTGGCCAGCAACATGATGTGCTGGTCGGCGATGCGGCGGGCCAGGTACTTGAGCAAGTCCAGCGTCGCCTGGTCGGCCCAGTGCAGGTCTTCGCACATCACCAGCACCGGACGCGGTTGCGCCGCGAGGTGGGCCAGCAGCATCGGCATCAGGATGTCGGGACTGCCCGCATTATCGATCGTGCACACCACGTCCGAACCAAGCGCGGGCGCGAAGTCACGCAAGGGCCCCAGCACGCGCGGGGTGGATAAATCTTCGCACGCGCCTTGCAAGACAAGGAACTTCCCCTTCAAGGGGGCGGCAAAAGCTTGCAGCAGGGACGATTTGCCGATGCCGGCTTCACCCAGCACCAGCGCCATTCCGCCCGCACCTGAGCTAACGCGGCTGGCAAGCCGCTGCAATTCCTGCAATTGCCTTTCGCGCTCGAGCAACATCTGGCTCTCCTCACTGCCATCATATTCCTGTCAGCGCGAAAAGATTCTCACCAATCGTAACGTGCGTCAGAACTTGTACGAGGCAGTCAGCTTGTAGGTGCGTGGATCGCCGTAGTAGGTGGTGACGGTGTTGAAGAAACCACCGAAGGCATAGCCAGCCACCTTGTAGCGTTTGTCCGTCAGGTTACGGCCGTGCAGGCCGATTTGCAGGCGGCGGTCGGTACTGGTCCATACCAGTCCGGCATCCCACAGCGTGAAGCCGCCTTGCGCAAGCATCAGGTTTTGCGGCACCAGCGCATCCATCGAAGCGATGCCGGTCAGGCGCACGATTTCAGCCTGGTACACCTTGTCCTTGTAGGACAGGCTGCTATTGAAACTCATGTTGCCGCCGCGGCCGAACAGGCTGACCGGCCATTCATAAGTCGCGCCCACGTTGGCGGATTTTTTCGGCGTGTTCTGGAATTCCGCGCTTTTCGCCACATTGACCAGCGTTGCGCCGCTGGCCACCATCCATTCCTTGTACTCGGCATCGATGTAGCTCAACATGCCGTTCAGCGACAGCCCATCCGTTACGCGGGCGATGGCTTCCAGCTCCAGCCCTTTGATCTTGGCCTTGCCGGCGTTCGTCAGCGTGCCGGCAAAGCCGGTTACCTGGCCTTGCGCATTGAAAGTCGGGATCGAGCCAGGGATCTGCACGTTCTTGTAGTCGGTGTAGAACACGGCCGCATTGGTCTGCAGCCGGCCGCCATTCATCGAGGACTTCAGGCCCAGTTCAACGGTATCGACTTCTTCCGGATTCACGCCCTTGCGCTTTTCCAGCGAGGCCGGGGTATTGGGACCACCGGTTGCGGCCAGGTCCATGCGCGGGTCGAACATGCCGCCTTTGAAGCCGCTCTGGTAGGAGCCGTACACATTGTGCTCCGGAGACAGTTTCCAGCCGAAGCCCAGTTTCGGGGTGAATTTTTTGTCTTTGCGGTGCAAGTCGCCCTTGCCCAGGTCCGTGTTCGGCGCCAGGCCGACGGCTGCAGGATTGCCCAGGTTCGGCGAACCGGCCAGGCCGAGGTAGGTGCGCTTGTAGATGGAGGCTTCGCGCTCGTCATCGGTCCAGCGGCCGCCCACGCTCACATTGAAGGTGTCGGACACGCTATAGCTGGCATCCGCATACACTGCCCAGGTTTTGGAATCGATATCGTCGCGGGTCAGCAGCGACAGGCCGCCGGCAGCGTTGTACAGGACATCGAATTCGTTGAAGGCGTTGGTCTTCATGTAAAACAGGCCGGCCACGCCTTGCCATTTGGAGCCGGTGTAAGTCAGCTGGAATTCCTGGCTGTCCTGCTTGTCGCTATAGATCGCCGGGGCTTCCCACAGTGGAGAGTTCAGCGAATCGAAGTCGATCGGCGCATAAGACCTGGACGAGCGGTGTGCGGTGACCGACTTGAACATCGTCTCGGCATTGATGTTGTAGTCGATGGTCAGGGACGCGCCCTTGGTGGTCACTTGCTGTTCGTGGCCGTTCACCTTGTACAGGTTGGCGCGGGTGTCGTAGGCGCCTTCCAGCGGCGGTTCGTTGCCCGGCGGCGGACCATTCAGCAGGCGGTAGCCTTGCTTCGGCTCGGAATCGTCCTTGGTGTAATCTGCGGCGAGGCGGATGAACAGGTCGCTGTTCGGCACCAGTTCGGCGCTGATGCGGGCGGCGTTGACGTCTTTGTTGTAGTTTTCGCGGCCGTTGATGACGTTTTTGCCGTAGCCGTCGCGGTTGAAAGTGCCGACTGTGCCGCCGATGCGCAGGATATCGCTGATCGGCGCGCTGCCTTTCAGTACCAGGTCGCGCTGGCTGTAATTGCCCAGGGCGCCCTTGATCTCGAAAGTCGGGTTAGGGGAGAGCTTGCGGGTTACGTACTTCACTGCGCCGCCGATAGTGTTGCGGCCGTACAGGGTGCCTTGCGGACCGCGCAGCACTTCGATGCGTTCCAGGTCGTAGATGTCGGTCAGCGCGCCTTGCGGGCGGGCGAGATAGACGTCGTCCAGGTAGATGCCGACGCCTTGCTCATAGCCGGCCACCGGGTCTTGCTGGCCAATGCCGCGAATGAAGGCGGTGAGGGTGGTGTTGGTGCCGCGCGAGGCTTTGAGCGTGGTGTTCGGCACGATGTCGGTCAGTGCCGTGATGTCGGGCAGCGCCTTCTTTTCCAGCTGCGCGCCGGACAGGGCAGTCACGGCGCCCGGTACGTCCTGGATCAGTTCTTCACGCTTGCGGGCGGTGACGATCACCCGGTCCATCTGGCCTTCGGCCTTCTCACTGTCGGCGCTTTGCGCCAGGACAGGATGGGAATACATGGCGGGAAGCGTCATCATCACGGCTGCCACCGAGCGTCGCAGCATGAAGTTGTGTTTCGACACACGCATCAAAGTCTCCTCAGGTTTTGTTATGCGAGGAGTGTGCATGTTTTGCCAACTGTGCGAAACTGACAGGGTTGCACTCACGTTGTGCAATTTTGCACACAATCGCGACTAGTGATATTTCAAATTCAGAAGGATCCAATCCGAACTGATATAGCTGTGCCGTAGTGCCCTGGCTGCTTGCTATCCTCTGCCGAAAATACCTAAGGAGGAGACGTATGGCAGCGACGAATGAAACCAGGCGTAAAGTCTTTCTTGGCTTGCTGGGCGGGGCTGCCGGCCTGGCCTTCGGCGGGCATGCTGCGGCCCGTGCTTCGGTCGACGAGGCGACCAGGGTCTTTCGGCTGGATGGCGGCGGCGTCACCTATGCTTTTGGCGTGAACGCTAGCGGCCAGCTGCAATCGCTGTACTGGGGCGCCGCGCTGGCCGCCAGCGACAAGCTCCCGGCGGCAGTCCTGCCTGAAGCCAATTCGTCCAACGAAATGCCTGTCAGTATTTCACCCTACGAATTTGCCGGCTTCGGAGGCGGGTTGACGACAGAGCCTGCGTTGAAAGTCCGCTTCCCCGACGGTGTGCGCGACCTTGACCTGCGCTACGTCAGCCACCATGACAAGGGCGACCGGCTTGTCCTGCAACTGAAGGACGTGAAGCGGGCAGTTCACGTCACGCTGACTTACGCGATGGACGAGGAAACCGGCATCCTCTCACGCTCCGCAGTGGTAGAGAACCGGACCGGAAACTGGATCCAGGTGGATCAAATGGCGGCGGCTTGCCTGAATCTTCCATATTCGGATGATTACCAGTTGTCTTTCCTGTCCGGCCGGTGGGCTGGGGAATTCATGCTGCAAACGCGGGCAATCACGCCGGGCGCGTTCGTGCTGGAGAGCCGCAAGGGAGTCACCTCGCATCAGGCCAATCCATGGTTCGCGGTGAGCCGCAACACGACCGGCGAGGAATCCGGCCCAGTGTGGTTCGGGGCACTGGCCTGGAGCGGCAATTGGCGCATCAATGTGGAGATGGATGCCATGGGCGGCGTGCACGCAACCGCCGGCTACAACCCCTTCGACTTCAACTACCGGCTGAAGCCCGGCGAGAGCCTTGCGTCACCCGTGTTCCATGCCGGCTTCTCCAACGACGGCTTTGGCGGCGCTTCACGCGTGTTCCATCGCTACCAGCGCGAGAAAATCCTCCCCCACGCGCCAGCACCACGCCTGCGCCCGGTGCTCTACAACTCATGGGAAGCCACGTTCTTCGACGTCACCGAAGCCGGACAGATGGCGCTTGCAGAAAAGGCCGCCCGCATCGGCGTTGAGCGCTTCGTCGTGGATGATGGCTGGTTTGGTGCGCGCAACAGCGACAAGACAGGGCTTGGCGACTGGGTGGTCAACCGCAAGAAATTCCCGAACGGACTGGGGCCGTTAGTCAAGCGCGTGAATGAGCTGGGCATGCAGTTCGGGCTCTGGGTCGAGCCGGAGATGGTGAACCCGGACAGCGACCTGTATCGCGCCCATCCCGACTGGGTGATCAATTTTGCTGGCCGGCCGCGCTCCGAAGCGCGCAACCAGCTTGTGCTCAACCTGGCGCGCAAGGACGTCTGCGAGCATTTGCTGAAGGTGCTCGATGGACTGGTCTCCAGCCACAACATCGAATACCTGAAATGGGACCATAACCGGGCCTGGTCCGAACCCGGCTGGCCGGAAGCGTCGCCGGACGAGCAGCAGCGGCTTTACGTCGCCTACGTCGACAACCTGTACAAGCTGCTGGCAGAACTGCGCCGCCGCCACCCGAAGCTGGAAATCGAGTCCTGCGCCAGCGGCGGGGGCCGCGTCGACCTTGGCATCATGCAGCTCACCGAGCAGGTGTGGACCTCAGACAATACCGATCCGTATGACCGGCTCATCATCCAGGATGGATACAGCCATGCCTATGCTCCGGCCGCGATGATGGCGTGGGTGACGGATTCCCCGAACTTCGTGAACAAACGCGTGACATCTCTGGAATACCGCTTCCTGTCCGCGATGCAGGGTGGGCTGGGTATCGGCGCCAACCTGAATCACTGGCAGGACGAAGATTTCGCCAGGGCCAGGAAGCTGGTCGAAGAATACAAGCGGATTCGCGCCACGGTACAACTGGGGAACCTGTATCGACTGGTGTCACCGCGGAACGGTTCGCCGCGATCGGCCACTTTGTCGGTGTCGCAGGACCGCAAGCAGGCAGTATTGTTCGCCTTCCTGCACTCCAGCATGATGCGCTCAGCGCAGAAAACGATCCAGCTGCGCGGACTGGATGCCGGCAAAGTCTACGCACTGCGCGCTATCGCCGGCGCCGCGGCGGCAGGAACGGTAGCCAGAGCAAGCGGCGCTTACTGGATGGGGCATGGCTTGAAGGTGGCCTTGGAAGGCGACTTCCAGGCAGCAGCCTTTGTGCTGGAGGCTGAAGCGGAGACGGCAACTGGTTCCTGATATCAGCCTTCGCTACCGATACCGTTCTATTTTTGAGACTGGCTTTGGTAAACGATGTTCATGATCGGTTTGAACCCTTCCTTCGCGAGGAAGAACAGGGTCATTTCTTTGCCATCTATCGCCCAGGTAGCGGCCTTGCCCCATACCTGGCCTGATCCGCTGCGCAGGCTGCTTTCTTTTCCGTACTGCGCGACATTCAGCGCGTAGAGTCGTCCCAAAGGCGGGCGACATCCTCTGACGAGAGATTGTCTTGCAGTTCAAGTGTGATTTGATGAAGCTTGGCTTCCTTGAAGTAGAAGCGTGCAGTGAAGGTATTGCGTCCGATAGGGACGCCGTACTGTTCAAGAACTTCCTTCGCCCCCGTTTGGAGGGTACTTGGGTTCGCCGGTGTGGTTGCAGCAGGGTTCAGTTTGCGCACGGTCTCCCCGGACATGCCGAACGAATTGCCACCCCATAGCTCCTGGGCCAGGCTCGAGGCAGAAGCAAAAAAAAGTGCAGCGATGGCCGCCGCCCGCATCAAGCGCATACTAAGACTCCTGGTTCAAAGTATGCGTTTATACCACGGCTGTCCTGGACTAAGGGGGGCGTAGGCCTCAGTTAGCGGCTCCCCCGCATCCAGTTCGCGGTCCAGGCCGAGGGTGCCGAAGGGGACCAGGCTGTCATGGAATAGCTGCAGCACACGTTGCCGCAGCAGGGGGCCGAAGTCGGGCAGGGCGCGCTGGCAGGCGATCAGGTTGAATTCGTTGAACGACGCATCGGTGACCAGGTTGTACTGGGCCCAGGTGATATGGCTGCGCAGGGAGGGCACCAGGATCGCGCGGCCGCCCTGCACATTGAAGTAATTGGCGAGGCGGCTCTTTCCGCCGGCTTGCTCGTAGCCTTCCTGCGCGCGCGCAAGGTCGGCTTCCGGCAGCCATGCCGACGCGGCTTCCTCCAGCATCTCGTCGCTGGCAACAGTGGCGTAGATTTCGGCGTGGGACAGCAGCCCCATTTCAGCCAGGATGATGGCCAGCGTCCACGCTTGGCTGGCGCCGGCGCAATCGGCCAGCCAGATGCGCGGCAAGGCGACGCCGCGCAAGGAGTGCTCGGCGGCTTGACGCAGCATCAGCGCTTCCGCCGCATCGTCGAACAGCCCCGCGGGCGGCACATGCAGGGCGCGCAGCAGGCTGGCCGCGGTGGCAGGATCATGCAGCACGTGATCCTGCAGCTGAGACAGGGTGGACAAGCCATGCTGCTGCATGAAGCCGAACAGCTTGCGCTTGAGCGGCGCGCGGTCGTGCAAGCGGAAGTCGAAGCCGAATCGCCGCACCAGTGCTTCGAGCAGCAGCTCCAGTTCGAGTTCCTCCAGCTCAGGCGCCGTGCTGCGGCGCAATTCCTCGTTCGCTCCCATCAGTGCAGCCAAACCCGCATCAGCGACAGCAACTGCGCCACGTCCACCGGCTTGGTGATGTAGTCCGAAGCGCCGGCGGCAATACACTTGTCGCGGTCACCCTTCATCGCTTTCGCCGTCAGCGTGATGATCGGCAGCGAACGGAATTTCGGGATGCGGCGGATGGCGCGCATGGTGTCGTAGCCATCCATCTCCGGCATCATGATGTCCATCAGGACGATCTCGATGGACGGGTCGCGCTCCAGGACTTCAATGCCGTCACGCCCGTTTTCGGCGAAGGAAACCAGCATCTGCTGGCGTTCCAGCAGCGAAGACAGGGCAAAGATGTTGCGCAAGTCATCGTCAACGATCAGCACCTTGCGGCCAGCGAGGCCGGCATCGGCCGCATGCACTTCCTCCAGCATGCGGCGCTGGGCCTCCGGCAGGTTGGCCTGCGAACGGTGCAGGAACAAGGCCGTTTCATCGAGCAGGCGCTCCGGCGAACGCGCGTCCTTGATGACGATGGTCTTGGCGTAGCGTTTCAGCTTGGCCACTTCCTTGCGGTTCAGCTCCTTGGCGGTGTTGATCACGATCGGCAGGTCGCGCAGGCGCTGGTCCTTGCCGATCAGGTCCAGCAGGTCGAAGCCGCTGATATCGGGGAGGGTCAGGTCCAGCACCATGCAGTCGAAGTGCGAAGCGTGCAGTGCTGCCAGCGCTTCCTGGCCGGTGCCGACGGCCGTGATATCGACATCGGTATCGCCAATCAGCTTGACGATCGCGTCACGCTGGTTTTCCTCGTCATCCACCACCAGCAGGTTGCGCTTGCCGCCGATCAGGAAGCGCTGGATGCGCATGAACTCCTCGTTCAGGTCTTCCTTGCTGACCGGCTTATTGAGGTAAGAGATGGCGCCGGAACGCAGCGCACGTTCGCGCTCGCGCAGGCTGGACATCACATGCACCGGAATATGGCGGGTGCTCGGGTCGCGTTTCAGGCGTTCCAGAACGGTGAAGCCATCGATGTCCGGCAGATCCAGGTCGAGCAGGATGGCCGACGGCAGGTAATCGCGCGCCAGGCTCAGCGCCCAGTCGCCCTGGTGCGTCACGATGCCCTTGAAGTTCTTTTCGCGGGCAAAGTCGAGCACGACCTTGGCAAAGCGCTCATCATCTTCAACGATGAGTACCGAGGGATCACCCGGCGCAGTCAGGCCGCGGTCGTCGATGGTCGAGCCACAGATCTGCTCGTCCTGTTCGGTTTCCTGCTCCCGCGGCGGCGGTGAGTACACGACAGCGGGCGTGGCGATGATCGGCGCGGTGGTCGCCGCCGGCGACGGCAAGCGCGGCATGGCCGGCTGGCGGGCGGTCTCGTAGTACACAAAGCCGGAGCGGTTATACGGCAGGAACAGGGTAAAGGTCGAACCCGCGCCAACCGTCGACTCCACGCGGATCTCGCCGCCCAGCAAGCGGGCCAGTTCGCGCGAAATTGACAGGCCCAGGCCCGTGCCGCCATATTTACGTGCAGTGGAACCGTCAGCCTGCTGGAATGCCTCGAAAATCAGCTGCAGCTTGTCGGCCGCGATACCGACGCCAGTGTCGCTGACCGAGAAGGCCAGTACCGCATCGGCATTGCCCAGGTTCGGATGGTCGGCGCTCCAGCCGCTTTGCACCAGCGCGATGCCAAGCGATACCTGGCCGTGGTTGGTGAACTTGAACGCGTTCGACAGCAGGTTTTTCAGCACCTGCTGCAAGCGCGTGGTGTCGGTCATCAGGGACGCAGGCAGGTTGTCGCCCAGTTCCACCGTGAAGCCGAGGTGCTTGGCCTCCGCCATGTGGCGGAAGGTGCGCTCCACATAGCTGCGCAGGTTGGCGAAGCGGTATTCCGACACGTCCAGGGTAACGGTACCGGATTCGATCTTCGACAGGTCCAGGATGTCGTTAATCAGGGTAAGCAAGTCGGAACCGGAGCCGTGGATGGTCTTCGCGAATTCCACCTGCTTGCCGGACAGGTTGCCCTCCGGGTTGTCGCCCAGCTGCTGCGCCAGGATTAGCAGCGAGTTCAAAGGCGTGCGCAGCTCGTGCGACATATTCGCCAGGAATTCGGACTTGTACTTCGAAGACAAGGCCAGCTGCGTCGCTTTTTCCTCCAGCGCCAGTTTCGCCTGTTCCACCTCGCGGTTCTTGCGCTCCACCTCGATGTTCTGTTCGGACAGCAGGCGGGCCTTCTCCGCCAGCTCCTGGTTGGTCTGCTGCAGCTCCTGCGCCAGCGATTGCGACTGGGTCAGCAGCGATTCGGTACGGCTGTTCGCCTCGATGGTGTTCAGCACCACGCCGATCGATTCCATCAGCTGGTCAAGGAAGGACAGGTGGGTTTCGGTGAAGCGGTCCAGCGAAGCGATCTCGATCACCGCCTTCACCTGCTGCTCGAACAGGATAGGCAGCACCACGATATTGGTCGGCGGCGCCGCACCCAGGCCGGAGCTGACCACGATGTAATCGCGCGGCACGTCGGTCAGCCAGATACGCACTTTTTCCAGCGCGCACTGGCCCACCAGGCCTTCGCCAGGGAGGAAGGAAGTCGGCAGCTTACGCGAAGAACGGTAGCCGTAGCTGGCGATCATGCGCAGGCGGGCATCGGCCAGCTGCGAGTCCATCATGTAGAACACGCCGTGGTGGGCCGACACCAGCGGCGCCAGCTCGGACAGGATCAGTTTCGTCACCGCCTGTAAGTCGCGCTGGCCCTGCAGCAGGCGGGTGAAGCGCGCCAGGTTGGTTTTCAGCCAGTCCTGCTGTGCATTCTTCTGCGTGGTTTCCTTCAGGTTGCGGATCATCTCGTTGATGTTGTCCTTCAGGTAGGACACCTCGCCGCGCGCCTCCACCTGGATGGAACGGGACAAGTCGCCGCGCGTCACTGCAGTCGCCACTTCCGCGATTGCACGCACCTGGTTGGTCAGGTTTGCTGCCAGCTGGTTCACGTTCTCGGTCAGGTCCTTCCAGGTACCGGCCACGCCGGACACGTTCGCCTGGCCGCCCAGCTTACCTTCGGTACCCACCTCACGCGCCACACGGGTCACTTCCGAAGCGAAGGAGGAAAGTTGGTCCACCATCACGTTGATGGTGTCTTTCAATTCAAGGATCTCGCCCTTAACGTCCACGGTAATCTTCTTCGACAAGTCACCACGCGCCACCGCAGTCGTCACCGCCGCGATATTACGCACCTGGCCTGTCAGGTTGGAGGCCATGAAGTTCACGTTGTCGGTCAGGTCCTTCCACGTACCGCCCACGCCCGGCACATAAGCCTGGCCGCCCAGCTTGCCCTCGGTACCCACCTCACGCGCCACGCGGGTCACCTCGGAAGCGAACGAGGACAATTGGTCCACCATCACGTTGATGGTGTTTTTCAGTTCAAGGATCTCACCCTTCACGTCCACGGTGATTTTCTTGGACAGGTCACCGTTCGCCACCGCGGTAGTCACCTCTGCAATGTTACGCACCTGGCCCGTCAGGTTGGACGCCATGAAGTTCACGTTGTCGGTCAAGTCCTTCCAGGTGCCGCCGACACCTGACACGTTGGCCTGGCCGCCCAGTTTGCCCTCGGTACCCACCTCGCGGGCCACACGGGTCACTTCCGAAGCGAAGGAGTTCAACTGGTCCACCATCACGTTGATGGTGTTTTTCAGCTCCAGGATCTCACCCTTCACGTCCACGGTAATCTTCTTGGACAAGTCGCCGTTCGCCACCGCGGTGGTCACCTCCGCGATGTTACGCACCTGGGACGTCAGGTTACCCGCCATGGAGTTCACCGAGTCGGTCAAGTCCTTCCAGGTACCGGCCACGCCTTTCACCTGCGCCTGGCCGCCCAGCTTACCCTCGGTACCCACCTCACGCGCCACACGGGTCACCTCCGACGCAAAGGACGAAAGCTGGTCCACCATCACGTTAATGGTGTTTTTCAGTTCAAGGATTTCGCCCTTCACGTCCACAGTGATCTTCTTGGACAAGTCGCCGTTTGCCACCGCAGTCGTCACCGCCGCGATATTACGTACCTGGCCCGTCAGGTTGGATGCCATGAAGTTCACGTTATCGGTCAAGTCCTTCCAGGTACCGCCGACGCCCGGCACATAAGCCTGGCCGCCCAGCTTACCCTCCGTGCCCACCTCACGCGCCACGCGGGTCACCTCGGAAGCGAAGGAACGAAGCTGGTCCACCATCACATTGATGGTGTCTTTCAGCTGCAGGATCTCGCCGCGCACGTCCACCGTAATCTTCTTGGACAAGTCGCCGTTCGCCACTGCTGTCGTCACCTCGGCGATATTACGCACCTGTGACGTCAGGTTGCCTGCCATGGAATTCACAGAGTCGGTCAAATCCTTCCACGTACCGGCCACGCCTTTCACCTGCGCCTGGCCGCCCAGCTTGCCCTCGGTACCCACTTCACGCGCCACGCGGGTCACCTCCGACGAGAAGGAAGTAAGCTGCTCCACCATGGTGTTCGCGGTCATTGCCGCGCGCAGGTACTGACCCTTCAGCGGATGCCCGTCGACCTCCAGCGCCATGGTTTGCGACAAGTCGCCCTTTGCCACGGCGCCGATCACGCGCGCCATTTCAGTGGTAGGGCGCACCAGGTCATCGATCAGCGTATTGACTGCACTGATGATGGTTGCCCAGCCGCCGGAAACATGGACAGTCGCACGCTGCGTCAAGCGGCCTTCGCGGCCAACCACGCGGCTAACCTCGGTCACCGACTTCACCATCCGCTCATTGGTTTCGATGATGTCGTTGAGGGTATCGGCGATCTTGCCCGACACGCCCGTCCAGTCGGACGGCAAGCGCGCGGAGAAATCACCTTTTTTCAGGGCCATCAAGGTGGACAGGATCAGCTTCAGGTCCAACTCTTCCGGCAGTTCGGTCATGTCGTTCATTCGACGTTACCTCAGGTGTAAGGGGGAATGCGAGGGGGAAGGCCTAATGTCACTCCGGCCGGTGCGACAGTCAAGTAAAAACATGACAAAAAGCTTCACTTTGTCAACTGTGCAACGCAGGCGGAAACATTTTCCCTAGCATAACGATGTGCAATATTCCAACGCGCACGATTGCGCCGAAAATTCGGGGTCAGGTCTGTCATTTGGACAGCTGGTACGCACCTTTGATATTTCTCAATACGCTCCTTCGAAAGCGTTAATTGCGCGGCTAACGGTTTTGACGGAAACACGTGCATATCTGGCAATTTCTGGCATGGAATAAGCTAGCGAACGATAGGCGCGTGCCATCGCTTCTTTGGGATCCCGATATTCGGAGAAGTAGTCTGCCAGGGGCTTCGAAATTGCCCTACGCTCAGCGCGCTTCAGTTCGATCAAGTCTCCGGTTGGACGACTGCCGACAGCCCGAGCGCAAAAATCCTCGTCACCCAGCAGGAGCTGATTCGAAACTGCGCGCAGAGGGCTATGGGCACCAATGCCCTCGGCAACGAATTTGGCATAAGCTCGCCGCGCCTGGTGCTTATTGTTGCCGAAGTGAGCGAGCAGTTCATCCGTTCGTAGCCAGATGTGGCCGTTGACCAGGCCAATGGTCGTGTTATAGCTGCTCCACGCCCATCGCGAGGGATGGGCAACCATATTGGCGCGTACAGGGTTGAGTTCGATGTAGCGCGCGAGCGCTTTGGCATACAGCTCGCGCTGGCAAAGTATTGCTTTGAAGCGCCCTTGAAAGACGTGCCCAACAAGATTATGTGCGCGGTTGAAGTATTGAGAGTAACTACCGTTGAGGTGGCGCATCCCTCGAGAAAGATTTCCGTCCACCGTTTCCAGCAGGATGTGGAAATGGTTGGTCATTTGGCAGTAGGCCAACACAGCCAAATTGAATCGGTCACAGGTCTCGCCCAGGAGTGTCAGCCAGGTCAGCCGGTCACCATCGGAGCGGAAGATCTGATCTTTCCGGTCGCCGCGCGCAGTGACATGGTACAGCGCATCGCCGAGTTCGATTCTTAATGGGCGGGTCATGGGGAAAGCTTAAGTCGCTTACCCCGTAGCATTATTGCGATCCCGCAATGAATATGAAAACACCCGCAGTTGAGCAAACGAAAGCGGGTGTTTTGATCTGGATCAAAGGTGTGCGGCGACTGTCCAAATGACAGACCTGACCCCGAATTTAGCGCAATTGTTTGAGCAGGAAGACATAGGTCAGGGCCCACATCTGGGCTTGCTGATCGTTGTTGGCTGCACCGGCGTGGCCGCCCTCGGTGTTTTCCCAGTACAGCACGTCGTGACCCTGGTCTTTCATCTTGGCCACCATCTTGCGGGCATGGCCGGGGTGGACGCGGTCGTCGCGGGTGGAGGTGGTGAACAGCACGCGCGGGTAGTGCTTGTCTTTGAAGACGTTCTGGTAGGGAGAGTATTGGCTGATGTAGGCCCATTGCGCCGGGTCGTCCGGGTCGCCATATTCGCCCATCCAGGAGGCGCCGGCCAACAGCTTGCTGTAGCGCTGCATGTCGAGCAGCGGTACTTGGCACACGACGGCGTTGAACAAGTCCGGGCGCTGGGTCAGCGCGGCGCCGACCAGCAGTCCGCCGTTGCTGCCGCCCATGATGCCAAGATGGCGAGGACTGGTGATCTTGCGCTTGATGACGTCTTGCGCGACGGCGATGAAATCGTCGAAGGCACGCTGGCGGTTCTCCTTCAGCGCGGCCTGGTGCCAGCGCGGGCCAAACTCGCCGCCGCCGCGGATGTTGGCCAGCACGTAGGCGCCGCCTTGCTTGAGCCATGCTTCGCCGGTGGTGCCGCTGTAGAAGGGCTTCATCGAGACTTCAAAGCCGCCGTAGCCGTAGATCACCGTCGGGTTCTTGCCATTCAGCCTGGCTTTCTTGTTCATCAGGACGAAGTAGGGCACCTTGGTACCGTCTTTTGAGACGGCCATGTGCTGCTGCACGGTGTAGGGCTTGGCGTCGAAATAGGCGGGCAGGGACTTCAGCGACGTGCGTTCATCATTGCCGCTATGGGCGAGGTACATCGTGGTCGGCGTCAGGAAGTCCGTCACCGTCAGGAAGTACTGGTCAGAGTCGATCGGGTCGAGCGCCTGCACTGCCAGCGTGCCGAAGGCTGGGGCGTCGACATCGCGCCGCTGCCATTTGCCGTCCACGTGGTGCAGTTCGACCAGGCGGTTCTTCACATTATCGAGCACGTTGAGCAGCAGTGCCGAGCGGGTGGCGGAAACGCCGTCCAGCGAGCTGCTTGGGGTTGGGGCGAACAGTACTTCGAACTGGCGTTCGCCGGCCATGAAGCGCTTGAAGTCGGCGGCCAGCAGCGAGCCTTGCTTGTAGGTGGCGCCGTTGACGGTCCAATCGGAACGCAGGTCGATGATCAACTGGTCGCGCACGGTGTAGGCGTTGGCGTCGTCCGGCTTGTCGATTTTGACCAGCTTGTCGCCTTCGCGCACGAAAAGTTCGCTGGCGTAGAAGCCGATCTGGCGGTTGATGAACTGATAGCTGTGGCCGGGCGTAAAGTCTTTGTAGGCGCCGACGCCCAGGTCTTCTGCCTTGGCTTCATACAGTGTGGCGGCTGCGGCCAACGGGGTGCCGCGCTTCCATTCCTTGACGATGCGTGGGTAGCCGGAGGTGGTCATGCTGCCTGCGCCAAAGTCGGTGGAGACGAAGATGGTGTCGGCGTCGATCCATCCGATATCGCTTTTGGCTTCCGGCAGGTTGAAGCCGTCGGTGACGAAGCTGCGTTTGGCGACGTCGAATTCACGCACTACGTGCGCATCGCCGCCGCCGCGCGACAGCTGCACCAGGCATTGTTCGCCCTTCGGGTAGAGGCAGGATACGCCGTGCCATACCCAGTTTTCGTTTTCGTCGGCGGCCAGCTTGTCGATGTCGAGCACCGTTTCCCATTGCGGCTCGGCCTTCTGGTACTGCTCGAGCGTTGTGCGGCGCCAGATGCCGCGCGTGTGCTGGGCATCGCGCCAGAAGTTGTAGTAATAGTCGCCGTGCTTGGTGACGTAGGGGATGCGTTCCTTTGAATTGAGGATGGTCCTGAGGCGCTCGTGGATGCGGGGATAGCCCGGCTGCGACTGCAATTCCTGCAATGCGACGGCATTCTGCTCCTTAACCCAGGCCAGGGGCTTCTCGCCGCCTACGTCTTCCAGCCATAAATAGGGATCGGGCTTTTGCGCTTGCGCGCCACCCACCGCCGCCAGGCCAAGTACTACTCCAGATGCCATTTTCCGGTACGAACGCATTGCCACTCCTGTTCTTGAGATTCCGATTACTCTACACTAATCGTTTTTCCGCTGGAGATCGAATTGAAGAAGTTCATCATGGCCGCCCTCCTGGGCGCGGCTGCTGTCGCCGTCAACGCTGCGGCGCCTGCCGTCAGGGTCACCCAGGAAGAAGGTTTCGTCGACCTTCAGTTCCGGGTGCAGAAAGTTGAACTGTTAGAAGACGGAACGCGTAGCGTGGTAGTGCAGGGCAGCCTGGATGGGAAGTCTGTTGGCTTTGCCGTCGAGTTTCGTCCGAACTGGAAACGCAAGCAGCTTGACGGCAGCGAGGATTCTGTCTATTGGGGCAGCGGGCGTTTAGTGAGCACTGGCGGCGATACCGATCGATTCGTTGATGCGCTGGCGCGCTTGTACGGTGCGCCGGGCGGTCTTCGCCAGGCGAAAGCCAGTGTAGATGCCGAAGTGGTGGGGCTGATGACTGATCCGGCTGCGATGGCCTCCGCACCGACGAGGATGAAATTCTTCTTCCAGGGCGATGGTTCAGAGGCCCAGTACAGCGAAGTCTTCATCCATACGGACCTGAAGCAGGGCGTCCTGCACTTCAACGAGAAAGACGTCGAATACCGGGCGCCCCTGCTCAAGAACCTGGCGAAATAATCAGAGCTGGCGGGCTTCGAAGGTATTGCATTGGGCGATTTCGCCCGATTCGATGCCGCGGTTGAACCAGCGCACGCGCTGTGCCGAGCTGCCGTGGGTGAAGGAGTCCGGCATGACTTCGCCGCCGGCCTGCTTTTGCAGCGCATCGTCGCCAATGGCGGTGGCCGCGTTCAAAGCTGCTTCCACGTCTCCTTTTTCGATGATGCTGCGGGCGCGGTTGGCGTGGTATGCCCAGACGCCGGCGAAGCAGTCCGCCTGCAGTTCCAGCCGCACCGACAGGGCGTTGGCCTGGCGTTCGGAGGCGTTGCGCTGGGCGTTATGGACCTTGTCGCTCAGGCCCATCAGGTTCTGCACGTGGTGGCCGACTTCGTGCGCCACCACGTAGGCTTGCGCGAACTCGCCCGGTGCGTGGAAGCGTTGTTCCAGCAGGCGGAAGAAATCGAGGTCGATGTAGATGTCCTGGTCGCCCGGGCAGTAGAACGGGCCGGTGGCTGAACGTCCGGTGCCGCAGGCCGTCTGGATCGCACCGCTGAATACCTTCATCTTCGGCATCTGGTAGGTGCCGCCATTACGGCGGAACAGGTCCGTCCACACGTCTTCGGTATCGGCCAGCACGACCTTCATCAATTTATATTCGCGGTCGTTGCCTTCGGTGCGCGGACGCTGTTGCTGTTGCTGGCTTACCTGGACCGGGCCGCCACCGCTCAGCAAGCCAAGGATGGTCATGGGGTTGACGCCCAATACCCAACCGCCAATCAGGGCGACGACGATAGTGCCTATGCCAATCGACCGGCCGCCGAACCCGAACCCGCCGCCACCGCCGCCATCGCCACGGTGATCTTCGACGTTTTCACTTTCCCGGTTACCTTCCCAGCGCATTTTTTTAACTCCTAGTTTATTTTCGCTAAGTGTAACGCATTGGTGCGCAGTGCAGGCGCACGTAGAATGCTCGACATGACATTCGAACGCAAAACTATGGTCTGGGCGCTGGCTGCCGTGATGGTCTTGGCAACAGCGGCGGGCGGCGCCTGGTACTACCAGCGCCTGAAGGAACGCGGCAGCGTGCCGTGCGCGCAGCAGCAGCCTTCCCAATTCAGTCCTTATTGCCTGGCGCAGTCGCAGGCGGCGGCTGGCCGCGGCGACCGGGCTGCGATGGCGGCGCTGGTGGTGTATTTCGATCAGCGCCAGCCGGCGGAGGCAATCCGCTGGACACGGGCTGCCGCGAAACTGGGCGAGCCACGGGCGGTCAGCCGGGTGCTGTCCTCGTGCGGCCCGGCAGGGCGGTTTTCTGTTGAGGAAGCGCAGGCATTGCTGCCGGCGGCGCCGCTCATGGCCGCGCTGGATTTCCGCCTTGGCGGCTCGTGCGCACCGGCGGACCTGGAGGCGGCGCGCACTATCGCGCCGGCCGAGCTGCTGTCATCCGCGGATGGCGCTGGCCTGTGCAAGGTGGCGGTGCGCTTTGGCATGCTTCGTTTGTCGAGCGATGGGGCGAAACTGGATTCGCAGGCGGCGCAGCTGCTGCTGGCGGAATGCGAGCGCCGCCAGCAAGTGCCGGCCGCCGTCCGCAAGGAGGCGGAAACGGTGCGGCAGATGCTGGCGCGCGAAATCAATCCGGTCCGCATCAGCGTTGATTGACCCAGATAGGCGCTGACCAGAGCTGCTTGCCGTCGTCCTGCGTAAGCCGCGCGTAGTAGAAATGGGCCCCGGGCTGCGGAGTGAAGCTGTGCTGCATGGCGCCGACGCCGCGCAAGGGTTTGACCTCGCCTTTGCGGCCTGGCACGCCTTCCATCACCTCCAGCGCCGCAATGCCGCGGCCTGCGGTGCTGGTGTAATGTACTTCCAGTGTAAGTGGTCCGCTATTGTCTATTTGCGCGCCCATCAAATTTCCGTTGGCGGTCAGTGCGACTGCGGACTGCTTGTCCATTGTCGCGAACACGCGGCGTGCGCGGATGGCGTCGAGCAGGGCGTCCAGGGTCGGCGCAGTACCGGCGGGCAGCAGGATGCCGGTGCGGTTGCTGTAGGAGGCGCCCCAGTTGGCACAGTGGTTGTCCTGGTCGCTGCTGAACGCCAGGCGGTAGCCCGCTTCCAGCAGCCTGCCGCAGGCTTCCTCGTAAAAGCTGTGGCGTGGTTCGCCTTCGTCGAGGCGTTTCGAAAAGGCGTTGCTGTTCATGACTTCGCACAATGCCATGACGGCGCCGCCATCCTCGCTGAAGGCCAGCGCCTGGCCGTTGATCGGGAACTGGCTGGGGCTCGGGTGGTTGAACTGGCCTAGCCAGCCTTGTTCTTTCATCAGCGTGTACAGCGCGCCGTAATCGTTCTTCGGCGTGACGACGTCGGCGAAGGGCTGGCCATTTGCGCTGCGTTCCCACCCCAGCAGGGCCGGGCTGTTGACGATGTTGAGGTGGCCGCCGCCACTGATGACGCCCCATTCCATGCCATACATGGCGACGAAGCCAGGGTGCTGGGCGGAGTACTGTTCGGCGCCGGCGATACCCATCCGGTATAGCTGGCGGGCGGCTAGCGGATCGGCATTGGGATCGCTGCCTTCGCTGCCATCGTACATGTGGTTGTGTTCTGATGTGAGCAGGAATTGCAGGCCGTGCTGCCGGGCGAACTGATAGGCGTCTTCGGGGCCGAAGGCGCCGGTCCGTGGCGCCTGCGCGCCGTGGCAACGCGCGGGATCTCCGCCGCCATCGCTATGGTTTGTCTGGCTGTGCAGGTTACCGTACACGATGTCGAAGTCCAGGCCATCAAGGTGCGTTGGTCCGGCCGTGCCGACGGCTGCCGCGGCTGCGGTGGCCGGTTGCAATAGCGCCGGCTGGCCGATTGCGATCGGACGGCGCTGGCGAATATTGCCGGCTTGCAGGCGCAATTCGTAAATTCCTGCGGGCAGGCCGCTCGGAGCGCGCCAGTTGACCTGGGACTGGCCGCTGCCGCCTTGCAAGACGTGGCGTCCGCGCCACTGGTGGACCAGTTCGCCAGCGGGGCTGTACAGTCCCAATGTCCAGTTCACACGTCGCGCCGCATTTGCACCAGGAAGTGTAAAGTGCACTATGAAAGTCCTTTTTTGACCCGTGGCGGGCGGCTGGAATGCGGCCTCCAGCATGGCATCGAATTCGTGGTGCTCCAGCACCGGCGCGGGTGGCGGGCGTTGCCGGCCGCCTGGAGCGGCATTGGCGGACCCGGCAAGGCAAAGCGCCGAGAAATGCATACAGGCTAGGAAAATCCGGCAAGCCCGGGATGCCGGTAAGATGTGGAATCCATTTTTCATGATGAGCCCTCCTGACGCGCTTGGACCAGGGAGCAATGAATTGGTTCCGTTCAGGGCTGCTTTAACGTATGCTGCTCAAATGCAAGACTTTTCTCAATGGATGAGGCGTAAGCTGCGTAGCCTGGCCAGCGGGCGGGCACTGCTATGGTTGCTTGGCTTGTCGCTGGCCTCGGCAGTTGGCGCCACCTTGTTTGCCACTACCTCCAACACTGTGGAGGATGAGGCGCAACTGCGCTTCGACAACCTGAACCGCGCTACCCAATACAGCATCTCGGCCCGCGTGAAGTCTTACTCGGACGTGGTGCGCGGCCTGGTGGCTTTATTCCAGACCTCCGACCACGTCACCCGGCTGCAATTCCGGCAATACGTGACGTCCCTGAACATCAGCAAGCACTATCCGGCCCTCGAGGCCATCAACTATGCGCCGAATGTGCCGCACGCGGAGCGCGATGCGTTCGTGGCGGCGGTGCGCGCCGATACCAGCTTGTCGCCGGGCGGCTACCCCAAGTTCGACATCAAGCCGCCAGGCAAGCGCGACCACTATGCGCCACTGACTTACCTGGAGCCTATGGGCCTGATGATGGAGAAGTTCGGCGTCGACATCACCGCCAATCCTGCCATCGACCGCGCCATGCAGCTGTCGCGCGATACGGGCGAAATCAGTGCTTCCGGCCAGCCGGTGCTGCTCAAGCAGCCGGTGCCCCATATCGGGCTGGGCATGCGCCTGCCGGTCTACAGGCGCGGCATGCCGGTCGATGACGTGAACAGCCGCCGCGCCAACTTCATCGGCTCAGTGGGCATCGGGTTTTCGGTGTCCAAGCTGATACAGGGCGCGATCGACGAGATGGCCGATCGCCAGGTGCACATGGTCCTGTATTCGGATGCGTCCACCGATCCTGAAAAGCGCAACCTCACCATCGAACCGGACGACCGCCTCCTGTTCAACGATAACGGCTCGATCGACAAGCCGGCGGCGCTGCCGGGCGACCCCGGCGACTATTTCATTTCCGTGCTGCCGATCGACTTCAACGGCAGCTTGTGGAAAGCCCAGTTCTACGCGCGCAAGGACGCAATGATCGTGGGCTTCGACCGCTGGATTCCTTACCTGTCACTGGTCACCGGTTTTACCGGCACGCTGCTGATCTACGGCTACCTGTTCACCATGTATTCGCAGCGCCGCAATGCGCTGGAACAGCGCCGCCTGCTGGATAGCGTGCTTGATAACGTCGAGGCGCACGTCTACATGAAGGACCAGGAGCGGCGCTACGTCTACGTCAACGCCAAGATGGCCGAGGTGATCGGGCTGCCGGTAGAAGACATCATCGGCCGCCTGGATGTCGAGGTAATGCACAAGCGCGATGCGGACGAGGCATGGCAGGAAGATCGCGTGGTGCTGGCGGACCAGCAGAAGCGCTCGGGCGAGGCCAGTTACACCGACCGCCACGGTGTGGTGCATCACCTGTGGACCGTGAAGGCGCCGGTGCGCCTGGAGAAGGACGTCACGGTGGTGATTGCGCTGTCGACCGACGTCACCGAACTGCACATGCTCAAGGAGCAGGCGCGCGCGGCCAACCAGGCCAAGAGCGATTTCCTGTCCAATATGAGCCATGAAATCCGTACGCCGATGAATTCCGTGATCGGCATGGCGCACCTGGCCCTGAAGGGGGCCACCAATCCGAAGCAGAAGGATTACCTGCAAAAGATCTACCATTCCGGCCAGCATCTGCTGGGCATCATCAACGACATCCTCGATTTCTCGAAGATCGAAGCGGGCAAGCTGGACCTGGAAGTGCTGGACTTCGCGCTGGAATCGCTGCTGACCAATATTTCCGGCCAGTTGGGCGATGCAGCCAACCGCAAGGGGCTGGAACTGGTGTTCGAAATCTGGCCAGGCCTGTCGCACCAGTTGCGCGGCGACCCGCTGCGGCTGGAGCAGGTGCTGCTGAATTTCACCAGCAATGCGATCAAGTTCTCGGAAAATGGCAAAATTTACATCCGCGCCCGTCCGGTCGAGGATCGCGACAACTACACGGTGGTGCGCTTCGAGGTGCAGGACAATGGCATCGGCATGACGCCGGCCCAGGTTTCCAGCCTGTTCCAGTCCTTCCACCAGGGCGATACGTCGACTACCCGCAAATACGGCGGCACCGGCTTGGGTCTGGTGATCAGCAAACAGCTGGCGGAACTGATGGGAGGCACGGTAGGCGTGGAAAGCGAGCCAGGCAAGGGATCCACCTTCTGGTTCACGGCCAAGCTGCAGAAGGGCACCCACCTGCTGCAAGCCACCGACACCAACGCGCTGCAGCCGGACATGCTGGCGCCGATCCACGGCGCCTCCATCCTGCTGGTGGAAGACAATATTTTCAGCCAGCAGGTGGGCCAGGAACTGCTGGAAGATGCAGGCGCCACGGTGGTGGTGGCCAACAACGGCAAGGAAGCCATTGACCTGCTCATGAAAGAACATTTCGACTGCGTGCTGATGGACGTGCAGATGCCGGTGATGGACGGTTACGAGGCAACGCGCATCATCCGCGCCCATCCGAAACTGTCCGGCACCCTGATCATCGCCATGACAGCCAACGCCGGCCGCGAAGACCAGGCACGCTGCCTGGCCGCAGGCATGGACGAATTCGTGACCAAGCCAATCGCGCCCAACCTGCTGTTCTCGGTGCTGTCCAAGTGGATGAGCCAACGCGCTGCCGAAGGCCGCATGGCGCAGGTGCGCACCACCACCACGCCTGGCCAGACCGTGCCGCAGGCTGTACCGGCGCCAGCGCCAATGCCCGAACCGGTCACCGAACAGGAGGCCGATGCTGATGCGGGTGGCAATGGCGAGTCCGAGCTGTTCGACTTGCGCGCGCTGGCCCAGACTTTCGGCAACAAGCCCGAAAAGATGCGCAAGTACGCGAATATGTTCATCGATTCGGCGCAGGATGGTTTGCGCGAAGTGCAGGTGGCGCTGGAGGCTGGCGATATTGTGCGCCTGTCGGAACTGGGCCACCGCATCAAGTCTTCAGCGCGAGCGGTGGGCGCCATGAGTTTTGCGGACTTGTGCCTGGCGCTGGAAAAAATGACGCCGGCCGACGGCATTGACCGCGCGCGCTCGATTGTCAGTCAGATGCAGCCTTTGCTTGAGCGTCTGCGCGAGCACATTGCGCAGGAAATGAATATCAACGTGCCGGGGTAATTCCCTCGCTTGTCAACGAAACTCCGAATACTGGGCGTGAATTTGCCGCTCGCCGAATAACGTTACGAAACGTGCATTGAAGGGCCGTTGCCTCGCCGTGCAAGGCCGTATGCAGTGTGCTCGCAGGGATTTTGGCGCCGACAGTGCAAGCCGTGCGCGTGTCCGCTCCCTCGCGCTCTATGGGAATCAACCCGCCCGATGACCTGGCGTGGATAAGACATTTTTACTTCAGTTTCTCGCGGGGGAAAACGGTATTTTTTGAGCATTCCCAGGTGCTGTCAGGGAACATATAATGGCGCTCCCGGCTTTCCTTTTTGAGACATGGCTCAACCGATTACTCCAGGCCTGCTGATTTTGCACGGCAACCAGCTCGAAGAGCTGCGCAGCGCCGTGTTCCAGTGGCTGCGCGGCCAGCCGCTGGCGCCGCTGGATCAAGAGATTTTCCTGGTGCAGTCGAATGGCGTGGCGGAATGGCTGAAAATTGCGCTGGCCGAGGAGACGGGCCTGTGCGGCGCCACCCGCGTTGCGCTGCCGGCGCGGCTGTTGTGGGAGATCTACCGGGGCATGCTGGGCCACGCGCGCGTGCCACCCATTTCCGCCTTCGATAAGGGCCCGTTGACCTGGCGCCTGATGCGTCTGTTGCCGCAGTTGCTGGTGCAGGAAGGCTTTGCGCCGCTGCGCCATTTCCTGCGCGATGGCGACCCTGAGCGCCGCCTGCAGCTTGCCGAGCGCCTGGCCGACTTGTTCGACCAGTACCAGGTGTACCGCGCCGACTGGCTGGAAGACTGGGCCGCCGGCCGCGACCAGTTGCGCAACGCGCGCGGCGAGGCGGTGCCGCTGGCGCCCGACCAGCGCTGGCAGGCCGAGTTGTGGCGGGCCGTGGCGGCCAGCGTGCCGGAAGAGGAGCGCGGCCTGGGACGCGCCAGCGTGCATGGGGCCTTCGTCGAGGCGGTGCAGCGCGGCGACACGCCGCTGGGCCGCCTGCCGCGCCGCATCGTGCTGTTTGGCGTGTCGGCACTGCCTTACCAGACCTTGCAGGCCATGGCATCGCTGGCGCGCTTTACCCAGGTGGTGATCGCAGTGCCCAATCCATGCCGCTACTACTGGGGCGACATCATCGAAGGGCGCGACCTGCTGCGCGCTGCGCGCCATCGCCACGCTTCGCGCAAGGACATCGACCTGTCCGCAGTGCCGCTGGAAGCGCTGCATGCGCACAGCCATCCGCTGCTGGCGAGCTGGGGCCGGCAGGGGCGCGATTACATCCGCATGCTGGACGAATTCGACACCGCCAGCGACCTGGAAGGCCGCGCCGACAAACTGCGCGTGGATCTTTTCAGCGGCGAGGAGGGCGAAACGCTGCTGGCGCAAGTGCAGGCCGCTGTGCGCGACATGCTGCCGCTGGCCGAGCATCCCCATGTCCCACCGGATGACAGCGACCGCTCGATCGAATTCCATGTGGCGCACAGCGTGCAGCGCGAAGTCGAAATCCTGCACGACCAGTTGCTGGCCATGTTCGCTGCCGAACCCTCGCTGCGTCCGCGCGACGTCGTCGTGATGGTGCCCGATATCGATGTTTTCACTGCATCGATCCGGGCCGTGTTCGGCCAGCACCGTCGCCACGACCCGCGCTTCATCCCGCACGAAATCGGCGACGTCAACGACCGCAGCGTCAATCCGTTGCTGGTGGCATTGGAATGGCTGCTGCGCCTGCCGCAGCAGCGTTGCCGCCAGAGCGAAGTGCGTGACCTGCTGGACGTCCCGGCACTGGCGCGGCGTTTCGGTCTGGCGGAAGACGATTTGCCAACCTTGGGCCATTGGATCGAAGGTGCCGGCGTGCGCTGGGGCCTGGATGCCGGGCACCGCGCGGGCCTGGGCCTGGCGCCGGCCGGCGAGCAGAACGCCTGGATGTTCGGCGTGCGCCGCATGCTTCTCGGCTATGCCGCCGGCAGTGGCGACGCTTATGCCGGTATCGAACCGTACTCGGAAGTTGGCGGGCTCGATGCCGCCCTGGCCGGCTCGCTGGCGCAGTTGATCGAGGCTTTGCTGGCCTGGCGCGAGCGGCTGGGCGTGGCGCGCCGTCCTGCCGAGTGGGCAGAGCAGGCACGCCTGCTGCTGGCCGGTTTCTTCAGCGACCGCGACGAGGCCGACCGCCTGACGCTGGCGCGCCTGGACGACGCGCTGGACAAATGGCTGGAGACCTGTGAAGACGCCGGCTTTGACGAGGAAGTGCCACTGGCTACCTTGCGCGAAGCATGGATGGGCGGCCTGGACGAACCGTCGCTGGAGCACCAGTTCGTGTCCGGCGGCGTGACCTTCTGTACCCTGATGCCGATGCGCGCCGTGCCGTTCCGCGTAGTATGCCTGCTGGGCATGAACGATGGCGATTTCCCGCGCCGCGCCAGCCGCGCCGACTTCGACCTGCTGGCCTTGCCCGGCATGGCGCGTCCGGGCGACCGTTCGCGCCGCGATGACGACCGCTACCTGATGCTGGAAGCCGTGCTGGCAGCGCGCGACAAGCTGTACGTGAGCTGGGTCGGCCGCAATGTGCGCGACAACAGCGAGCAGCCGCCATCGGTGCTGGTGGCACAGCTGCGCGATTACCTGAAAGCGGGCTGGAACCTGGACCTTGCCGCCCGCACCACCTTGCACGCCTTGCAGCCTTTCAGCCGTGCCTATTTCGAACGCGGCGGCTTGCTGACCTTTGCCGGCGAATGGCGCGCGGCGCATGATGCGGGCAGCGCCGACGCCAACGTCAGCGAGTTGCCGCCATACGAAGTGGAAGAGGCCTTCCGGCTGCGGCTCTCCACGCTGGCGGCCTTCCTGCGCCAGCCGGTGCGGCATTTCTTCCGTCAACGCCTTGGCGTGTATTTTGCCGAATCGGCGATGGTGGGCGAAGACGAGGAGCCATTCCAGCTCGATGGCCTCGAACGCTATACCCTGGAAGACGCGATGCTTGCCGACGGCAGGGAAATTGAGCTCGAGGACGATGTCCGGTCCACCCTGCGGGCGCGCGGCCAGCGCTTGCGGCTCCAGGGCGTGCTGCCGATCGGCCTGATCGGCGACCGGGTGCTCGAGGAATTGGTGGAAGAACTGGTGCCGGTGCGAACGGCGTGGCTGTCCCTGCGTGGCGCTTACCAGCGTGAAGCTCCCAAGCTGGCGGTCCACCTGGAGCTGGCCGGCCTGGTGCTGGAAGACTGGATCGACCAGTTGCATGAGGCCGAGGGCGCGACGGTCTGGCTGATGCAAATGTCCTCGCGCGCGTGCGACAAATCAGGGGCGCCGCGCGGCGAAAAGCTGATTCCTATGTGGCTGCGCCAACTGGCAGCGGCCGCGCAGGGCCTGCCGGTGACTGGTTTCCTGGTTGCCCGCGATGCCATCGTCATCATGGCACCGCTCGAACAGCAGGCGGCGCTTGCGGTACTCCACCGAATTGTCGAACTGTGGCGGGCTGGCATGGACCGGCCTTTGCCTGTCGCCTGCAAGACCGGGCTCGCGTTGGTCATGGAGGGTGACCCGCGCAGTGCTTATGACGGCGGTTTCGAGCTGGCGGGCGAAAATGAAGACCCTTGCCTGGCGCGCCTCTGGCCGGACTTTGCATCCCTGGCTGCTGAGCCGGGCTTTGCAGCCGACAGCCGCGCGCTGTACCAGCCACTGGCAGACTGGCTGGCGCAATCGGTGACGGTGCAGCCGATCGAAGGCGGCGAGGAGGGCGGGCAATGAGCATCGCACTGAATCCGCTCGACTTCCCGCTGCATGGCTCGCGGCTGATCGAGGCCAGCGCCGGCACCGGCAAAACCTGGACTATCGCGGCACTGTATGTGCGGCTGGTGCTTGGCCATGGCGGCGAGAATGCCTACCGCCGGCCGTTGATGCCGACCGAGATCCTGGTGATGACTTTCACCCGTGCTGCCACGCGCGAACTGTCCAACCGTGTGCGCGAAAGGCTGGTTGAAGCAGCGGCGTATTTCCGCGCCGAAGCGACGCTGGCCCCCGATTCCTACCTGGACGCGCTGCTGGAAGAACTGCCCGGCCAGGCGGCGCGCCAGCAGGCTGCCTATCGCCTGCAGCTGGCAGCCGAAACGATGGACGAGGCGGCGATCTTTACCATCGATGCCTGGTGCCAGCGCATGCTGCGCGAGCACGCTTTCGACAGCGGCAACCTGTTCGATGAAGAACTGCTTAGCGACGAGGCAGCGCTGTACGAGGACGCGGTGCACGATTACTGGCGCCAGCAAGTCTATCCTCTGGGCGAGCAGGCCTTGCGCGTGCTGCTCTCCGCCTGCCGCGACGTATCGACGCTGGGGCGCAGTGTGCGCGACCTGGCGCGCCGTCCGGATGCCGGCGAACTGGCCAGCCGTGAGCCGCTGGGGGCAATGATAGGCCGTGTCCAGCATGAGCAGCAGGCGGCGCTGGCTGGCTTGAAGCAGGGCTGGGCCGGGCGCGCCGACCGTATGGAAGGCTGGATCGCCGCCCAGCGTGATGCGAACCCGAAGTGCTTCAACGGCACCAAGCTGCGTGCCGACTCGGTTGCCAAATGGTTTGCCGCCCTGCGCGATTGGGCCAACGATCCTGCGCTGGCCGAACCGGACATGAACGCCACGCCGTGGATGCGCCTGACGCCGGCCGGCTTGATTGACGCTTGCGCCAAAGGCTTCGCGCCCGACATCCCGGCTGACTTTGACGAGATTGCGCCTCTGCGGCGTGCGCTGGACGAGATCGAGCCCTTGCGCCACCATATCCTGCGCCACGCCGCGGCAACGATCGCCGCGCGCATGGAAGAATTGAAACGCCAGCAGCGCCTGTTCGGCTTTGCCGACATGCTGGAACGCCTGCGCAGCGCGCTGGAAGGCGCCAACGGCGCGGCCCTGCGCCAGCGCATCGTCACGCAATTCCCAGTCGCGATGGTCGACGAATTCCAGGATACTGCGCCAAGCCAGTACCGGATCTTCAACCTGCTGTACCAGGTTGCCGCCAATGATCCGGAGCTCGGGCTATTCCTGATCGGCGACCCGAAGCAGTCGATTTATGGTTTCCGCGGCGCCGACATCCACAGCTACCTTGATGCGCGGCGCGCCACCGAAGGGCGTCATTACCAGCTGGGCACCAACTTCCGTTCCACTGCGCAGGTGGTGGCGGCAGTCAACCAGGTGTTCCTGCATGCAGAGGGCGTGGCTGGGCAGGGCGGCTTTGCACGGGGCGCTTTCCGCTTCCGGACAGAGAAAGGCAACCCGCTGCCGTTCGACGCGGTGGGCGCGCGCGGCCGCCCGGAGCGCCTGGTTGGCCCGGCCGGCGATATCCAGGCACTGACTGCCGGCTGCACGATGGAACAACTGGGGGCCGATGCCTACCGCGAATACTTTGCGGAGCAGTGCGCCGAGCATATCGCCTGCCTGCTCAATGACCCAGCGACCGGCTTCCAGGGTGAAGAAGGCTTCAAGCGGCTGCAACCGGCTGATATCGCCATCCTCGTGCGCGATCGCCGTGAAGCGGCCGCCGTGCGCCGTTCCCTGCAGCGCCGCCTGGTGCCAAGCGTCTACCTGTCCGACAAGGACTCGGTGCTTGCCAGCGACGAAGCAGCCGACATGCTGCGCTGGCTGTCGGCGGTGGCCAACCCGCTCGACGGGCAACTGGCGCGCACCGCTTTCGCCACCCGCACCGCCAACCTGCCCCTGGCCGAACTGGCCCAGTTCTCGGCCGATGAACTGGCCTGGGAGCGGCGCGTGGAACAGCTCAAGGAATTGCACGTGGTGTGGCAGCGCCAGGGCGTGCTGGCCATGCTGCGCCGCTTCATCCACGACCTTGGCTTGCCGGCGCAGTTGCTGGCGCGGCCGGGCGGCGAACGCAGCCTGACCAACCTGCTGCACCTGGCCGAACTGCTGCAGCAGGCCAGCCGCCAGCTGGAAGGCGAGCAAGCCCTGATACGCTGGCTGGCGGAACAGATTGACGAGGAGACGGATGGCGGCGAGGAACGGGTGCTGCGGCTGGAATCGGATGCGGAGCTGGTCAAGGTCGTCACCGTGCACAAGTCCAAGGGCCTGGAATACCCGCTGGTCTACTTGCCGTTTGCCGTCACGGTGCGCAAGGTTGACAAGCGTAACCGCACCTTCTTCGAATACACCGATGAGGGGGGCCGACGCCGCCTTGACATGCGCCTGTCCGAAGAAGGCCAGTTGGCCGCGGAAGCTGCGCGCATCGAGGAAGACCTGCGGCTGCTTTATGTGGCGCTGACGCGCGCCCGGCATTTCCTTTGGCTCGGCGTTGCCGCCCTGCCGGCACGCAGGAAGGATGAAAACACGCTGCACGACTCGGCCCTCGGTTACCTGCTGACTGGCGGCGAACCGCTGCCCGCCGCGCAATTGCTGGAAAGCTGGCAGCAATTGCGCGGCGACTGCGACGCCATATCCATCGCTTTGCTGGCACCCTCCGTGCCGGTGACCCGACTGGCGCGCGCCATCGAGCGCCCGCCGCTGGAAGCGCCGCTGGCTTACCAGGGCCACTTCGAGCGCGACTGGTCGGTCGGCAGCTTCACTTCGCTGGCAAGGCGCAGCGGCAGCGAACCGCTGCCTGCGCCCATGCACGCCTCGCAGGAAACGCTGCTCGAAGGCGAGGAAGAGGGTGCGCTGCTGCGCACCGAGGACACTGCCTGGCACCGTTTCCCATGCGGCTCCGTGCCCGGCAACTTCCTGCACGACCAGCTCGAAGCGCTGGCGCGCGACGGTTTTGCCTCGATCCACCAGGAACACTATGCCGAACGCGCCGCGCGCCAGATCAAGCGTGCCGGCTGGGGCCATCGTGAAGCCGATACGCTGGAATGGCTGCGGGCGATCGCCACCACCGAGCTGCCCCCGCTGGGCGGTGCGCTGGACGCCATCGGTCAGCTGCTGCCGGAGATGGAGTTCTGGTTCCCGAGCGAACGCCTGGACACGGGCAAGCTGGACCGCCTGTGCCGCCAGCACCTGCTGGATGGCATTGCGCGCCCCGGCTTGCCGCAGCGTGAGCTGCACGGCATGCTGAAGGGCTTCTGCGACCTGGTGTTCGAATATCAGGGCCGCTACTGGGTACTGGACTACAAATCGAATGCGCTGGGCGGCAGTGACGCGGCCTACCACAAGGCAGCGCTGGCGCATGGCATGGCGGCGCACCGCTACGACGTGCAGGGTGCGATTTATATGCTGGCCTTGCACCGGCTGCTGCGCACGCGCCTGGGCGATGGCTACGACCCGGCCACGCAGCTGGGCGGCGCAATCTTCTACTTCCTGCGCGGCGTCGGCAACGAGCAGACGCGCGGCTGCTACCTGCTGCCGCCCGACGCGGAACTGCTGGATGGACTGGACGGGCTTTGTCAATGAGTTTTTACGAACATATCGATATGCTGGCCGAAGGCGGCATGCAGCGCCGGCTGGGACCCGTGTTTGCGCGCTTCGTGACGTCGCTCGTTCCTGACGGCAGCCAGGCAGCCGGGACGCCGATGGCGCTGGCATGCCTGCTGCTGTCCGAGCTCGAAGGCCGCGGCCACAGTTGCCTGCAGTTGTCGGCGCTGGCCGGCGATCCCTCGGCCATGCTGGGGTGGGGCGAGGAAGACTGGCAGAGCCTGTGCGCAGAAGCGGGTGATTTGCCGCAAGGGCTGGCGGCCTGGCACGAGTTCCTGCAATCCTGCCCCCAGGTACTGTCCTGGCCGGGTGGTGCCGACAAGGGCCAGCCATTGGTGCTGGCCGGCGGACGCCTGTACCTGCGCCGCTATTGGTCAGACGAAAACACCGTTGCCGATGCCGTGCGCGCGCGCACTGGCTCGGAAAAATGGGGACGTACCCCATTTTCTGGCGAAAATGGGGTACGTCCCCATTTTTCCGAGCCAGCACTGGTGCGTGAATGGCTGGACCGCCTGTTCACGCATGCAACGCGCGAGGGCGGTGTGGACTGGCAAAAAATCGCCTGCGCGGTTGCCACGCGCGGCGGCCTGGCAGTCATTACCGGCGGCCCCGGCACCGGCAAGACCTATACGGTAGCCCGCCTGCTGGCACTGCTGTTTGCGATGGAAGGCGAGCATGCCGGCCAGCTGCGCGTGGCGCTGGCTGCGCCTACCGGCAAAGCAGCTGCACGCCTGAAGCAAGCCATCGACAGCGCGCTGGAGGACCTGGAACAAAGCCTGCAAGCGGCCTTGCCGCTGCGCGAACTTGCCGAGCGCATGGGGGGCGCCCGCACCCTGCATTCGCTGCTGGGCGCGCGCCCGGACACGCGGGCTTTCCGCCACAATGCTGGCAATCCGCTCGACGTGGACGTGCTGATCGTCGACGAAGCCTCGATGGTTCACCTGGAAATGATGGCGGCCCTGCTGGATGCTTTGCCGCCCGGTGCGCGCCTGATCCTGCTGGGCGACAAAGACCAGTTGGCGTCCGTAGAAGCGGGCTCCGTGCTGGGCGACTTGTGCCATGACGCGCAGGCAGGCGGCTACAGCGCTGCCACTGCCGCCTTTGTGGAAGCGGCATCCGGCCAGGTCATCCCGCCGGAATTCCTCGGCAACGCAGGCGCGCTGGCGCAGCAAACCGTCATGCTGCGCCAAAGCCGCCGTTTCGGGGGGCCGATCGGGCAGTTGGCAATTGCTGTCAACAATGGCGATGCCGAGGCTGCGCGCACCGTGCTGCGCGCCGACAGCGGAGGACAGCTGCATTGGAACGAGGCGGCGCAGCAGGAAGACATGCTGCGGCTGGCGGTCGAGGGTTACCGGCCTTTCCTGGAAATGGTCAGGCAGGATGCCAGTGCGGCCGGCCACGACGCCTGGGCCGCCAGCGTGTTGTCAGCCTTCGAAGGTTTTCGCCTGTTGTGCGCAGTGCGCGAAGGCGAGTGGGGCGTATCGGGCCTGAATGAGAGCATTGCGCAACGCCTTGAAGAGCATGGGCTGCTGAAGCGGCGTGGCGACTGGTACGTGGGCCGCCCAGTCATGGTGACCCGCAACGACTATGCTACCGGAGTGTACAACGGCGACATCGGCCTGGTGCTGCCCGATCCCGCGCGGTCCGGTTCGCTGCGCGTGTATTTTTCGGATGGCGGCAAGGTGCGCAGTGTGCTGGCGACGCGCTTGCGCAACGTGGAAACGGCATTCGCCATGACGGTGCACAAATCCCAGGGCTCGGAATTCAGCCACACGGTCCTGGTGCTGCCGCGTGAAGCGCCCAGCGTACTGGCGCGAGAGCTGGTCTACACCGGCATCACCCGTGCCCGCCAGCGCTTTACGCTGCTGACGCCGAATCCGGGCGTGCTGCCGGATGCGATCCGGCGCCGTACCGAACGCACCAGCGGCTTACGCAGCCTGCTCGCCTGATTCATCGGCTGCCTGCAGGTCGGCGTGGATCGCCTGCAGCACCGCATCCAGGGCAGGCGCCAGCAGCGCCAGCGCCGGCGCTGCATCGGCAGCGGCGCGCAGGGCGTTAACGACGCCTGCCGCAGCGTGGCGCAAATCCTCCATGCCCAACTGGGCCGAAAGGCTGGCCAGCGTGTAGGCCAGCCGTTGCGCGCGCTGGCGGTCGCCCAGCGCCACCGCATCGCCAATGGCCACGTGCAGCGCCGCCTGGCCCTGCAGGAATTGCCCCAGCATCTTGCGCAACTGGGAGCGGTTGCCATGCAAGCGAGCCAGTGCGCCAGCCATGTCGACGCCAAGGCCAGCCAGAGCGGGGAAGGCCGCCTGCGCTGCGCCCTGCGCTTCGGCGCAAGCGACAGCGCCGGGCAGCGGATGGCGGAACAAGGCGGTGAAGACGAAACGGTTTCCTTCGGCCGGGTCGCTCTCGAGCAGCAGGTGGCCGCCCATCATTGCCGCCAGCTGGCGCGCCACGGACAGGCCCAGGCCTGCCGCCGAATCGCCCGGCCCCACAGGTTCGTAAAGCTGGACGGCCGCATCGCGCGCCGCACCGGTATCGCGCACTTCCCAGCGCAGCACCGTGCCGTCTTCGCCGCCGGCGTCTTCGCGCCGCAACTGCAACTGCACCTTCCCCCGTTCCGTGAACTTCACCGAATGCGCCAGCAAATGCTGCAGCAATTGCTGCAGGCGAGCAGCGTCGCCTACCATTTCCTCCTGCAGCCCCGCTTCCACCGTGCACTCGAGCTGCAGGCCTTTGGCCTGGGCGGCCGCCTGCCATTCGGCGCAAGCCTGTTCCGCCGCGAGGCGCGCGCTGAACACGCAGTCTTCCATGTGGAGCTTGCCCGCCTCGATGCGCGAGAAGTCGAGGATGTCATTGAACATCGTCATCAGGCTGGCCGCTGCGCCATCGACTTGTTCGAGGTAGCTGCGCTGGCGGGGATCGAGCGGCCCGCGCAGGGCCAGTTCGGTCAGGCCGATGATGGCATTCAGCGGCGTGCGGATTTCGTGGCCCATATTGGCCAGGAAGGCGCTCTTGCTGCGGTTGGCGTAGTCCGTTGCCTCTTGGGCGGCTGCTATCGCGCGCTCGGCCTGGCGCAGTTCAGTGACGTCAACGCCGAAACTGATCAAGGCGATTTCGCCTTCTTCCAGCGCGCTGTGATGCCAGGCGATGCGGCGCTCATCGCCCGATGCGGTCCGTAGCAAGTGTTCATGGCTGGCCGGCATGGCGCGGAACTGTTCCGCATGCCCGCCTTCCGGCCATTGCGATACCGCGGACATGGGCAGCAGGGGCAGGTCGCGCCATACGCGTCCCAGCACGCTGTCGCGGCTGCAGCCTGTGACCTGGGCTGCAGTCTCGTTGAAGATCAGCACTTCGCCTTCGTGCCCGAGTCCCAGCACCAGCATGCCGGCGCTGTTCAACAGGCGGTCCAGCAACTGGCGCATGCAATGCCGCTTGCGTTCCGATTCGCTGCGTGCCGCCGCTGCCGCAGCCAGGCTTTGCTGCAGCGCGTGCAGGGACGCCAGCAGCTCGCCCGTTTCGTCGTAACAGGGCTGCGGAGCAGGGGAGGCAAGGTCGCCGCTGCGCACGCGCTGTGCAATGAGCAGCGCTTGCGCCAGCGGCTGCGTGATGCTGCGGCTCACCAGCCATGCCATGCCGCTGGCAATTATCAGCGAGGCCGCCAGGATCGCCAGCATCAACGCGCTGTCGAAGCGAATGCGGTCGGCCGCCTGGCCTTCGGTAAAGCGCGCGCGGCTCGCCGCCAGGTTCACCAGGTCGTCCACCACTTGCCGGTGCAAGTCGTAGTGGCGCTGCATCTTCGCCAGCGCATGTTCGGCGCGCGGCCGGTCGCCCAGCTCCAGTGCGGGCACCAGTTGGCCAAAAGCTTCGTTGTAAAAGGCAGTCGCCTGGATGTTCGCCTGCTTGAGCGATTCCGCGAGGCTGCCATCGATTGGGCGACCCTGCCAGTAATGGACGCGCGCCACCTGCTGCGCATGCAAAGTGCGCAGCCGTTGCGCCAATTGCGCGCGCTCGACCTGGCTGCTCGCTGCAGCCAATTGCTGCGCCACCAGGAAGGACTCAATGATGTACAGCGGCGGCGGCAGCACATCCGCAATCAGGTCCTTGCCCTGGATGACCTCCGCATACAGCGGGCCGTTGACGCGCAATTCATCGAGCGTGCGGAAGGACCAGAACCCGTAGAGCAGGAAGCCGCCGGCGAAGATCCCCACGAGGATCGCCAGGCGGCGTGCAAAGCGCAGCTTGCGCAGCAGGTTCATGGCGCCTCTCGGCAGCGAACCCCGTCAGGATGTTACATGCGGCGGCGACGGCGTTCCGTTGTGCGCACGGCTTTCTTGCGCGGGCTGGATGCTTTCATCACTTGGGGAGCGTTGTCGCCCGCCAGCAGGCGGCGGATGTTCAGCGCATCCATCAGGCGCGTTGAATTGCCCCCGGCGTTCAACAGCACCAGGGTGGCTGCGCGGCCGGCTTCCGTGATGCGCATGATCAGGCAGCGGCCCGCTTCTTCGGTATAGCCGGTCTTGGACAGGCCGATATCCCAGCCCTTGGCGCCGACCAGGCGGTTGGTGTTGTGGTATTGCACCATGCGCCCTTTCATATTGATCGCTTCCTCGGTATCGGTAGTGATACGGCGGATCTCAGGATACTGGGCGGCGGCCGCAGCCATTTTCACCAGGTCGGCCGCATTCGATGTATTGTTAGGCGAAAGGCCGGTCGGCTCGTCGATCCGGGTGCTGGTCATGCCAAGCTGCTGGATCTTGGCGTGCACCGCTGCAGTGAAAGCAGCCGGGCCGCCCGGGAAGGTGCGGGCCAGCGCAGCGGCAGCGCGGTTATCGGAGGACATCAGCGCCAGCTGCAGCACGTCGCGGCGGGAAATGGTGGCGCCTACCGGCACGCGCGAGGTGCTGTGCTTGAGGGTATCGACATCGTCTTTGTCGATGCTGATCTGCTCGTCCATATCAAGCTTGGAGTCGAGCACGACCATTGCGGTCATCAATTTAGTCAGGGAGGCGATCGGAACCACGGCGGTGGCGTTTTTCTCGACCAGCACTTTGCCAGTCTCATCCTCAACGACAAGCACGGATTGCGAGCCCAAAGGCACGGCAAACGCGGCTGCGGAGATCGACATCAGCAGGGCTGCGGTTATTTTCTTGAACATGTCTGGTTTGATGCGTTCGTTCGGGGCGGAATATTGCTAGATTAGGGGCAATATTCTAAATACGGACAATATCACTTACGGGTTAACTCGTCCAGCAAACGTCAATCATGCGCAACTCAACAATAAAATCGAAAGCGTGCGGCACACGCGACGGGAATGCTGGTATTGTTATTAGATAATATTTCCTTCTTGAAATTTGCCATGTTGGTAATTGAGAGAATAGCAAAACATCCTTTGCGTGTCTGGACTGTGGTCGCCTTATTGGCCGTGGCAGCGGCCTTGCTGGCCGGCAGCATTTACCGTGCCAACCTGGAACGGGGAAGGCTGGAATTATTGAATATTGATGTCCAGCGCGATGCCATTGCTGCCATGTCATTAACCCTGGACAGTAATTTGATGGGCGCGATTTCCCTGCTCGGATTGATTGAGCCGGATATCAAAAAAGAAAGTACCGAAGCAATTCCGGCCAACCAGCCGAAAATATCGGCCTTATTGGAAAACGTCGGCCGCAGCCAGCAGATCCAGGGTTTATTCGTGGTCGGCCGGGATGGCTTCGTCAAATCGTCCTGGGACGATAGCGGAAAACCGTCGACCGGCATCGATGTGCGCTTCCGGCCTTATTACAAGGAAGCCATGGCCGGGCGGAACAATATCTACGCCGCCGTCAGCCTGGCGCGTGGCGACCATGCCCTGTATTTCGCGGCGCCTGTCTATGCCGGCATGGCGCGCAGCGGCGATCCGGTCGGTGTGGTTGTGGCGCGCACCGCTATGGACAAGCTGGAGCGCCTGCTGGCGCGCAGCGGCCAGGCCGCCATCCTGTTGTCGCCGCAAGGCGTGGTATTTGCCAGCAGCCGGCATGAATGGCGCGGCATGCTGGCGGGCGCCGTGACACCGGCCAGGGTAGCGGAGATCCGGGCCGTACGCCAGTTCGGCAAGCTGTTCGACGGGAAGGAACCGAGCCCCTTGCCGCTAAGCCTCGCGCCGGGCATGGTGCACGGCAAAGGCCGGCACTATGCGGTGGCTTCCGCTGCCGTAGACTGGCACGACCCTTCCGGCAACTGGCAGCTTGTAGTGCTTGAAGACCTGGGCCAGAGCGTGCCGCCGGGTAGCGGCGTGCCTGCCGCCGCCATGGCCGCTTCCGTCGTGGTGCTGCTCGCTGCAGCAGGCCTGCGCGCCGTGCGCAGCCAGGCCGCCCAACATCGCGCCCACCTCGAACTCGAACGCGTGGCGCAGGAGCAGGAATTGCGCGCCGAGCGCAAGATGCAGCTGGCCCAGGTGGCGCTGCAGATGCAGCAGGCGCCGGACCGCCAAGCGCGCCTTGCTGCCTTCCTCGATCAATGCCACCTGCTGTTCGGCGCCATGCAAGGCACGATCTACACGGCCGATGCCGAAGGCCTCGCGCTCGCCGCCAGTTACGCCAGTTCGGCGCCGCCGGCCCGCCTGGCGCTGGGCGAAGGCTTGCTCGGACAGTGTGCGCTGGAACGCGAGCCGCGCATCGTCGACGCCAGTGGCGCAGGCGCGGCATGGAGCATTCGCTCCGGGCTTGGCGGCGCGACTGCGGGCGCCTTGCTGTTGGCGCCAGTCCAGTTGCGCGGCCGCCTGCTGGGGGCGGTGGAACTGGCGGTGCTGCAGGCGCCGGATGCTGCGACATACGAACAATTCCTGTCAGCGCTCGACCTGCTGGCAATTCATATGACTGAGTAGGGAGGGAGTGTGGCCCGCTTACTGACTCGACTTGAAAAACTCGGCCTGACGTGGAAACTCGCGCTGGGTTTTGGCGGCAGCCTGTTGATCACGCTGGCGTTCGGGCTGCACAACGTCACCACCCAGGCCCGTTTGCACGACGAGATCCTCGGCATCTACAAGAACGACTTGCTGGGCATCTCGGATGCCAAGGACGCGCTGATCCAGTTCGCCCAGCGTGGACGGGCCTTGCAGCAAGCCTTGCTGGCGCGCGACAAGGCTGGCCGCGATTACGCGATGTCGATGATCGAGGAAGCCCAGCGCAGGCAGGACCGCGCCTTGGAGGAGCTGCGCCCGCGCATCATCCGCGAGGAAAACCGCAAGAACCTGGCGGAGTTTGAAACGGCCTACGCCGACTATCGCCAGCGCGTGGACGAAGCGCTGCGCCTGCTGCGTGCCGGCCAGGCGGAGCAGGCGGCCGCCGTGGTGACCGATCCGAAGTTCCAGGAGCACGCTTTGCGCGCCAACAATGCCTTGACGCGCCTGGCCGAAATCAAGGAAGACAGTGCCCGCCACCAGATCGAGGAAATGCAGGCCTTGTCGCGCTATGAAAGGCAGCTTACTTACGGCTTGCTGGGACTGAGCCTGGTGCTGGGCATCCTTTTCAGCTACCTGGTAGGGCGTTCGGTGCGCCAGCCTTCGGACCGCCTGCGCAGCGCCGTGCAGCAGCTGGCAAAAGGCAAACTGAGCGCCGAGGTGCCGCTGACTGATTTCCCGAACGAGATGGGAAGCCTGGCGCGTTCGATCAAGGTACTGCAGGAAGAAGCCTGCAAGATGGAAGCGCAGCGCTGGCTCAAGACCCACCTGGCTGCGATCGGCAACGACCTGCAGTCGGCCGAAAGCGCGCAAGACCTGGCGACGCGCACGCTTGCGTCGCTGGCGCCGCTGGTGCAGGCCGGGCATGCCGCTTTCTACCAGCACGACGCGGAAGAGGGCAGCCTGTCGCTGCTGGCCGGTTATGCCATGCGCGGCCGGTCCGCGGCGCAGCAGCGCTTCCTGCTCGGCGAAGGGCTGGTCGGGCAGTGCGCATCCCAGCGCAAGCCGATCGTCATGCGCCAGGCGCCGGCGGGCTATGTCCGCATTGGCTCCGCGCTGGGTGAAGCCGATCCTGCCAGCATCGCCATCGCACCTGTACTGCGCAATGAGCGCTTGCTGGGTGTGCTGGAGCTGGCGACGCTCGAGCCTTACGGCGACCAGGCCCAGTCGCTGCTCGATGGTGCGCTGCCGGTGATCGCGATGAATATGGAAATCCTGGAGCGCAACGAGCGCACAAGGGTACTGGAAGAGCGCAGCCGGCTGGTCCTGGGTGCCGTCAGCGACGGCATCGTCGGCCTGGACCTGGCCGGCCGCGTCACCTTCGTCAACCCGGCGGCGCCGGCCTTGCTCGGTTACGAAGAAGGTGAGCTGGTCGGCGCCGAATGGCAGCAGGACGGCGAACAATTGAAGCGCAAGGACGGCAGCACCTTCCCGGTCGATTACGCCGACCGTCCCATGTACAAGGATGGCGCGCAGGTTGGTTCGGTGGTGGTCTTCCGCGACATCACCGAGCGCAAGGCGCTGGAAGAGGAAATCAAGCGCAGCAACTTCCTGGGCGATATCGCGCTGGAGATGACCGACTGCGGCTATTGGGTGGTGGACTACAGCGACCCCGAGTACTACACGCAGTCCGAACGCGCCGCGCGCCTGCTGGGCGAACCGCCACGGCCCGATGGCCGCTACCACCTGCAGGATGAATGGTTTGCGCGCGTGGTGGAGGCCGATCCAGAAGGCGCGCTGCGGGTTGCGGCCCGGGTGCAGGGCGCGCTTGACGGCACCTACGACAAATTCGATGCCGTGTATGCCTACAAGCGACCGCTGGACGGCCGCATCATCTGGCTGCACGCGGTGGGCACCGTGGTGCGCGACGAGGAGGATGGCACGGCGCGCTTCATGTATGGCGTGTACCAGGACATCACCGCGCAAAAGGCTGCCGAGGATGAACTGCGCATCGCCAAGGAGCAGGCGCAGGCCGCAACGCGCGCCAAGAGCGATTTCCTGGCCAATATGAGCCATGAAATCCGCACGCCGATGAACGCCATCATCGGCATGTCGCACCTGGCCTTGCAGACCAATCTCGACAAGCGCCAGCGCAACTACGTCGAGAAGGTGCAGCGGGCGGGCGAGAACCTGCTTGGCATCATCAACGACATCCTCGACTTCTCGAAGATCGAGGCCGGCAAGATGACGGTGGAACAGGTTGAATTCGACCTCGACGACGTGCTCGACAACCTGGCCAACCTGATCGGCTTCAAGGCCGAGGATAAGGGCCTGGAGCTGCTGTTCCAGGTGGCGCCGGAGCTGCCAACCGGCCTGGTTGGCGACCCGTTGCGCATCGGGCAGGTGCTGGTCAACCTGGCCAACAATGCGGTCAAGTTCACCGAACATGGCGAAGTGGTGGTAGGCATCGAGCAGTCGGCCCAGGACGGTGAAGGCGTCGAGCTGCACTTCTGGGTGCGCGACTCCGGCATCGGCATGAGCGAAGCGCAGAGCGCCAAGCTGTTCCAGTCGTTCAGCCAGGCCGACGCCTCCACCACCCGCAAATACGGCGGCACCGGGCTGGGACTGGTGATCTGCAAAAACCTGCTGGAGCTGATGGGCGGGCGCATCTGGGTCGAGAGCGCGGAAGGCAAGGGCTCGACCTTCCACTTCACTGCGCGCTTTGGCTTGCAGGCCAATCCGAAACCGCGGCGCATGTTCCGCGCCGACGAATTGCTCGGCGTGCGTGTGCTGGTGGTGGACGATAACGCATCGGCGCGCGAGATCCTCTCCAGCGTTGCACGCTCTTTCGGGCTGGAGGTAGACGTGGCGCTGAGCGGCCAGCAGGCACTGGAAATGGCTGCACGCGCCGAACAGCAGGCCATGCCTTATGACCTGATCCTGATGGATTGGAAGATGCCGTCCATGGACGGGGTGGAGACGGTGCGCCGGCTGCAATCCGGGGAAGCGGGTAGGCTGCCGGCTGTCATCATGGTGACGGCCTATGGCCGCGAGGAGGCCCTGACCAGTGCCGAGGAACGCCGGGTCCAGCTCAAGTCCGTGCTGACCAAGCCGGTGACGCCATCTGCCTTGCTGGAAGCGGTGGGCGAGGCGCTGGGCAAGGGCGTGCTGGTGGAGGGCCGGCGCTCGGCCGAACGCGACCTGCACCATGGTGAAATCATGGTGCGCCTGTCTGGAACACGCGTGCTGCTGGTCGAAGATAACGAAATGAACCAGGAACTGGCAATCGACTTGCTGGGCAAGGCCGGCATTGAAGCGGTGCTGGCGCGCCACGGGCAGGAAGCGCTGGATATCCTGGCGCGGGACGCGCGCTTCGACGGGGTGCTGATGGACTGCCAGATGCCGGTGATGGACGGCTTCCAGGCCTCGCGCGAGATCCGCGCAAATCCTGCCCTCGACAAGCTGCCGATTATCGCGATGACGGCCAACGCCATGGCCGGCGACCGCGAGAAGGTGCTCGCCAGCGGCATGCAGGACCATATTGCGAAGCCGGTCAATGTGGCCGAAATGTACGCCACGCTGGCGCGGTGGCTGCGGCCGGGCCCGGGCGAGGGCCAGGCTGGCGCCATGGGCTCTGCGCCAGCCCCGCGTGCCGCCACCGCCAGTGCTGTCGCCGGCAAGCCTGCGCCGCTCCCTGCGCTGCCGATGGTTGATGTGCGGGCCGGGCTCGCGACGTCGATGGGCGACGAAAACCTTTACCGCCGGCTGCTGGTCAAGTTCCGCGATGGCCAGCAGGATTTTGCTGCGATGTTCGTGCAGGCGCTGATGGGCGGCGATGCGACGGCGCCGGAGCGCCTGGCGCATACCTTGAAGGGCGTGGCCGGCAATATCGGCGCGCGCAGCGTGCAGGAGGCCGCGCAGGAGTTGGAGCAGGCTTGCCAGCAAGGCGCTCCTCGCGAGGACCTGGAGCGCCTGCTGGCGATGGTGCTGGTGGAACTGGACCCGCTGCTGGCCGCGCTGCGTGCAGTGGATACGGAAATGCGCGGCGGGGCCATGCACCCGGAGCTGGTGCCGGTCGTACCTGCCGCACAATCGGCCGCCGTGGCGCCCCCGCTTGGCCGCCTGCGCCACTTGCTGGCCGACAGCGACTCGGAAGCAGCCGACCTGTGGGATGCGGAGCTGGCGCAGTTCAAAGCCGCCTTGCCCGATCACTGGCGCCGTATAGCAAACGGAATTGGTAACCTTGACCTGGAAGCCGCGCTGGCGGCGCTGGACGAAGCAATGGCAAGCCTGGAGGGAAAGTGAGATGGAACTGGAACTGATCGCAAAAAAAACCGTGCTGCTGGTCGATGATTCGCCCGACAACCTGGTGCTGATGAACGACCTGCTGAAAGACCTGTATAAGGTGAAGGTCGCCAACAGCGGCGAAAAGGCCTTGCGCATCGCCACCACCGGCCAGCCGCCCGACGTGGTGCTGCTGGACGTGATGATGCCCGAAATGGATGGCTATGAAGTATGCCGCCGCCTGAAAGCCAACCCTTCCACGCGCAATATCCCCATCATCTTCCTGACCGCCAAATCGGAAGTGGAAGACGAAAAGCTGGGCCTCGACCTGGGCGCCGTAGACTACATCACCAAGCCGATCAGCCCGGCAATCACGCTCGCCCGCGTGCGCAACCACCTGACCCTCAAGGCGCATGCCGACTTCCTGCGCGACCAGAACGAATTCCTGGAACAGGAAGTCCGCGAGCGCACGCGCGAAGTGGTGGCGATCCAGGACGTCACCATCCTCGCCATGGCATCGATGGCCGAAACGCGCGATTCCGAAACGGGCAACCATATCCGGCGCACCCAGTTCTACGTGAAGGCTCTGGCCGAACGCCTGAAAGACCACCCGCGCTTCAGCGCCGTGCTGACTGACAGCTATATCAACCTGCTGTTCAAGTCCGCCCCGCTGCACGATATCGGCAAAGTCGGCATCCCCGACCGCATCCTGCTCAAGCCGGGCAAGTTCGAGCCGCATGAATTCGAAATCATGAAGACCCACACCACGCTGGGCCGTGCCGCCATCGAGCACGCGGAACGTTCGCTGGGCACACCGATGGCCTTCCTGTCGATTGCGAAAGAGATCGCTTATTCGCACCAGGAGAAATGGGATGGTTCAGGCTATCCGGAAGGTTTGGCCGGCGAAGCGATTCCCGTTTCGGCGCGCCTGATGGCGGTGGCGGACGTGTACGACGCCCTGATCAGCCGCCGTGTCTACAAGGACGGCATGCCGCATGAGAAGGCAGTGCAGATCATCATTGACGGCAAGGGGAAACACTTTGATCCCGACATGATTGATGCATTCATCGGGCTGCAGGAGGAATTCCGCGCCATTGCGGCGCGGTTCCATGATACCGACCATGACATGGCCGAGAAGAAGGCGCAGATTGAGCGCCTGACCAAAGCATAAGGCTTACTTCGAGCTGTAGATCTTGTCGAACTCGCCGCCGTCGTCGAAGTGCTTCTTCTGCGCTGCGCGCCAGCCGCCGAACACTTCATCCACGGTGAACAGCGAGATCGGCTTGAAGGTGGCCGCGTACTTCTTGAATACAGCGTCCGAGCGTGGGCGCAGGTAGTGCTTGGCGATGATCTCCTGGCCGGCATCCGAGTACAGGAAGTTCAGGTAGGCAGTGGCTTCCTTGCGGATGCCTTTCTTGTCCACGACCTTGTCGACCACGGCAACCGGCGACTCCGCCAGGATCGAGGACGATGGGTACACCACTTCGAAGTTATCGCCGAATTCAGCGCGCACCAGGTTCACTTCGTTCTCGAATGTCACCAGCACGTCGCCGATCTGGCGCTGGGTAAAGGTAGTGGTGGCAGCGCGGCCGCCAGCATCCAGTACCGGCACGTTCTTGAAGATCTTGCCCACCAGTTCGCGCGCCTGCGCTTCGTTGCCGCCTTTTTTCAGCACCGAGCCCCATGCAGCCAGGTAGGTGTAGCGGCCATTGCCGGCAGTCTTCGGATTCGGGATCACGACGGCCACGCCCGGCTTGGCCAGGTCGCTCCAGTCCTTGATCGCTTTCGGATTGCCCTTGCGCACCAGATAGACCATGGTGGAGTAGGCTGGCGCCGCATTGTTCGGGAATTTCTTGGCCCAGTCCTGCACCACCAGGCCACGGTCGGCCAGCATGTCGATGTCATTCGCCTGGTTCATGGTGACGACTGACGCTTCGAGGCCATCGGCCACTGCGCGCGCCTGCTTCGAAGAGCCGCCGTGCGACTGCTTGATGGTGACGTCCACGCCGGTGCTCTTCTTGTAAGCAGCAGCGAAGGCCGGATTGATATCCTTGTACAGCTCACGCGCCACGTCATAGGACACGTTCAGCAGGGTCACTTCATTGGCCGATGCAACTGGCGCAAAACCAATGGCGGCCGCGGCCAGGGTGGCGCTGAGTGCAAATGCGAATTTGTTATAAGTCATGGCAATCTCTATTGTTAAAACAGATAAGCATGGTCTAGAATCTCGCGCCGAAAGGAAACTACTTATTCGTTATAAGCTTAGTATCGGCCCCGGATAAGCCTGGGCACACGCGGCCTCGTACGGGGTTTTTGCCGCTGGTGTATATTCCGGTTATTGAATACCTGTGAGCACGCATGAGTTTTGAAATTCGCCGCGCGGAAGCGAAAGACGCCACGGCTGCCTGTGAGGTGCTGCGACGCTCAATCGCCGAATGTTGTGTGCTTGACCATAAAAATGATCCTGCCATTCTTGGCGCCTGGCTTGGCAACAAGACGCCCGAGACGGTAGCGTCCTGGTTTGCCTCGCCCACCAATTATTCACTGGTTGCAGTCGAAGAGGGCAATGTCGTTGGCGTCGCCTTGCTGACGGCCGCCGGCAAGCTCGCCCTGTGCTACCTGCTTCCCGAAGCGCGCCAGCGCGGCGCCGGCAAAGCCTTGCTGGCCTGCGTCGAACAGCAAGCCTGCAGCTGGGGCGTGAAAGCCCTGCAGCTTCACAGCACCGCAACCGGCGAGGAATTTTTCGCCCGCCAGGGCTACCTCCGCGCGGGCAACGTCCGTTCGCCGTATGGCGTCGACACCGTCTTTTTCTGGAAGCAGCTCGATGGCAGCGTGTGCGATGCCACCAAGCCTAAGCGCTTTTGCGGCTGCAATTAAGGATCAGGCGTAATAGTCCAGGCCATTTTCATGGCGCCGGAATAATTCGACCAGCATGTTGCGTTCCGATTCGTTTTTCGCCCAGTCGGGGCGTAACTGGAAATGTGGCTGGTCGACTATCGAGGTCCAGTTTCCACCCCATTCAAGCCCCAGCTCTTGCCCGATGCCGCCAACGACTTTGTACTTCGGCGAGTTAGGCAGGTATTTGGGTCCGTCGAACACGCCGACGTCAAACGCAATGCCGTAATTATGGTTTGATTGGCCGCCTTTGGCATTGGTGACCTTCTTGCCGGGTGTTGTGCGCCCTTGGGCGTAGAGCTTGTCCTGCTCCGCAAAGGTGCGCAGGCCGCTGATCACCTTGATGTCGATGCCGATTGATGCAGCCTTGTTGACGAGGGCCCGGGCATACGGCCTGGCGCTGGGGTGCAAGGTCTGGATGACGGCCTCGCTGCGCGCATCGACGTTCCCCGATAATTCCTGCGGAACGTTTTCGCCGACGATCTTCGAATAGATCGCGGCCCAAGTAATCGGTCCGGGGCGCCCATCTTCCTCAAGGCCTAGCTTGCGCTGTACGGCGCGTATCACCAATTCAGTATCCATGTTGAGATCCTCCGTAGTGACGCTTGTAAGATTCCTCCTACAATCTGCCAGATAAAACCTAACGGAAGTCTCGCGAATATTCACATGTCGCAGAGTTGGTACAGCGGCTTTTTGTGATAGCGTTACCAAGTGAGCTCAATCAGAGGAGGATGTGCGTGAAGGTGTTGATGACGGCTTTCCTGGTTTTTGCCTGCTTCGGCGCGCAGGCGGCGCAATTTAACGTCCTGGTGTTCTCGAAAACGGCAGGCTGGCACCACGACTCGATCCCGTCCGGCGTTGCGGCAATCCAGGAGTTGGGCAAGCTGCACGACTTCACCGTGTTCTGGACCGAGGACGCAAATCGCGTCTTCAACGACCAGGAACTGGCAAAGTACCAGGCCGTGATCTTCCTGCAAACGACCGGGGACATACTGGATGCGAAACAGAAGGGAGCCTTCGAGCGCTACATCCGTTCCGGCGGCGGCTACGTTGGCGTGCACAGCGCCGCGGATACCGAATACGGTTGGCCGTGGTACACGAAGCTGGTAGGGCACATGTTCGACCACCATCCAGCGATTCAGAGCGCGATGCTGAAAGTGGAGGGCCGCAATTTTCCGGGTATGGAGCGTTTCGCCGCACGCAACCTGGTGACGGAGGAATGGTACGCGTTCAAGCCGGCCACCAGCAAGCTCACGTATCTGCTCTCAGTCGATGAATCGACCTACAAGCCCGGGCCGAAAGGCATGGGCGCTTTCCACCCGGTGAGCTGGTACCAGCACTACGATGGCGGCCGTGCCTTCTACACTGCGCTCGGCCACCTGCCGGCGACTTATGGCGACCCGGTTTTCCGCCATCACCTCTATGGCGGCATTTACTGGGCCGCTACAGGGAATGGCCTGGGTCCGGAGTAATCATCCTTCCTTGGCCTTGGCTGCCGCAGCCTTCGCGCGCAGCGTGGTGACATTGTCGTAGCCGATGCCCCAGTTGTCGGTCTCCACTTCGTCGATGATGACGAAGGTGGTGGCCGGATTCTTGTTCAGCACCCGCTGCAGCAGTTCGGTTGCACCCTTGATCAGTTCCAGTTTCTGTTCGGCTGTTGCGCCTTCTTTAGTGATGCGGAAATTTACGTACGGCATAGTGAAGCTCCTTTGGTTGAAATTGGATGTTTGATGCAGTACCAGGCCAGCAGCGCGCCAAGCAGCAGCAAGACAGTTGAAACAGCTAGTGCAAATTCAATGTCCTGCATGGCGCCGAAAATGGCCACGCCCATGGCGCCGCCAACCTGGCGTGCGGTGTTCAGCACCGCCGACGCAGTGCCGGCCTGGCTGCGCTCGACGGCCGAAAGAATGGAGGTGGTCATTGCCGGCACGGCCAGGCCCATGCCGCCCGGGATCAGCGCCAGGCCGGGCAACATCTCGAGGAAAGTCGCATCGTGAGAGACGCCAAAGATGCCAAGCAAGGCATAACCCGCAGCGCCAATCAGGCCACCGGCGATCATCGGCGTACGCGATCCGAGGCGCGCCTGCATGCGGCCGCTGGCGATGTTCGAGATGATGAAAGTGCCTGTCAGCGGCAGGAACACCAGCCCCGCATGCATGACCGAGAAGCCGCGCACCTTCTGCAGGTAGAAGCTGAGAACGAAGATCACGCCGTAATAGGCAAAGTTGACCAGGACGCCAAATAGTACCGCGCCCGAAAAGCCGATGTCCCGGAACAGGCCAAGCGGCAGCATCGGTGCCGCGCTGCGCCGCTGGCTGCGCACGAACAGCACGGCCGACACCAGGGCCACCAGCAGCCCACCCTGTACCAGGTGGCTGGAAGCGCCCAGCGCATTGAACTCAATCACCGCGCCAATAAACGCAGTCAGCGCAACAATGGCAAGCACCTGGCCAACCAGGTCGAAAGAACGCGCCGGATCCTTGCCGCGCAGGGCAGGGACGACACGCAGCGTCAGCCAGAAACCGAGCACGCAGATCGGTATATTGACCCAGAAGATGCTGCGCCAGCCGGCAAGGCTCATGAGCAGCCCGCCCAGCACCGGGCCAGCAGCAATCGACACGCCGCCGGCGGCCGTCCACCATGCAATAGCCTTGGCCAATTGCGCGCGGTCGTGGGCGTATGCCGCGTTCAGGATCGCGAGGGAGCTGGGCACCAGCAGCGCTGCGCCGACGCCTTGCACGGCGCGCGCCAGGTTCAGCGCCAGCGCCCCGGGAGCCACCGCGCAGGCCAGTGAAGCAAGCGTGAACAGTGCAAAGCCCGACAGGAACACGCGCCGCGCGCCAAAGCGGTCACCCAGCACGCCCGCCGACAGCAGGAAAACCGCAAAGCCCAGGGTGTAGGCATCGACCACCCATTGCAGCGCACTGACGCTGGCACCGAGCTCGCGGCCGATCTCCGGCAAGGCCACGTTGACGATGGTGACGTCAAGCTGGACGATGATGAAGGCGAAGCTGGCGGCCAGCAGGACGGCAGGCGAAGGCTTGTTCATGGTGAAGCTCCTTTAGATAGCTTGAACTATAAATGTCTTCACGCATCAATAAAAATGAATAATAATGAATTGAGTCATCACAAATGGAGAACGAAATGGAACTGTCCTCCCTGCGCATTTTCAAGACCGTCGCCGAGGAAGGCAGCGTAACCCAGGCGGCCGCGCGGCTGCACCGGGTGCAATCCAACGTCTCGGCGCGCCTGAACCAGCTCGAGGAATCGCTGGGCGTGACACTGTTCAACCGTTCGGGGCGGCGCATGCTGATTACGGAAGAGGGCACGCGGCTGCTGGAATATGCCGACCGCCTGCTGCGGCTCGCTGACGAGGCGCAAATGGCGGTGCGTGGCGGCCAGGAACCGTCAGGCCAGCTGCGCATCGGCTCGATTGAAACCACGGCGGCGGCCCGCTTGCCACGAGTGCTCGGGGCCTTCCACCGCAAGTATCCGCAAGTCGACCTGATATTGGATACCGGGCCGACCGACTACCTGCTGCAGGCAGTGGCAAACCATAAGGTCGACGTGGCGCTGGTCTCGGCGCCTATCGACCGCCCGGAACTGGAACAGGTGCCGGTATTCGTGGAAGAACTGGTGCTGCTGACAGACGCGCTGCACGGCCCCATCACCGGCCCGGCCGACGTCGCGCGCCGCACCTTGCTCGGCTTTCGCAGCGGCTGCTCCTATCGGCGCCGCCTCGAATGGTGGTTTGCCGACGCCGGCGTGGCCCACACCCGGGTCGCCGAATTCGGCACCTTCGAAGCGATCATCGGCTGCGTGGCGGCCGGCATGGGCGTCGCCATGATGCCGCGTGAAGTCTTGCGCCAGCGTGGCCTGGGCCGCACCGTGCAATGCCACACGCTGCCGCCCGAGGTGGCGCAAGTCGAAACCATGGTGGTGTGGCGCCGTGACATCCCGCATCACGCTGCCCGTGACGCTTTTATTGCGGGTTTTGGGCAGTAGGCGTTACGATGCTGTTTTTGTAAAAATGGAAACCGTTCGTGCCGTACCTTGATTCACGTGTCGTCCTCGCGTCGACCATCCTGTTGGCTACCTTGCCCGCCGCTGCCCAGCCAGTCCCCAAAGTCTCCACCCGCGAGGAATACCGCGCCTGCGTGGAAGAACAGGAAAAGATGGCGCCCAAGCTTTCCGTGCTCAAAGTGCGCCATGTCGAACACAATGCCGACTTAAAGAGCCTGCAGGACGAATCCAAAGCGCACGCGGAAACGCAATTGACGCTGGATTCGTATAACCAGGAAGCTGTTGAAGCATTCAATGCAAAGTCGGACACGCTGAACCTGCGCGCGGAAGAACTGAACAAGCGCGCCGAGAAGTATGACAAGGAAATGGCCGAGTACAACGCGAGTGTCAGCGCCATGAACAAGCGCTGTGCCGGCATGGTGTTCCTGCTCAGGGACCGCGATGCCGTTGCCCGGGAACGAGCGGCAGTGAAGGCCAGGAAATGAAAAAAAGCCCGCAGATGCGGGCTTTTTGACGGAGCGTTGGCTGCTTACAGGGCTGCCAGTGCTGCGTTGAAGGTTGCGCTTGGGCGCATGACAGCGGAGGTCTTGGCTGCGTCCGGCTTGTAGTAGCCGCCGATATCCATCGCGCCGCCTTGCACGGAGTTCAGTTCTTCCACGATCTTCGTTTCGTTCTCTGCCAGCGTCTTCGCCAGCGGCGCAAACTTGGCTTTCAGTTCGGCGTCATCGTTCTGCGCTGCCAGGGCCTGGGCCCAGTACAGCGACAGGTAGAAGTGGCTGCCGCGGTTGTCCAGCTCACCGGTGCGTGGGGAAGGGGACTTGTTGTTGTCCAGCAGCTTGCCGGTGGCTTCGTCCAGGGTCTTGGCCAGGATCTTGGCCTTGGCGTTGCCGGACTTGATGCCCAGTTCTTCCAGCGACACGGCCAGTGCCAGGAACTCGCCCAGCGAATCCCAGCGCAGGTGGTTTTCTTCCACCAGCTGCTTGACGTGCTTAGGAGCGGAACCGCCAGCGCCGGTTTCGTACATGCCGCCGCCAGCCATCAGTGGAACGATGGACAGCATCTTGGCCGAGGTGCCCAGTTCCAGGATCGGGAACAGGTCGGTCAGGTAGTCGCGCAGGATGTTGCCGGTTACCGAGATGGTGTCCAGGCCGCGCGATACACGCTCCAGGGTGTAGCGCATGGCGCGGGTCTGCGACATGATCTGGATATCCAGGCCGCTGGTGTCGTGGTCTTTCAGGTAGGTCTCTACCTTCTTGATCACTTCCGCTTCGTGCGGACGGTAGGTGTCCAGCCAGAACACGGCAGGCATGCCGGAGTTGCGGGCGCGGGTGACGGCCAGCTTGACCCAGTCGCGGATCGGAGCATCCTTCACCTGGCACATGCGCCAGATGTCGCCTTCTTCCACGTTCTGGGTCAGCAGCACTTCGCCGGTTTCCAGGTCGGTGATGTTGGCGATGCCGGCTTCCGGCACTTCGAAGGTCTTGTCGTGCGAGCCGTATTCTTCGGCTTGCTGCGCCATCAGGCCGACGTTAGGCACGGTGCCCATGGTCTTCGGATCGAAGTTGCCATGCCATTTGCAGAAGTTGATCATCTCCTGGTAAATGCGGGCGAAGGTCGATTCAGGCATGACGGCCTTGACGTCCGCGGTGCGGCCATCGGCGCCCCACATCTTGCCGCCGATACGGATCATGGCTGGCATCGATGCGTCGACGATCACGTCGTTTGGCGAGTGGAAGTTGGTGATGCCCTTGGCCGAATCGACCATGGCCAGCTTCGGACGGTTTTCCAGGCAGGCGTGCAGGTCTTTCAGGATCTCGTCCTTCTGCGACGCTGGCAGCTTTTCGATCTTCTCGTACAGGTTGACCATGCCGTTGTTGACGTTCACGCCTAGTTCCTCGAACAGCTTGGCGTGCTTCTCGAACGCTTGCTTGTAGAAGATGCGCACGCAGTGGCCGAACACGATCGGGTGGGACACCTTCATCATGGTGGCTTTGACGTGCAGCGAGAACATCACGCCGGTTTTGTAGGCGTCGTCGATTTCGCGCTCGTAAAACTCCAGCAGGGCTTTCTTCGACATGAACATGGAGTCGATGATTTCGCCGGCTTGCAAGGAGACCTTTGGTTTCAGGACGATGGTTTTGCCGGATTTGGTCAGCAGTTCCATCTTCACGTCGCGGGCCTTGTCCAGGGTCATGGACTTTTCGCCGTGGTAGAAGTCGCCGCCGTGCATGTGCGACACGTGGGTGCGCGATGCCTGGCTCCATTCGCCCATCGAGTGCGGGTTCTTGCGTGCGTATTCTTTCACTGCCTTCGGTGCGCGGCGGTCCGAGTTACCTTCGCGCAGGACCGGGTTCACGGCGGAGCCGATGCACTTGCCATAGCGGGCCTTCAGTGCTTTTTCTTCTTCGGTCTTGGCATCTTCCGGGTAGTCTGGCAGTTTGTAGCCGGCTGCTTGCAGTTCGCGGATGCAGGCCTGCAGCTGGGAGACGGATGCCGAAATATTAGGCAGCTTGATGATGTTGGTGTCAGGATTCTGGGTCAGGGCGCCCAGTTCGGCCAGGTTGTCCGGCACTTTCTGTTCGTCGGTCAGGCATTCCGGGAAGGCTGCCAGCACACGGGCTGCGACGGAGATATCGCTGGTCACGACGTCAACGCCGGCCGGTGCTGCGAATTTCTGCACGATCGGCAGCAGGGAATAAGTCGCCAGCAGTGGCGCCTCGTCGGTAAGGGTGTAGATGATTTTAGACTTTTGAGACATGTTTATTCCCTCAAATGCGGATGTTTTCCGCTGGATATTCTTCCCTGGGCCGGCCGGATGCGACAGGCTCGGGGTGGATGGCGGGTTGGCGATGGCCTACCGGACAAGCGTGACATTGTAGCTCACAGGAATGGCCGTAACAATTGGCGATGATACGTAGAGGGGGCGTCCGGGTTGTCCAGGCCGACCTCGCCGCGCCCGATCCGGCCCGGCGGCTGGCGATAGGTGCGAAACAGGTGGTCCCACAGCATCAGCCATTCGCCGAAGTTGACTTGGGCGTCGTGGTAGTCCCGCTTGTGGTGCCAGCGGTGGGTCTGGGCTACGCCGAAGACGTGGCGCAGCGGGCCAAGCGAATAGTCGAGGTTGGCGTGCTGGAAGGCCAAATGGACGGAAAGGATGGCCAGGGCGGTCGAAATCGCCGCCGCCGGCGCGCCCAGGGCCAGCAGCCCAATGAAGCCCGGAGCACCCATCATCATGGCGTGCAATGGGTGGCGCCGTTCGCTATTCAGCCAATACAGGCGTTCGCTGCTGTGGTGCGCTTCGTGGAAGAGCCAGAGGCGGCGCGAGCGATGGCTCAACCAATGCATAAAAAACAAGCCGAAGTCGAGCACGGTCATTGCGGTGGCGATTTGCGCCCAGGCTGGCCAGTGCGCTGGCCACCCGACTGGCGCGGGCAGCAGCGTGCGCGCCCAGGACAGGATTTCGATGCTGCCATACAGGACGCTGGCGTTGACCAGGAAATGCAGGCTGTCGGTGCGGGTGTCGCCATGGTCGGCCAGCCAGGCTGGCTCGTAAGGTTGCCAGCGCTCGAGCAGCGCGACGCAGGCGATGCCAGCCAGCGCCATCAGCGGCACGGTCGGCCAATAAGGCAGGTTTTGCGTGGCCACCCAGAGAATCGCTGCCGCGGCGCCGCCAAAAATGACCGGGTAGCTCAGGTAGCGTATTGCACGTTCTTTCATTTTGACCTCCTGTTGTGAATGGAGGCCAGCGTACGGGGGCTTGTGTCAGGTGGCTTGAACGAAAGAGCTATCCAGTGCAATTCCACGCAGCAGGGCGGCCGGGTTCATGCCGAACATTTCCCTGAATGTGCGCGAAAGATGGGCGGAGTCGGCAAATCCGGCGGCGTGGGCGGCGGCGGTCAGGTTGCCGCCATGGGCCAGGCGATGCAAGGCCATCTCCAGGCGCAGCCATTTCCGGTAGCTGCGCAAGGGAAGGCCGGTTTGCTCCACAAACCAATGCGAAAAGCGGCTCGGCGAGAGGTTTGCCAACTCTGCAAGCTGCAAACGGCTCACGGCGCCACCAGCAGCGCCGGCGCGCAGCGCGTCCGTCACGGCTGCCATGCGCGCATCCATTGCCGAAGGGCTGGCCAGGCCGAAGGCATCGCGCAGCACGACGCGCAAGGGCTTGCCTTCGCCGGCGGCCGCAAGCAACTGCCCGCAGAGGCCCGCCTCCATCTGCTGCGCCGCCGTTACCGATCCTTGGAACAGTGCCGCTCCTTCAGGCGACATAGGGTCCAGGTAGACCAGCAGGGCCTGCTCGGCGCAGACACAATGCGGCAAACCGGCAGGAATGGCGATGCCGGCTGCGCGTAGCGGGCCGGTAGGGAAGGCAACACCAACTTCGCCCTCCAGCGCGATCACCAGTTGGTGCGCGTAATGGGCATGCAGCGCACTGTCGCCGATTTCGCCGCGAAACACGCCGAAACCGGCTGAGAGCTGGGCGCTGCCAGACCAATGCTGGGTGGGCATCACGCTGCAGCGCATTTGCGCACGGTATCCCAGGTGCGGGTGGTGATGTCCTTGCCGAAGGTCTTCTCGATCAGGCGCATGAAGACCGGGCCATCGCTGCTGGGCAGGTAGGTTGAAAACACCTCGGCACCAATCACCCCGAGCATTTGTGCGCCGCTAACGGGCGCGGGCAGGGCGGTTTTGGCGGGCGCCTCGCGCAGGAAGCTGACCACACGCTTGGCCGCTGGGTCGGCGCCAAGTCCGGGGAAAGGATCTTCCTCCAGCAGCTCCTTCAAATGCTGTTGCGAGCGGATGATGGTGTAAAAACTGCGGCCCAAGGCCTTTTCCATCGCATCCTCGGCCTTGCGCTCCAAAGTCGCGATGGCCGCAGAACGGGCATCGAATGCTACATTGCCGCTTGAAAGAAGCGTCTTGACGTTGGAAAATCCAGCACTTTCGAAGGCAGCTTTCAGTTCCGGCATCTTGCAGTTCATCGGGCTGACGCCGCGGAGCAGGGCAATATAGCGAGGCATTGTGTTTCAGATAAGAGTTGAGCCGAAGGGATTATCGTTCGAAACGGATGGCGAAGCCAGCCTTCTGGTATCGGCCGCCCGTGGCGGCGTGGTGCTGCCCAGCTCCTGCCGCAATGGTACCTGCCGTACCTGCATCTGTCTGGTCCAGAGCGGCAAGGCGCACCACCTGATCGAATGGCCGGGCCTGAGCCTGGAGGAAAAGCGCGATGGCTATATCCTGCCTTGTGTGGCGGTCGCCGATTCGGACCTGGTGCTGGAAGCGCCGGCTGCTCGCCGCAGCGGGTGAGTATTCGAGAGTCTTGTTGGCATTGCAACGCCGTACAATCGGTGCCATGGCATACCACATGACAATCCTGCGCAGTGCCAATGGCCGGCAACTGCCCATTTCCCGCGAAGAGGCGTTGGCTGGTGCCGTCAAGCTGCCGGGATGGAGCGTCACGGGCGAAGCGGAACTGACCTTCAGCGACGGGCGCGTGAACTGGGCGCCCGCGTGCGCGGCGATGAGTTCGAAACCTATGCCACGCCGGACCAGACTTACGCGCATCCCGACGACAAGCGCCTGGCAGAGCTGGCGCATGCTGATTCCGCCAAGCTGCTGGCGAGCCATCTGGCCGAACAAAGGCGCATCCGCAACGGCATCATCGGCTTTTTCGTGGTGCTCGGCGCAATCGGCTTCCTGGTGGGGAAGTGGTTCGAAGGCCGCTAAGTTTACGACAAATTGTTAAAGGGGTTTCTCAACTCCCCGCTCTGTTGCTATAGTAATTGTTATTGCAACAGATGGAATCGACATGGCAACACGCAGGGACTTCCTCCATATGATGGCGGGCACCGCGCTGGCGGGGCTGCCGCTGGTCGGCCAAGGCCGTTCGCAGTCGGAGCCGGAACCTCCGCCCGACATTTTCGATGCCCAGACGCTGGACCTGGAATTCTGGATCAAGCCGCGCACGATCAGCGTGATCCGGCCGCAGAGTGGTGAGAAGGCCCGGCTGACGTACTGGAAGGATGGCGAGATTATCGATTCGGCCTACCAGGAGCTGTGCCATTTGCTGCGTGACGTAAATGGCAAGGAGACCGCGCCGATCGATCCGAAGCTGTTTGAGACGCTGTGGGGCGCGCAGGCTTTCGTCCAGCGCTTTGGGATCGAGAGTCCGCTGGAGATTCTGTCGGGCTATCGCACGCCGGCTTCCAACAAGCGCCTGATCGAGCAGGGGATTCCCGCTGCCCGGCAGTCGCTGCATATGAGCGGGAAGGCGGCAGATATCCGGATTCCGAACTTGAATGCTGAGGTGCTGGGGAGCCTGGTGCAAAGTTTCCGGCAGGGCGGCGTGGGGTTCTATTACCGCGAAGGGCCGCGCGGGGGCTGGATTCATGCCGACACCGGCTTGCAGCGGACCTGGAAGGGCTAGAACCGGTAAACCAGTGTCTGACCCACAGGGTCAGACACTGGTACGCAGCGGTCGCCGGCCGGGTGTCAGACCCTGTGGGTCTGACACAGGTTTACCGGTTTTTTAATGGTAATAATAAGGCGGCGTCGGCACCGCATCCGTCCGTGCCAGCCGTTCCGCCTCCAGGTCCACCTTATGATCCCACCAGATGTTCCACCCAACCCGCTGGTCCTCCACTAATTCCGGATGCTCATCCAACAGCTTGCCGAAGAAGCACTCAAACTCAGATACATATTCGTTTACTTTCATACAGCCTCCCAACGTTTCGGTTACACTCCTGACCCATGTTTAATGAAGATGACGAAGCGGCCAAGCCGCGTTTTCGCCCGGTACCATGGACCGCGCTGGAAACACCCCAGGACGTAGAACTCTGGATCGCCGAGCACGACCTCGCGCTGAAAGAACACGTCGGCAAGCAGGAAACCGGCTACGGCGTGTGCTTCAGCCTGGCCGAGGGCGGCGACATTTACATGCAGACCACCGAGGGCGCCGTTATCCTCGATGTTACTCCTGAAGCCGATTGGGTGGAGCCATTGCTGTGCGCCATCGCGGGCTGCGAGCCGCCCAAGGGCCGCCTCTGGACCCTGCCCGAGGACAAGCTGGTACAGCTCATCCTTGGCCTGAATGTCCTGGTCGCCACCACCACCCTCGTAGTAGGCCACAATTTCGGCCGCCGCCGTTCTTACTAAAGGATTCCTGATGCGCAAACCCTTGATCGCCCTCCTGCTGGCCGCAGCCGCGCTGCATGCCAATGCCGCCGACTTGCTGCAAACCGTCAAGGCGCGTGGCACGCTGAAAGTGGCCATGGAAGGCGTCTACCCGCCGTTCAATTTCAAGGAAAAGAACGGTGAGCTGGCAGGCTACGACGTCGACGTGGCGCGCCTGGTGGCCAGCAGGCTGGGGCTGAAACCGGAATTCATCACCACCGAGTGGGCCTCGATCCTGGCCGGCCTGGCCAGCAATAAATACGACGTGATCATTTCTCAGGTCGGCATCAATCCCAAGCGAGAGCAAGCCTTCGATTTCAGCACGCCCTACATCTACTCCTCGCCGATGCTGATCGTGCGCAAGGATGACAAGAACAACTGGACCTCCCTCGAGCAACTGAAGGGCAAGCGCGTCGGCGCAGGGCAGGGCAGCGTGTACGAGATGCAGTTGAAGGCCGTGCCCGGCATTGACGTCAAAGGCTACCCGGCAGCGCCGGAAAACCTGACCGACCTGGCGCTGGGCCGTATCGACGCGGCGCTGAACGACAGCCTGATGACTGCCTACCTGCTGAAAACCACGAAGCTGCCGATCAAGGCCGGCGCCCGTGTCGGCGCCACCGAACGCATGGGCATTCCCTTCCAGAAGGGCAACCCGGAATTCAAAGCCGCCCTCAACAAGGTACTGGCCGACGCAGCCGCAGACGGCAGCCTGAAAGCCATTTCCGTGAAATGGTTCGGCACTGACGTCAGCAAGGCGCCGTAAGCATGGAATGGCTGGAGCTGCTGCACGAGGCAGCGCCTGTGATGTTGAAGGGGGCCGGCTACACCCTGGTGTTCGCGGTAGCCGCCATGGTGGGCGGGCTGGTGCTCGGCTTTCCCACTGCCGTCATGCGCATCCTGCCCTGGAAAGTGTTGCGCTGGCCGGCAAACGTGTACGTCAGCCTGATGCGCGGCACCCCGCTGCTGGTGCAGATGTTCGTCATCTATTACGGCCTGCCTTCGGTCGGCATTGAATTCACGCCGGTCACGGCCGGCATCCTGGCGCTGAGCCTGAACGCTGGGGCCTACCTGTCGGAGAGCCTGCGCGGCGCTATTCTCTCGATCCACAAAGGCCAGTGGTCGGCCAGCTTTAGCCTGGGCCTGGGCTACGGCCAGACCCTGCGCCACGTCATCATGCCGCAAGCGCTGCGCATCGCCGTGCCTTCAATGAGCAACACCTTGATCAGCCTGATCAAAGATACTTCGCTGGTGTCCGTTATTACCATGACGGAACTGATGCTTTCCACGAAGGAGGTGATTGCGACCACCTTCCGTCCTTTGCCGCTCTATCTCGCGGCAGCCGCGATTTACTGGATTCTCAGCCTCGCCTTCGAGCAATTACAACGCTTTGCCGAGCAACGGCTGAACCGCGCGCATCGCCAAAGTTAGCTGCTCGACATTGTCACAAGGGCATGCTAGGCTGGAACCAATATGGACAAAGACCAGCATGCCAGGCAGGCGGAACAGGTGACCGCCATCCGGCCCGCCGTCCCCGGACTGGCAGGGATCGATGCACTCTTGCCCGGTGAAGCAGTACTGGCAGCCATGGGCGGCACGCCTCCCGCAGCCTACAACGGCCTGCAGCGCGCCACCGGTGACCTGCAACTGGCCAGCGACCAGGACTATTTCAACGACCTCTACCTGCTGGCACCGGTCGGGTATTTCGTCCTCAGCAGCGACACCACCATCCTGCAAATGAACCTGGTTGGCGCCGACTTGCTCGGGCTGCCGCGCCAGAACCCCGATGGCATCCCCTTCCGTAATTATGTTGCGCAACGCTTCACGGCGGATTTCGACGCTTTCGTCAGCAACAGCCTTGCCAGTGAAGAACCGCAACGCCTGTCGCTGCAAATGACGCGCGGGCGCGGCGACCGCGGCTTTGCTGTCACCTTGCTCGGCAGCGGCACGCCCGGCATGTCGCAACTTCGGGTCGTGCTGGAGATGGCCGAAGGCAAGCTGGCCGCCCTGGAAAAAAGCGAAGAACGCTTCCGCCGTATCGTGCACAGTGCAGAAGAGGGGATCTGGGAAATCGACGCCTCCGCGCGCACCAGTTTCGTCAACCCCAAGATGGCCGCCATGCTCGGCTACACGATCGAAGAAATGCTGGAACAGCCGCTGGTCAACTTTATGGACGATGAAGGGCGCGCGCTGCTGGAACGGAACATCGCGCGCCGCCAGCAAGGCATGGCCGAGCGCCATGAATTCAAATTCCTGCGCCGCGATGGCAGCGATATGTGGGCCACGCTGGCAACCAACCCGATCTTCGATTCCGACGGCAGTTACCTGGGCGCGCTGGCGCTGGTCAGCGACATCACCGAACGCAAACTGTCGACCGAACTGATCTGGCACCAGGCCAATTACGACTCGCTGACGGCCCTGCCGAACCGGAACATGTTCCAGGACCGCCTCTCGCAGGAAATGAAGAAAGCCCGCCGCGACGGGTTATTCCTGGCCCTGCTGTTCATCGATCTCGACCAGTTCAAGGAAATCAACGACCGCCTTGGGCACGAGATGGGCGATGCCTTGCTGGTGGAGGCAGCAAGCCGAATCGGCGCCTGCGTCCGCGCCTCTGACACGCTGGCGCGGCTCGGCGGCGATGAGTTCGTGGTGATTCTTCCGGGCCTCGACCACGTCACCAGCGCGGAACGCGTCGCCCAGCAAATCATCGCCAGCCTGAACCGCCCCTTCGTGCTGGGCGAAAGTACTGGATCGGTCTCGGCCAGCATCGGCATCGCCCTGCATCCCTCGGACGCCAACGATCCCGAACAATTGCTGCGCAACGCCGACCAGGCCATGTACGCCGCCAAAAATGCCGGCCGCAACCGCTACAGCTACTTTACGCCCGACATGCAGGCCGCCGCCCAGTTGCGCCTGCGCATCACGCGCGACCTGCAGATGGCGGTCGCCAACGAACAGTTCGAACTGCACTACCAGCCCATCGTCAACCTGCATACCGGCACCATCGAGCGCGCCGAAGCGCTGCTGCGCTGGCGCCACCCGGAGCGCGGCATGCTGAATCCGGTCGACTTCATTGGCAGTGCAGAGGCCAGCGGCATCATCCTCGAAATTGGTGACTGGGTGTTCCGCAACGCCGCCGACCAGGCCAAGCGCTGGCAGGAAGAGCTGGGACGGCCATTCCAGATCAGCGTCAACCAGTCCCCGGTGCAATTCCGCACCGGCCCCGAAGTGTTCGAAAAGTGGATGCGCTACGTCGAACAGATGCACCTGGCGCCGCGCAGCATCGTGATTGAAATCACCGAACGCCTGCTGCTCGACAACAGCGGTCCCGTGATGGACCGCCTGCGCCAGTTCAAATCGATGGGCCTGCAGGTCGCGCTGGACGACTTCGGCACCGGCCATTCCATGCTGGCCCACCTCAAGAATTTTGACATCGACTACCTGAAGATCGACCGCAGTTTCGTGATGGACCTGGCCGGCGATTCCGGCGACCTGGCGCTGTGCGAAGGCATCATCGTCATGGCCCACAAGCTCGGCCTGAAAGTTGTCGCCGAAGGCGTCGAAACCGAAACTCAGCTCAACCTGTTGAAAGCCGCCGGCTGCGACTATGCCCAAGGCTTTGTCTACGCCCGCCCAATGCCTCCCGCCCAAATGGGCATCCTGGCCCGAGGCCCCGCCCAACTGGCTTGATAAAAGTCGGGGTCAGGTCTGGCAATCGGACATTTGTCGATATGACTTAACGGCGCGACTGACTGTCCGCACCGATACTTCGCAGAAGTCAGCGACTTCGCTCATGGTGTACACATGAGACAAGTATGCTCTCGCCATCGCTTCTTTGCGATTGGGGTAGAGGGCAAAGTAGGCGGCCAATGGCGGTACAACTGCGCGACGCTGACTGCGGCTGATCTCCTTTAGACCCCTGGGAAATTCCTGACGCTCTGCGCGGGCGCAAAAGTCGTCGTCGCCAAGGAAGAGCTGGTGGTGCACCGCTCGAAACGGGCTTTCCTTTCCGATTCCCTCAAAGACAAAGCTTTCATAAAGGCGAATCGCCTCATCGCGATCGGTTCCGAAGCGCTTAAGCATGGCGTCGCGCTCGAGCCATTCTGGTGCATCAATGCTCCCGATCATCGGCAAGTAACTGCTCCATAACCAATGGCCCGGGTGCGTTACTAACCCGGCGCGTACTGGATTCAACACGGTATAGCGCAATAATTCGTCCAGATATTCGTTTTCCTGGCAAAGCACGGCGTGATATCGGCCTTGGAATACGTGTCCTACCAAGCCGTGTCGGCGGTTGAAATACTGCGAATAGTTACTGTTGAGGTAGCGCATGCCGCGCGACAGGCTTCCCCTTCGGGTTTGAACTACAAGATGGTAGTGGTTGCCCATCAGGCAGTAGGCAAACACAATGAAGTCGAAGCGCTTACAGGTTTCTGCTAGTAGCGCCAACCAAGTCAAGCGGTCGCTATCGGTGCGGAAAATGGTAGAGCGCCGGTCACCGCGTGCAGTAACGTGGTAGCAGGCGTTTTCGTATTCGACGCGTAGTGGTCTGCTCATGGACCGAGTTTAGGCTCGGCTAGTGAGGGGGATTTTGCGTCCGCGCAAGAAATGGCAGATTGCCGGAGCTGACCCCGACTTTTAACTTAGGCGGAGCAGCGAGACGACGCGGTCGCGGTTAATGCCTACCAGGGCGGAGGTGAGGGAGACCAGGGCGGCGTAGCCTGGCTCGTTGGCGACGTTGGCGAAGACTTCGGCCATCTGCCCCATGCCGGCCACTTCAATTTCCGGCAGCTCGCTTTGCACGCGCTGGGTGGCGGCGGCGAGTTCCTGGCGCACCTTGGCCAGCGCGGCTTCGACGTGGGCCAGCGCTTGCGTCACTTGCTGCAGCGTGGCGCGCATCGTTTCGATGTCGGCGGTGCCCCAGCCTTCCGGGACCACGACCGGGGCTTCAGCATCGGCCTTGATGCGGTTGAGCTGGCCTGCCGGGAAGCGGATGCCGGAACCTTGCACGGCCAACGAATCGCGAATGCCGGGCCAGGCGCTTTCGGGCGCCGTGAACACCAGCTCGCCATCCTTGTTGACCGAGACGCGCACACCGGCCGGAGCCATGGCCTGGTCGAAGCGGGAAATGATTTCGGCATCGGACAGGCCGGGCGCCAGGTGGACCGAGCGCAGGCCGGCCGTGCCGCCGCCGACCGAGATGGCCAGCGTTTCGCGGGCGCCATTGCGCAGGTTGGCCAATGTCATGCCGCGCACCGTGAAGCGCTGGGTCGCCGGCTGGTTGGAGTAGTTCAGTTGCGCGTCGAGCGTGCCGCCGGACGCTTGGGCGCGGTTGCGCCAGGTTTCGCTGAACTGGCGTACGCGCTGTTCGACTTGGCCGTCGCGCATGGTGCGTGTGGCCAGCTTGGCGGCGATGTCAGTTTTCAAGGCGCGCAGCTGGGCTGCGCTTTGCTCGAGGAAATCAATGGCTTGCTGGGCGCCCGATACGTCGTTCTGCAACGGGGCGTCCATATTGGTCAGGCCGCGGCGTAGCGGTGCTGGCGCCTTGCTGGCTGCGGCCTGCTCGATCGCCGCGCTGCCATCCGCCAGCGTAGTCTCGGCCTGGCCTGCCGCCGGATTGGCGGTGGCGCGGGCGGAGAGGCCGGTAGTGCTGGGGCGCTGGGCGATTTCCATGATATTTACAGTACGTTAAACAGCGACAGGCCGCTGACCTTGGAATAAGCCTGGTAAGTCGCTTGTAGGGCGCTATTGTAACCAGACAGCTGGGTGGCCGCGAGGCCGTAATCCAATTGTGCGATATCGGTGATCGCGATCTTGTTCGACAGGCTGACGTTGCTGTGGTTGTTGGCCAGGGTTTCCATCACGTTCTGTGCGCCGCCGAACTGGGCAATTTTGCTGGAAATCAGGCCCAGCGCTGTGTCGGTACCGTCCAGCGCGGTTTTCAGAACACCTTGCAAGACGGGGTCGCTGGCGTTGACGGTCGGGCTGCTGAGCATGCTGATTGCCTGGTCCAGCTGGTTCAGATAGACGTCCATGCCGTCCACGGTGACGTTGGCAGGCTGGGTGATGCCGTTGCCAACCACGACTTCCTGTGTGCCGTTGTTTCCGGTGAATTTGTAGCGCGAACCGAGCGGCTGGGTCGCGTCATACGACAGTGCGGCAGTAGAGGTCAGCGTGCCGGAAAAGATGTACTTGCCTTCCTGGTCTTTGGTATTGCCGTTGTAGTAGAGGGAGTCGCGCAGCGCCACCAGGCTGTTGACCATGGAGTTCAGGTCTGCCGGCGTGTTCGAGCCGTCCGAGGCCCAGACGAACAGGTCGCGCGCTGCACCCATGTCGTCGACCATCGAACCCAGATAGGTTTCGTTCTTCGACAGGCGGATTTTTACCGCGCTGATGTTGTCGACGTACTGGCTGACGATGTTTTCTTCGCGGCGCAGGCGCGACAGGCGGACGTTGGCGATCGGCTCGTCGGACGGCACTTGTATCTTGTTGCCAGTGGCCATTTGCTCGGTCAGCTTGGCGATCACCGTCTGGTTGATCTGCAGCGAGCGGTTCATGGATGCCTGAAACTGGCTGGAAGCGATACGCATTTCTAGATCCTCAGAACAGCGCCAAGGTGGCGTCAAACAGGGTGTTGGCAACGGCGATCACTTTCATGTTCGCCTGGTACATATTCTGGAATTCGACCAGGTTGATCGCTTCTTCGTCTTTATTGACGGAGCTGGTCGCGGCCCAATCGTCCTCCGATTGCTGGCGGATGGTGGTCGCAGTGTCCAGCAGCGACTTGTTCTGGCCGCTGTCGATGCCGAGCTTGCCGACGAGCTGAGTGTCGGCATCGCCCACCAGCACCGTGCCGATCGAGGTCAGGGTAATTGGCTGGCCTTTGATGGCGATCAGGTCCTGCAGGTTTTTGCTGTCGCCTGGCGCGCCGTTGGACGAAAATGCCAGGTCCTGGGCCTGGATGCCTGGGACGAGGCCCAGGATGCCGCCGGCGCCGGTAGCGTTGAAGGAGAACAGGGCGGTGCCTGGCGTGGCCGTAATGGGTGGGCCCGGCAGGCCGTCGGGCTTGTAGCCGGCGGCGAGGGTGGTGTTCACCTTGCTCGCGAGCTGGTTGGCCATGTCCAGCAGCGACTGCTGCAGCGGTTGCAGGGTGTTCTTTTCAAAATCGCCAATGCCGCCGAGTTGGCCGCCGACCTTGGTGTCGTCCAGGCCAAAGGTGGTGCCGGCAAATTTGAGTTCGAGCGAAGCGGGCGTGGTCGACGGGTTCATCGACAGGGTGCCGGCCAGGTTGCCGACCACCAGCGGCTGGCCGCTGCGCAGGGAAACGCTGCGGGTGCCGTCCGGCTGTTCCAACACTTCCACCGACACCAGGTTGGCCAGCGAATCGATGGCGCGGTCGCGCTCGTCGACCAGGGCCGAGGTATTGGTGCCTAGCGAGCCGGCCTGTGTAATCCGGTTATTCAGGGCGGCGATATTGGCGCTCAGGGTATTCAATTGCGGCAGCATGGCGTCGCGCTGCTGCGTGATCGAGACTTGCTGCTGGCGGGTAACGTTGTAGATGCTGTTGAACGACTGCGCCATGGCGTTGGCGGCCGTCAGCACCTGCTGGCGCAGCGGGGTCGATACCGGGTCGACGCCGGCGGCGTTCAGGGCACGGAAGAACTGGTCGACGCCGTTCGACAGGCTGGTTTGCTCGTCGCCCATCACGCGCTCGAGCTGCGTGAAGTAAGGCTGGGACTGGGTGCGGGAGCCGAGTTCGGAATTGGCGCGCCACAATTGCTGGCTCTTGTACGAGTCAGAGAAGCGGATCAGCTTGCTAACTTCAACACCGAAACCGGGGCCGCCGGAACCGGCGGCGGGGGCTACCGCTGACAGGAGTACGCCCTGGCGCGTATAGCCCTTCGTTTGCAAGTTTGCAATGTTCTGGCTGGTCGTATTAATGGCGGCTTGGGCGGCCAACGATCCGGACAGTGCATTGTTGATAATCGACATGACAATCTTCCCTTAGGCTGGGCCGTTGCTCAATGGCATCTTTGGCCCGTTAACGAGTAAAGGCGACCGGGCCAATGGGGAGATTAAGCGTCGGTCGGATTTTTCTTGGATAAAACTGAAATTTCTTGTTGGGAAACCGCCGAGGTCGCGGAAACCGGGGCGGCTGGCAGCAATTGGCGCAGGATGGCGTCTGCTACGCCGAAGGCGCGGCGGCCGGCCAGCTGGTCAGCCACCATATTGTCGGCCATATCCAGCATGTCGCTGTTGATCGAGTCTTTGTAGATGCTGTCGTCATCGGCCATGGCCTTGGTGGCGTCGCGCATCTTGTGCAGCGTCTGGGCGATGAAGAAGCTCTCGAACTTGACGGCGGCGTCGGTGGCCTTGTCGCGGTAGCGCGATTCCTCGGTTTGCGGGGCAGGGGCGGCCTGCCCGATTTTTCCTTCGTCGGGCTGGCCGATGTCGAGCTTGCGTACCGGCAGAGGCTGGAAGCGGCTATCCATCAGATCACCACCAGTTCGCCTTCGATGGCGCCGGCCTGGTCGAGGGCTTGCAGGATTGCCATGATGTCATCCGGCGTCGCCCCCAGGCTGTTGACCACATCGATGATGGCTTGCAGCTTGGCGCCGGCCGGCCATTTGAACATCTGCGGCTTGGCCTCGTTCACCGCCACGTTCGATTGCGGAGTGACGACAGTCTGGCCCTGGCTGAATGGCGCCGGCTGGCTGACCTTTGAGCTCTCCGAAATGACCACTTTGAGCGAGCCGTGGGTGACGGCGGCGGCCTTCACGCGCAGGCCGTCGGCGATCACCACGGTGCCGGTGCGCGAGTTGAACACCACTTTCGGGATGTCCTGGCCGACTTCGATTGGCAGTGCTTCCAGCTTGGCCATGAAGGCCACGCGCTGGGTTGGATTTTCCGGCGCCAGCACGTCGATGCCGGTGCCGTCAGCGGTGCTGGCCACGTCGCCGAACTTGCGGTTGATGGCTTCCACGATATTGGTAGCGGTCTCAAAGTTCGGCTGCTTCAGCGACAGGTGCACCAATGGCTTGGTGGCAAAGTCGGTGGCGATCTCGCGTTCGATCACGGCGCCATTCGGGATGCGGCCGGCGGTCGGGGTGTTGACGGTCACGGAGGAGCCGCTCTTGCCGGCGGCAGCCAGGCCGCCGACCACCACATTGCCCTGCGCCAGGGCGTAGACTTCGTTGTCGGCTGCCTTCAGCGGCGTCAGCAGCAGCGAGCCGCCGCGCAGGCTCTTGGCGTCGCCCAGCGAGGATACCGTGACGTCGATCGGCTGGCCGCGGCGGTAGCCGGGCGGGAAAACGGCGGAGACCATCACGGCTGCCACGTTCTTCGACTTGGCATCGGCGCCGTCGGGCATTTTCACGCCGAACTGCTTGAGCATGTTGACCACCGACTGGCTGGCGAACTTGACCTGGGTCGAATCGCCGGAGCCGTTCAGGCCGACTACCAGGCCGTAGCCCACCAGGGGGTTGTCGCGCACGCCTTCGATGGCGACCAGGTTGCGCAGCTGGGGGGCGGCGGTGGCGGGGAGGGCGATTGCCAGCAGCAGCGCTGCCACAAACCGGTAAACAAGTGTCAGAACCGCAGGGTCTGACACTGGCCTGCGCCAGCCGCGTACCGGTGTCTGACCCTGTGGGTCAGACATCGCTTTGCCGGTTTTGAAACTGAACATATCCATCACCTCAGAAAGGCATCAAAGGACCAAGGAAGAAGCGCGTCAGCCAGCCTGGCTGGTTGGTATCCGCCAGCGTGCCCTGCGCGCCGTACGCAATGCGCGCATTGGCAATACGCTGCGACGACACCTGGTTATTGGCATCGATATCGGCCGCGCGCAGGAAGCCGCGCAGGCGCACAAACTCTTCGCCCTGGTTCAGGGTCAACACCTTCTCGCCTGCCACTTTGAGCAAGCCATTGGGCATCACTTCCTGCACGATCACGGTAATCGCGCCGGTCAGTGCATTCTGCTGGGTGCTCTGGGCATCCCCCTTGAAGCCACGTTCAGCCGAAATATCGACGCCCGCTTTCGGGAACGTCTTGCCCAGCAAGCTCGGCGAGGCGATGCCAACGCTGGAATCCTTGGCCAGGGTCGTGCCGGCACTCTTCGATGCCTGCGTGGTTTCTTGCAGGATCACGGTGACGATATCGCCGACGCGGAAGGCGCGGCTGTCCGACACCAGCGAAATGCTGCTGTCCGGATTGAACACGCCGCCCGAAGTGCCGCGCGGCAGCGCGGAACGCGACAGGGCAGGCGCTTCGTCGAAGGGCGCTGGGCGCACCGCAGGCTGCAGGCTGGAACAACCAGCCAGCAGGACCAGGGCCAGCGCGGGCAGTGCGGTTTTCATCAGCGTGCGGCCTGTGCCAGGTACTGCAGCATATTATCCGCTGCGGTCAAAACTTTGGTGTTCATTTCGTAAGTGCGCTGGGCTGCGATCATGTCCACCATCTCTTCCACCACCTGCACGTTGGAACCTTCCAGCGCGCCTTGTTTGAGCTTGCCGAACTGGGCATCGCCAGGGCGGCCTTCGGTCGGGGCGCCGGAGGCCGGGGTTTCCGCGAACAGGTTTTCGCCCAGCGCTTGCAGGCCGGTCGGGTTGATGAAGGAGGTCAGGGTCAACTGGCCCAGTTCGGTCGGGGTGGTATTGCCCGGAATGGTGGCCGATACGGTGCCATTCTCGCCGATGGTGATCGCGGTGGCGTTGGCCGGCACGGTGATTTGCGGCACCAGCGGCAGGCCGGAAGCATTCACCAGCACGCCGTCCTTGTCGACTTGCAGTTGGCCGGCGCGGGTGAAGGCGGCTTCGCCGTTCGGGCGGCGCACTTGCAGGAAACCATTGCCCATCACGGCCACGTCAAGAGAATTGTTGGTGGTCTGGATGTTGCCATTGGTGAAAATCTTCTGGGTGCCGACCAGGTGGGTGCCGTTACCCATCTGCACGCCGGACGGGTTCAGCGTGTTGTTGTCGGCACGCTGGGCGCCCGGCTGCTGGTCGATCGAATAGAACAGGTCTTCGAACACCACGCGGTCGCGCTTGAAGCCGACGGTATTGGCGTTGGCCAGGTTGTTGGCGATGGCTTGCAGTTTCGCGTCTTGCGCCTGCACGCCGGTCTTGCTGATCCACATTGCTGGATTCATCGTAAATCTCCTGTTTAGCCGCTAATCAGTTTGTTGCCGACCGTAGTCATGTCGTCGGCGGCCTTGAACAATTTCATCTGGATTTCAAAGGTGCGATTCAGGCTCATGGTGGCTACCATCTCTTCGACGGCCGTCACATTGGCGCCTTCCAGGTGGCCGGCCTTGACCTGCACGGTCGGGTCGGTGCCCAGCAACTGGCCGTCGCGCGCCACCAGCAAGCCCGCCTCATTCTTGGTCAGCTCGGACGCTTCGGCGCGCACCAGCTTGAGCTTGTCGATCACCTGCATCTCGGCATTGGCGGTCGGGCCCAGGATGGAGACGGTGCCGTCCTGGCCGATTTCCACCTTGCGGTGCACCGGCAGGGTGATCGGGCCGCCTTCGCCCAGCAACTGCATGCCGTTGACCGTCAGGGTGCCGTCGGCATCGAGCGTGATGGCGCCGGCGCGGGTATAGGCTTCGCCCGTCGGGCCCTGCACGGCAAAGTAGCCGGGGCCGGAAATGGCCACGTCCAGCTCGCGCCCGGTCTGGCGCAGCGCGCCCTGGCGGTCGGTCACGGCATTCGACTGCATCTGCGACATGTGGCGGTCGTCGTAGCCGTAGCCGGGCAGCTTGGCAGCCTGCGCCAGCTCGAGGTTGGCGCGGAAGCCGTTGGTGTCGAGGTTGGCGAGGTTGTTGGCGTGCACCTGCTGGCCACGCATGGCCCGCTCGGCGCCGCTCATCGCGGTGTAGATCAGCGCGTCCATTCAGTCCGCCTCGCTTACAGGGCTTGCATCAGCGACTGCAGCATCTCGTTCTCTGCAGTGATGACCTTGGAGTTGGCCTGGTAATTGCGCTGCGAGGTCATCAGGCTCACCAGCTCCGAGGTGACGTCGACGTTGGAGGTTTCCAGCGACGCGACCGTCAGCGCACCAGCAACGCCCTGGCCGGCTTCGGACAGGTTGGCGTTGCCGGACTGGACGTTCGAGGTCCAGGCAGTTTCATTGACCGGGGTCAGCGCGTCTTCGTCCGGGAAGGTGGCGATGGCCAGGCGGGCGATGGCTTGCTTCTCGCCGTTGGAATACTTGGCCACCACATTGCCTTGCTGGTCCAGTTCCACGCCCACGTAGCTGCCGGCCGCATAGCCATCGGCGGCGTTGGTCGAGGTGGTCGACTCGCCCTTCTGGAAGGTGGTGCCGGTATAGTCGATCTCGACGGTCATGGCGGCTGCCGGGGCGGCGGCGAAGCTCAGGTTGTGGGCATAGGAGGCGCCGCCGTTGGCCGCCAGGTCCAGCTGGCCGCTGGTGTCGAAGGTCAGGGTGTAGGGCGAACCGCCGGCGGCGCCCAGGTCGGTGCCGTCCACTGCCGAGTACACCTTGACGGTGCGCGCTGCCACGTCTTTCACGAAATACTGGGTCACGGTATGTTCATTGCCCAGGGAGTCGTGCACCACGGTGACCTTGGACATGTTGTACATGTTTGCATCGGGCACCACGGCCGGGGTGACGGTAGCGTTCGGCAGCTTGGTGGTGATATTGCCGGTCGGGACGGTCCAGTCGGCCGACATATTGGCGACGAAATCGATATTCGTGGTGGCCTTCGCAGTCAGCAGGTTGGTCGGCACCTTGATGTCGCCCATCGGACCGGCCACCATGCTTGGCGGGGTCAGCTGGAAGCCCTGCACCTTGGCGCCGGCGCTGTTGACCAGGTAGTCGGTGGCGTCCTTGGTGAAGATGCCGACGCGGGTGTAGTTGGTCTGGCCGGTCGAATCCTTGGCCACGAAGAAGCCGCGGCCATTGATCAGGGCGTCCAGGCCGCGGTTGGTGGCCTGGATGCCGCCGTTCAGGCCGATCGACTGGGTGGTCGAACCGACGTGCACGCCGGTCGGCTGCGCGCCGGCGTGCAGCGAGGCGAAGTTGGCGCGGCTGGACTTGAAGCCGTAGGTCCCGGCGTTGGCGATATTGTTGGAAATCGTGCCCAGTTGCTCGTTGATGGCCTGGATGCCGGACAAAGCGATATCGAAACTCATGGCGAGGACCTTTCGTTAAATGGCGGTAGTCGGGGTTTTGCCCCGGAATGCGGTAATGGCCGAAGGCGACACTTCGCCCACGGAATCAATCTTGACGGTAACGCTACCGGCGGCGCCGACCTGTACGCTGTCGAGGCGGCCCAGCACGGCAATCGGCGCGCTCGGGTTGCTCTCGCTGGCCACGCGCATCGAGTAGCTGCCGGCAGGCAGGCCCAGCGCGGCCGGGTCGATGGTGAACTGGTGGGTGCCTGCGGGCAGGGTGCCCATCACGATCTCATATTGCTGGCCGTTGCTGCCGGTCAGGACCAGGCTGGTCTTGGCCGAGCTGCTGCCCAGGGTGGCTTCGCCCGCCACCTTGTGGCCGTCGAGCGTAACCTGGCTCGACTGCACCATGACGTCGGAGCCGACCTGGGCGCCCATCGCCAGCACCTGCATCGATTGCAGCACGGAGGCATTGGCGGTCGTCAGGTTGGCCAGGTTCTGCAGCGCTTCGGTCTGCGACAGCTGGGTCAGTTGCTGGACGAACTGGGACGGGTCTTGCGGCGACAGCGGGTCCTGGTTCTGGATCTGGGCCACCAGCAGCTTGGTGAACATGTCGCGGCCCTCGTTGGAGGCGCCGTTCAGCGCTACGCCGGCCGGGCTGCTGTTTTGCGCCGCGGCGTTAGTGAACAGGTTGGTTTCCATCAGGATTCACCGAGTTTGAGCAGGGAAGCCTGCATGCCGCGGATGCGGCCCAGCACTTCCACATTGGTTTCAAAAGCGCGCGACGCCGACATCATGTCGGTCATCTCGGCCACCTGGTTGACGTTCGGGTAGAACACCATGCCGTCGGCATTGGCCAGCGGGTTGCCTGGCTCGTACACCTTGCGCAGCGGCTCGGCCGATTCGACCACGTCCAGCACTTGCACGCGGCCGCCGGCTGCGGCGTCGAGGTTGTCGTCCATCACGGTGGCGAACACCGGCTTGCGGGCGCGGTAGGTTTCCGCTTCGCTGCCGGCGACGGAGTCGGCATTGGCCAGGTTGGAGGCGACGGTATTCAGGCGCACTGTCTGCGCCGCCATCGCCGAACCGGCAATTTGCGCAATATCTTTAAAGCTCATGGGTTTCCCCTTGGGATCAGTTAATCCGGCGGTTACTGGCCGTTGATGGCCTTGGCGATGCCGCGCAACTTCATGTTGATGAAGGTCAGGCTGGTTGCGAAGTCAGTTGCATTTTGCGAGAAAGCTGCTTGCTCCACGCCAATTTCGACGGTGTTGCCGTCGCCGCTGGGGTGGTAGGGCACGCGGAACTTGGTTTCGCCGTCTCCCTCGAGGATGGGCTCACCGGACAGCTCCGCTTCGACGCGCGCCAGCGACTCCTTGAAGTCGATATCCTGTGCTGAATAGCCCGGCGTATTCTCGTTGGCGATGTTCGATGCCAGGACGCGCGTACGTTGCGCACGCAGCTGCAATGCATCCGCATGCAAACCGACGGCGTCCTTGAAATTGATAGCCATTGTTACTCTCCTCTGGTAATGTCCCAGCGAATTTACAGTCTAAAGGTATTGCCCATGCCCAACAATCCTATTGTACAGGTTTTTGGCGGATTATTGCTTGTAGGAATTTTAAATTTCAGAGTTGCAACTGCTTCAACAATGGAAGAATTGCTAAGCAAAGTGAAACTAGCTGCAGAAAAGCAATTGCAAACCATTGCAGAAAGTCAACGCTGGGCTGAACCGAAGTTCGATGTCGAAGTGGTAAGGACAAATCGCGCGATTCCGGACTGTCCCTCTGGGATGCGGGTCGAGAGCCTTGACCCGCGCGGCATTGCGCGCATGCGCTTCGTGGTGATTTGCCCAAGCTTGCAAGGTTGGCGCTATGAGTTCCTTGCCAAGGGCAAGGTGTCGGCAAACGTTGCAGTTGCTGCCACCGATTTAATTTCCGGAAAAATTCTGTCGCCTATAGACTTGTTGCGGGTGCGCCACGATATCACCTTGATTCCCGATACTTTTTCCGACCTCGGCGAGCTGGAAGGCATGGCTGCGCGGCGCACCATCCGCGCCGGTGAGGTGATCCGGCAGAACATGTTGGCGGCACCACAACTGGTCAAGCGCGGCGACCAGGTGCGTATCGTCGCCAGGCGCGAACAGATCGAGGTGTCGATGGCGGGGGAAGCGCTGGACAATGGCACGCGCGGCGCCATCATCCGTGTGAAAAACAGCAGCGGCACCCAGATCCGGGCGCGCGTTATTGAGGCGGGGACTGTAGAGCCTGCTGACTTGCCTTGATGCTGGCCGCCACGCGGCCAAGCTTGTCGGCGTAGGCGGGATCGGTAGCATAGCCGCCGGCTTGCAGCGCGTGGGCGAAGGCCTGGGCATCGCTGCCGGTGTTGAGGGCGCGCCGGTAGCGCGGATTGTCGAGCAGCATGCCGGCATAGTCCTCGAAGGAGCCGGCCATATCGCCATAGCCGCGGAAACGCTCGTTGCGGGTGTGCGCCACGCCATCTTCCACTTCCATGGTCGCCAGCGCCTGCACCGCACCCTGCCAGTTGCTGCCAGCCTTGATGCCGAACATATTGTTGCCCGGCGCATGGCGGCCCCAGCCTGACTCCAGCGCCGCGTGGGCGGCCACCAGTTCCGGCGCCACGCCGAGGCGGGCAGCGGCGGCTTCGGCATGGGGGCGGATCGCTTCCAGGAAGGCTTGCTGCGTTTCGCTGGGGACGCTGCCTTCAGCCGGCGCTTCGCTGCCGCCAATGGCACGCGCCGCAATCCGCGCGCGCAGCGCGGCGCCGTCGGCAGTCAGCGCGCTACCGGCGCCGGATGGGCTGGCCGACGGTGCATCAGCCGCGGCAATATAGCGCGCGACTTCGGCATGAACCTGGCGGAAGGTGGCGCTGGTGGCGCCGGTGGCAGCGGCCGTGGCTGAGCCTGCCATACCGGCATTGGCGGCCTGGCTTGGGCTGAAGGCCGCAGGCAATGCGGGGCGCGTGGCGCTCATATTGCTCGCGGTGGCTGCCGTGGCCCGGGTAGGCGCTGTGGCTTGCGTAAACGCCCTGAAAGACGTGAATTCAGACCGGCTCATAGGTTTGATCGTCGCCATGCAGCACGCGCTGCATGATGGTGTATTGCTCCGCCAGCAGGTCAGCATTGCGGCGGCCCATTTCGCGCGCCGTCTGCACCATGCCTTCCAGCTGGGCCCAGTCGGCTTCGAGGCGCGCACGCGCTTCGGGCTTGAGCAGGGTGAACACTTGTTCCATGGAAGGCTGGGGGCCGACCAGGCGGGTCGCCAGTTCGACACGCTGGGCGCGGCGCGCTTCCAGCACATCGACCAAAGCGCCGATTTCTTTAGCGATGTCGCCCAGGCGCTCGCTCTGGTGACGGATGGCCGCCTCGAACTGCTGGGCAATCAGGTCCAGCATCTGCTGGTAACTTTGCAAGTCCGCCTTGACGCCGTCGAGCAGCATCTTCATGGCGTCCTGGCGCGACATTTCTTTCACTGCTCGCCCCGGTGGAACTTCTGGATCAGGCCGGCCAGCTTGCCAGCGTCGAACGGTAGCTCGCCCTTGGCCAGCGCGTCGCGCAGCTGGGCCACGCGCTCGTGGTCGATATCGCCCATCTCTTTCATGGCCTGGATCGCCGGTTGCATGACGGCCGACTCCAGCTCGCGCTGGGCGGCCGGTGCGGCGCTTGGGCGTGCTGCTTCTGCCGGCGCGCTGTCGGCGACGGTCTGTACCGGGGTGCCTGGGGTGGAACCGGAAATCCTCATACGGTTTCCTCTTGACTTAACATTAATTGCCATTGCTCTTCCCCTTGCCAGGCAGCAGTTGTTGTCGTAATTGCTGCAACAGGCCGGGTTCGGGCAAATCCGATTCCCGGATGATAGCAGTCTTGCTGCTCGGCATGCCAAACATATCGGCGATGGCTTTCGCCTGCGTGTTAGTCAGGATCAGCAATTCGATCCGGCGGTTGACGCCAGCATCGGCCCGTTTGGCATCGAGCGGCGCACGGTCCGCCATGCCGACCACCTGCAGCACGCTGTCCTGTGGCATGGTGCCGGCCAGCAGCTGCGATCGGGCAGCCATGGCGCGGTTGCTGGACAGGTTCCAGTTGGAGAAGGCTTTGTAGCTGGTGTCGGCGTACTGCGAAGAGTCGGTATGGCCGACGATCAGCATCTGGTTTTCCATCTTGGCGAACAGCGGGCCCATGTTCTGCAGCAGGCGCGCGAACTTGTCGGTCGGTACTGCCGAGCCGCGCACGAACATCCCCTGGCTGTCAGTATCGTGCAACATCACGCGCAAGCCATACGGTGTCACGACTGACTCAAGATTGCTTGCCAGGCCATTTTCCTCGCTCATCCTGGTGAGGGTCTTGGCCAGCAGCTTGAGGTCTTCCGGCGACTCGTAGCGCACCCGGTTTTCGGCCGTGTTGGTTGGGCTCTTGTTGAAGCCCTGGGTGGCGTTGCCGTCGACGTCGGTATTACCGGTGCGCGGCATGGGGAAGCGCTCGATCAGGCTGCCGCGCGGGCCGCCCACCTGTTCCGGCATCACGCCCTTGCCGACGTCGGTCTTGCTGCCGTCGGACTGGGTCAGCACGTGTTCCAGCGATTCCTGGTTGCGCACGGCCATCAGCCACAGCACCAGGAACAAGCACATCAGGGCCAGGCAGAAGTCCGCAAACGCGACTTTCCAGGCGCCGCCATGTTCATCATGCTTGTGCTTGCCACCGCCGCGCTTGACGATGGTTTGCTCATGGTGCTTGTCATGCGGCTTTAGCACGGCCACCTCCTCGGCGCGAAGTCGATTCCGGCTCGTCGCCGCCTTCCATCGCATTGATCCAGCCTTCGAGCTGGGCGAAGCTTGGCTTGATGTTCAACTGCACCAGGCGGCGGCCGGCGTCGATCGCCAGCAGCGGCGGCTTGCCGGCCACGTGGGTCACCAGCACCACCTTCACGCATTCCATGGTCGAGGCTTCCTGGCTGACCAGCTGCTTGAGCATGTTCGAGATCGGGTCCAGCACGCCATAGCAGAAGAAGATACCGATGAAGGTACCGACCATTGCAGCGCCGACGTGTTCGGCGATCTCGGCCGAGGTGGCGCCTTCGCCCACCGTGCCCATGGTGATCACGATGCCCAGCACCGCGGCCAGAATACCGAAGCCCGGCATCGCTTCGCCGATCTTGCCCAGCGACTTGGCCGGCTGGGTCAGTTCTTCGTGGATGGCTTCCAGTTCCTGCTCCAGCACGCCTTCCAGTTCGTGGGCGTTGATCTTGCCCATCGCCATCAGGCGGAAGTTGTCGACGATAAAGGCCAGCAGCTTCGGCTCGTCCAGGATCAACGGGTAGCGCTGGAACAGCGGCGATTCGCGCGGCGCTTCGACGTGGGCATCGAGTGCTTTCAGGCCGCCGGCGGCCAGCTGCAGCAGTTCGTACATCAGCAGCAGCAGCTGGCGCTGGAATTCCGAGTCGTACTTCTTGCGCGACATCAGGTGCTTGACCTGGGTGACCGTCTCGGCCAGCACGTGGCGCGGGTTGCCGATGACGAAGGCGCCAATGCCGGCGCCGGCAATCACCAGCAGTTCCAGCGGCTGCCAGATCGCGGTGAAATGGCCGCCCATCATGGCGTAGCCGCCAAACACCGAGCCAAACACGATCATGATGCCGAATAATTGCTGCATGGTTTATGCCTTTCGATAGGTCTTTGAGGTGGGCTGTGGCTCAGGCCGCCAGCACCGCTTTCATCTTGTTCAGCGCCTGCTTGTTCAACTGGCAGACGCGGGCGTCGGTCAGGTCCAGCACGGCGGCGATTTCTTTGTAGCTGAGCTCGAATTCGTAATACATCTGGATCACGCGCTGCTCGCGTTCGTCCAGGCCGTTAAGCGCCTGCTCCAGGCTGCGGCGTATCATCAGCTGTTCTTCCGGGCCGGCGACGCTGCCGGTGTCGGCCAGGGTGTCCTGCAGGATCTCGTCGAAGCTGGCAATGGTTTCCGCATTTTCGTCGAGCAGGTAGGCCTGGTAGCCTTCCGCGTCCAGGCCGAGCGCGGTCATGGTTTCCTGTTCGCTCGGCTCGCGGCCCAGCTTGCGCGTCAGTTCGCGCACGGCATCGCGCATCTTGTGGCTCTGCTGGCGCACGGCGCGCGGGCGCCAGTCCTGCCGGCGCAGCTCGTCGAGGATGGCGCCGCGCACACGCAGCGAGGCATAGCTGCCGAAGCCGGCATCGGGTTCACCGTATCGGCGCAGCGCTTCCAGCAGGCCCATCAGGCCGATCTGCTCCATGTCGTCACGGTCGATCGCCCCCTGTACCTGCGAGTTGAGCTGGCGCACGATGCGCTTGACCAGCGGCGCATAGGCGAGCAGGTGCTTCTGCTCGTCGGCGACGCTGACTGCGGCGTAGCTCTCGGCATAAGGCTCTGCAACCGTGTCCACCAAGCCCATGGCTCTCACTCCAGGATCAACTTGCCGATCATCACTTGCTCGAAGGGGCGTTCGCGCGCCTCCTTGGTGTAGGCTTCATCGTAAGCCTTGTTCAATTCCTCGACAAACTGGTCAATGGTCATCATGGACGCCTTTTCCATCGGCAGCGCCGACAGGGCGCGCACGGCAACGCTGCGCAGCATTGGCAGCGCTTCCTTGGCTTCCTTTTCCTGCTTGGCCGTAGTCGCAATGACGAGGTCGGCCGACATATAGTGCGGCACGGTGTCGCCCGGCTGGCGGCGCATCATGACGATGACTTTTTCAATGGTCAGGTACTTCAGCGGCTCGCCGGCCTTTTTTTCCTCGACTGCGGCCTTGGCCGGCTCGGCGCTCTTGCCTTTCATGAACCAGACGGCGCCACCGGCAGCGCCAGCGCCTACCAGCAGCACGGCTGCCACGATGAGGACCAGTTTCTTATTCATCTAATGCTTACTCCCGTTCGCCCAACATGGCAAAAGTAGTGCTGCCGGCATCGCCGTCTTCCAGGGCGCGGCCTGGCTGGCGCTGCTGCTCAGCTTGTTGCTGGCGCTGCTGCTGGCCGCCATCAGCCAGGCTGCGCGCGTTGCTCGAAGAGACGGTGACGGCGACGTCGCCGAACTGGCGCTGCGACAGGTCCTGGCGCACGCTGTCGCCAATGGCATTCAGCTGGCGCAGCACTTCGCTGTGGCTGGCGGCGATGTTCACCTGCAGCGTACCGCCGCTGTGGCGCACCGAGATTTCCACGCTGCCCATATTGGGCGGTTCCAGGCGGATCACGGCGCGTTCATCGTTGCGCGCCAGCTGCAGTTGCAGGCGGTCGCCCAGGGCGGCGCGCAGTGGCTGCTGCCATTGTTCCGGGCTGCCGCTCAGCTGCAGCCCATCGCCAGGCTGGGCCGCAGCGACGCTGGCCAGCACGCTGCGGAAACCGGGCAGGGCGCCGGCATCGGCCGTTGGCTGGTGCTGGCTGTCGGCCAGCAGGCTGGCGCTGTCCTTGGCCGCGATCGGGGCGGCCGTGCTGTCGGCGGCCTGGCCTTGCAGGGCGTTCAGCGCGGCGGCCAGGGCTTCCCCGCCAGCGCTGCGGGTGGCTGATGCAGGGGTAGCGGCTGGCAGCGCCGGGCCGGCAGCGCGGGCCGCGACGGCCAGCATGGCGGCACGGGCATCCAGCAAGCTTGCTGGCGGTGCTTTAGCAGTTTCAGTTTGGGCGCCGGCACCCGCTTCGCGCGCGGCAAGGGCGCTGGCTTGGGCTTGCTGGCGCACCAGAAGGGCGCTGTCGCTGGCGGAAACCTTGGGGGCTGGCGCTGCAGTCAGGGCGGCGGCTACCGCAGCCACGCTGTCCGGGGTGGCGCCTGGCGTGCCGCTGGCCAGCGGCAAGTTGCCCATGGCAGGCAGCATGGTTGCTACCGCTGCCGCCGCGGCCGTCTTGTCGTCGGCAGGCTTGGCCGGGACGCCTTCTTCCTCTGCGGCGTTGCCGGCCATGGCGTCCAGCAGGGCGCCAAACGGTGCCGGGGCGAGGGCCGCGGCGGCGTCCAGCAAGCCGCCAGCCAGGCCGCTGCCCGGTGCAGCGCTGTCAGCCGTGGCATTGCTGCGGGAAGCATCAGAGGCCGACGCGGCGGCGCCGTTGGCTGCCGGCGGCGGCATGCCGGCAGCGCCGGTGGCTGGTGGGACGGTAGCGGCAGGCGCCGCAGGCAAGTTGATCATGCTCAGGTTCCGGTTGTAGCGTTACCGCTGTCGAGGGCATAGGCAAGCCAGCCCTCTCGGTTGTTCGTCATATCGCTCAGGTGCTGGCTGGTCTCGGCGGCGGCGCTATCGACTTTCGCCACTGCCGCGAGGTGCAACTCACGCAGCGCCGCCAGCGCTGCGCGCTCGGCCGGCGCCCACTCGCCCTGCGCTGCCAGCGCCGGCAGGGTGGAGGCCATCAATGTATTAATCGCCGCCAGTGCCGCCCAGTCGCTGGCGGCAGTGGCGGCGCTGAGCTGCTGCCCAAGCTGCAGCAGCGTCTTATGCCTATCCATGTTTGTCGTGCACTCCCTGCCAGCCGGCGCGGATCGTGGTCAGCAGGCCTACCACTTCGTCAATGACGGCAGGGTCCATGTCGACGCCGGCGCGGTACAGGCGGGCGGCGCAATAGTCATACAGGCGGCCCAGGTTGGCCACCACCTCACCGCCCTGCTCGAAGTCGAGCGAGCTGGCGAGGCCGTTGATGATCTCGGTGCACTTGTCGAGGCTGAGCGCCTTTTGTTCGTAGCGCTTGCCAACGATGTGGCCGCGCGCACGGGCCAGCTCTTCCAGCAGGCCGTCGGTCAGCACCAGCACCAGTTCGATCGGCGTGGCGCGGGCCGTCTGTGCTTCCAGGTTAGTGGAGTGATAGCTGCCGTAGGCGTCGTGATCCATTGTTTAAGGCTTTCAAGAATCGGATTTGCTGAACATCGCTTCAAACATGCTGCTGGTGCCACTCATCTGGGACTGCAGGCTTTGCAGCTGGGTGAACTGGCCCAGGTAGCGCTTGTAAGCGTTGTCATATTGGGTTTCCAGTGCGGCCTGGCGGGCCACAAGCTGGGATTGCAGTTTCGAATTAGCATCCTTGCGCGTGGCCAATTGGCCGGTGCCGGCCTTGGTCCAGCTGCTGACCAGGGTATCGAGGTTGCCCAGTACGCCAGTCGGCATGGTGCCGGTCTTGCCCAGGATGGCATCGAGTCCGGTCGGGTTGGTCGCCAGGGCTTTATCGAGGCGCGTCTTGTCCAGTGCCAGGGTGCCGTCGCGCTGGGCAGTGACGCCATAGTTGACCAGGCTGACGCCACCCACCGCGGTACGCAGCAGGGACTGCATGCGCGATTTCAGCGAAGCGATGCCGGCGTCGGAAGCGTAAATACCGCCGGCCGTACCTTTGGCAACATTGCCGGGCGCCGTCAGCTCACCGATTGCGGCCAGCATCTTGTTCCACTGGTCCACGAAATTCTGCACATTGGTGGCGGTGGCGCTGCTGTCGCGAGCGACGTTCAGCGTGACCGGGACGCCGCCAGTCTGTGCTTTGGTGAAGGTCATCGCGACGCCATCGACCACGTTGAAAGTGTTCGACGCTTGCTCGATCAGGTTGCTCGGGTCGCCGCCCGGAGCGCCGACCCACACCTTGGCATTGGTGCCATTGACCAGCACGCGGTTGCCATCGCCCAGCTGGGCCTGCAAGGCCGGGTCGCCCAGATTGGTGACGTCGATGCCGGCCACGCCATTCGACTGGCCGGTGACGTTGGAGGTCAGGACCAGGCGGGTCTGGCCGTTGACGGTCAGGGTCGAAGCCGTCACGCGCGAATTATTGGTCGCTTCCATATTGATGGCAGCGGCAATTTCCTTCGCGCTCAGCATATTGTTCAGGTCTTTGTCGCCGTTGGCCAGGCTGACGGTGAAGCTGCTGCCGTCGGCCAGCTTGACGGACAAGGTGCCGGCGGCAGCGCCGGTGACGTTGGAATCGGTCATGCCGCTGTACGACACCTGGCCAACCGTGGCGAGCTGCTCGACGTAGAACTGGTAATTGCCGGCTGCAGCAGAAGCAGTCGCGGTGGCAGTGCCGACATCGGAGCTGAAGCTTGCCTTATTGGCTACAACCGAGCCGGACGCGGTCGTCGTCGACAGGGCGCTGCGGAAGGTGCCCAGTGCCGAACTGAGCTTGCTCAGCGCCTTGTCGATCGCCGTCGCGGTAGCCGACTGCGAATCGAGCATCGACTGGCGGCCCTGGATATACATCTGCGCCAGCTGGGTGGCCGTGGTCTTGGGGTCGTAGGTTGGGACAGAAGTAGCCATTTCTCGTGCTCCGAAGAAATTAAATGAAGTGTACCAAGGTAAGAGGCGACCAAAGTGATGACTTCATGAAATATTCGGTTCAGCCTTTCATTTATGTCCGCGGAACCACAGTTGGGTTGCCAGTTCGTCATGCCGCTTGCGTTCTTGCGCGCGCTGCGCCGTGGCCGCCGCATCCTGGTGGCGCTCGAGCACCTGGCCCAGCACTTCGCGCTTGACGTAAGCGGCGGTCAGGGCGCGCTGGGACACGGCCATGTCGGCCTCGTGCATGTGCAGGTTGAGGCGCTGGCTGTCGGCCATGGCCATCACGCCTTGCTTGTAATCGCCGCAATTGATGGCCAGCGCCATCGGCAGCCGGCCGGACGGGCCGCTGCTCTCGTACAGGCTGGTCAGCTTGTCGAGCGTCTTCTTGTAACGGTCGCGCACGCTTTCCTTGGCGGCCATTTCCGATTGCAGTTTATCGACTTCATTGCTGCGCATGTCGACCAGGGTCGACAGGCTGCGGATCGTGGTTGTCGTCATGCCATCAGCCTTTCAAGTTGGTCCACGCAGTTGGCGTAAGGGGCCGGTTCCTTGGTCCCCTGGCACAGGAATTCTTCGATATGCGGATGCAAGTTCACTGCCTTGTCGGTCACCGGGTCAGCGCCCGGCACGTAAGCGCCCAACGGGATCAGGTCGCGCACCCTTTCGTGGCGCGCCATCGAGGCTTTCAGCGCCCGCGCGGCCAGCATGTGCTCGCGCGTGATCACATGGTTCATGCAGCGGCTGATCGAGGCGGCAATATTGATCGCAGGGTAGTGGCCGCGCTCGGCGAGTTCGCGCGTCAGCACGATGTGGCCGTCCAGGATCGCGCGCGCGGTGTCGACCACCGGGTCTTGCTGGTCGTCGCCTTCGGCCAGCACGGTGTAGATCGCGCTCATGCTGCCGTAGGGGTTCTCGCCATTGCCGGCCGATTCGACCAGCTGGGGCAGGGCGGAGAACACCGATGGCGGATAGCCCTTGGTGGCAGGCGGTTCACCCAGGGCCAGCGCAACTTCGCGCAGCGCCATCGCGTAGCGGGTCAGCGAGTCGACCAGCAGCAGCACGTTCTTGCCCTGGTCGCGGTAATGGGCCGCGATCGAATGGCACAGTTCGGTTGCCATGATGCGCATCAGCGGCGACTCATCGGCCGGCGCAATCACCAGCACGGCTTTCTTCAAGCCTTCGGGACCGAGCGACATTTCGATGAATTCGCGCACTTCCCGCGAACGTTCGCCGATCAGGCCGACCACCACCACGTCAGCCACGGTCTGGCGGGTGATCAGGCCCAGCAGTACGGACTTGCCGACCCCGGAGCCCGCCATCAGGCCCACGCGCTGGCCTTTGCCCAATGTCAGCATGCTGTTGATCGCGCGTACCCCGACGTCGAGCGCGTCGACCACCGGCTGCTTCTTGAGCGGGTTGATGCGCGGCGGCTGTGCATCGAGCGGGTATTCGCCGCCCAGCTTGCCCAGGCCATCAATCGGTTCGCCGATGCCATTGACCATGCGGCCCAGCCAGCTGTCGCCGATCTGCAGGCTGCCCTTGTCGTTGGTCGGCAGCACGCGCGCGCCAGTGGTCAGGCCGGCCGCCTTCTTGAACGGCATCAGGAAGGTCAGCTTTTCGCGGAAACCCACCACTTGCGCATCGAGCCATTCGCCATCGACTGTCTCGATCTGGCAACGCTGGCCGGTATGCAGCTTGCAACCCGTAGCCTCCAGCAGCAGGCCGGAAGCACCCACCAGGCGCCCGGTCGGGGTGGCCAGCGGTACGTCATCGAGTTCCAGTTTGCGCAGTGCGTCTGCAATCATTCTTCGCTCTCAGCGTCGTCACCGCCATCGGCGGCCTGCAACTGATTATCGACCTGTTCCATGACAGCAGCAAGACGCTGATGGCAGCCGGCATCGACTTCACTATCGCCGGCACGGATGCGGCATTCGCCCAGGTCGAGGCGGGCATCGCCGATCAGGTTCCAGCGCTTGGCGCGCTTCGGATCGACTTCCATGATGCGCTTGACTTCTTCCGGATTCAGGTAGACATCGATCTCGTCGCGCGTCGGCGGCATCGAGGCCAGCGTTTCGTCGACCAGGGCCATGATCTGCACCGGCTGCAGCGCCAGTTCGGCGCGGATCACATTGCGCGCCACTTTCGCCACCAGGTCCACCACTTCCTTGCGCTGCGCCGCACGGTAATCGGCGCGCAGCTTCTTCAGCGATTTCAGCATGCCGTCGACCGGACGCGCGAGATGGTCGAAGCCGACCAGGGTTTCCTGGCGGCCTTCTTCGCGGCCCAGTTCAATGCCTTGCTGGCGGCCCGCTTCGAAGCCGTCCTCCTGGCCGCGCTGCAAGCCGATTTCGTAACCGTCGCGCTGGCCCTGCTCGAAGCCTTCGCTGACCGAGGCCTGCCACTGCGCGGCATCGGCCACGTGGCCTTGTGGCTTGCCGTTGGCGCCATGCGTGTGCACGTACTGCTGCAGCGGCGGGAAGCGGTAAGGACGGAACTGTTTCATCACTCGATCACCGTTTCAGCGAACAGCTGCACTTCGACTTCGCCGGCGTCGGCCAGCGCTTTCACGGTGGCCATGATTTCCTGGCGCGTTGCTTCGATGCGCGACATCGGCACCGGGCCGGCGCGGCGCATCATGTCCTCGAAGGCTTGCGCCTGGCGTTTCGGCATGGTCTTCAGCACCGCATCGCGGATCGCCTGCTCGGCGCCCTTGAGCGCGATGGCCCACTGTTCCAGCGGCACTTCCTCGATGATGCGGGTGAGGGTGACTTCGGTCTGGGTCGACAGGATGAGGAAGTCGTACATCTGCATCTCAATCTGTTCCACCACTTCCGGATCGTGGGCGCGCAGCAGTTCGACGATCTGGGCGCGGTTGCTTGGCAGGCGGTTCAGGATCTCGGCCACCTGGCGCACGCCTTCCACGCTGGTCGACTGCGAGTCGAACGAGGACAGGCAGCGGTTCACCAGTTCTTCCAGTTCCAGCAGCAGGTCGCGGTCGATCTCGTCCAGGCGCGCCATGTTCAGCAGCACCAGGTCGCGTCCTTCCAGCGGTAGCGCATCGAGGATCTGGCCGGCCAATGCCGGCGGCAGGAAGGCCAGGAACACCGCCTGCATCTGCACGTGTTCGTTAGCGATATAGTCGGCCAGCCATTTCGGCGAAGCCCACTGCAGGCGCGCCATTTTCGGGCGCAGCTCATCGCCGTAAATGCTGTTCAATACGGTGTTGGCGATATCGCCGCCCAGCGCCAGGTCCAGCGAGCGCTTGAGGAAAGAGCGCGAGGCGCCGTGCACACCGGACTGCTGGCGGTAATCGTCAAAGAAGGTCTGCATGGCCGTCTTCACTTCTTCCACCTTGATGCCGCTCATGCGCGACATGACCTGGGTCACTTCCAGCAACTCTTCGCGCGACAGGCAGCGCAGCACGGCAGCGGCCGGCTCTTCACCGATCGACAGCAGGACGATCGCGGCTTGCTCGACCGGGCTCAGGCCCTGTTCCTGGTCCAGGTTATTGTTGATGTCGGCCATTTTTCTGCATCCATTGTTTGACGACTTCGGCTACGCGCTCCGGCTCTTTCTCTGCCAGTACCTTGAGGTGGTCCACCATCACGTCCACCGGCGAACCGGCAGGCGGCAAATCGTAATTTTCCAGCAGCGGCACCACTGGCATCTGGCTGCCTTCCAGCGCAGCAGGCTTGGCCTCGGCTTGCGCTGCTTCCGGAGAGCCTAGTGCAGCCGCCGGCGCCGCGGCGCCCGGCACTGCGGTGGCGGTGCCCGGGATCGGCGTTGCCTCGGCCTGGCGGGCGGCAGCGCCAGCCAGGGCCGGCTTGGCTGCCTGCGCCGGCGTGGCCGGTGCCAGGCGTGCGGTCAGCAGGCGCAGCAGCGGACGGGCCAGCAGCAGGTAAGCCAGCAGCAGTGCCACCGCATAGCCGAGCCAGTTGACCGAATCGACTACGGTGTCGCGTTCCTGCCACCATGGCAGCTCGGCGGCCTTGGCCGGGAAGTTCATGGCGCTGACCACCAGCTTGTCGCCGCGTTCTTCGTTGATGCCCAGGCCGTTGCGCAGCACCTTGTCGATGTTGGCGATTTCTGCCGGCGTCCAGCCAGTCTTGGGGAAGGGCGCCGCCGCATGCGCCAGCACCACCGCCACGTTCTGGCGTACCAGGCGGCCGCGCGCGCGCTTGGTCTGGGTGATGCTGCGGTCGTAAGCGAACTGGCGCGTGGTGGCGTTCTTGCGTGCAGTGCCTTCCGGCGCCTGGCCTGGTGCGGCTGCGCCGCCTTGCGCCGCTGCAGCATCGGCCGCCTGCTGTTGCGGCGGACGGTTGGACAGGGTGCCAGGCACGCCCATCGCGATGCGGTTGCGGTCCTGCTCTTCGCGCATGGCTTCGCTGGTTACCTTGGGATCGGCGCCATATTTTTCAACGGTTTCTTCGACCTTGTCGTTGTCGACGTCGGCCGTCACGCTGACGCGGAAATTGTTGTCGCCGACGATGGGGCCGAGCAGGCCTTTGATGTTGGAGCGGATTTCTTCCTGCTGGCGCTTGGCGTTCTCGTTACTCGAGGTGGACGCGTCGAAGGCTTCCGAAAGGTCGACGTGCGACGACAGCAGGTTGCCCGACTGGTCGACCAGGCTCACGCGCGCCGGGCTCAGCGAGGCAACACTGCCCGACACCATGTTGACGATGGCAGCAATGTGCTCCGGCGCCAGGGTGCGTCCTGGTTTGGTAGCGATAACTACGGAAGCCGACGACTTCTCGCCATCGCTCGATACGAAGGAAGTGGACTTGGCGATCGACAGGTGCACGCGTGCATGCGAGATCGCATCAAGGGTCATGATCGATTGCGCCAGCTCGCCTTCCAGGCCGCGGCGGAAGCGCACATCCTGTACGAATTGCGACACGCCGAGCGGGTCGTTCTTGTCCATCAGTTCCAGGCCGGCCGGCAGTTGTGCGGTCACGCCTTTGGCAGCGAGCAGCATGCGCACCTGGCCCAGTTTGCCTTCCGGCACCAGCACCTGGCCGGTTTCCGGATGGATGCGGTAGGAAATTTTTTCCGCGTCGAGCACAGTCATCATGTCGGCGGTCGCGACTTTTTCGCGCTGGCCGAAGACCGGCTTGTAGCCGCTCTGGTCCTTCCACAGGACCATCAGCACCAGCGCCGTCACGCCGACAGCCAGCAGCAGCATGGGATACAGGTTCTTCAGGACAGCAGGCGGCACCGCTGGTGCCGCAGCGCCCCGCCAGCGTCCAAGAGCGGACTTGAGGTTAGCAATCACGTCAGGTCTTTCGAGAGGGAAGGCGGATATAAGAGCTTACAGCGGAAGCTTGATCAATTCATCGACCGCGCCCATTACCTTGTTGCGCACCTGCATCAACATCTGGAACGACAGGCTCGCTTCCTGGCTGGCGAGCATCGCGCCCACCAGGTCGTCGCTGCGGCCGGCATCGACATCGGCCATTTTTTGACCGGCATCAACGTCTTGCGCATTGACGCCGGCCACGGCGTCTTGCATCGTCTGGGCGAAGGAAAAGGTTGCACCAGGTTGCGGCGCATTGAACTGGGCGGCGGGCGCAATGATGTTGGCGTGCTGCGCGAGCTCGGCGGCCGCGTTGTTCAGGGAGGCCAGGTCGGCCTTGATCAGGCCAGCGAATTCATTTGCCATATAACACCTCAGGTTGGTTGCGCCAGAATGCGCAAATCGTTACCAATGCAGCAACACTATTAACTTCCAGTTACTAACCAACAATCTGGACTAAATGTTAAATGGTGCCGTACGGGAACATGTATAGTAACCCGGTTTCGAGTTCGTAACAACCGCTTACAAATCGCAAAACTACTTATAAATCATGCACTAAGGATAGTTTTTGCAACCAACTGATGTTACCTTGGTATAATGAAGCTTACTCCTCGGAAACTTTTATGTAAAGTCTTTTTGACCGAAGAGATACTTGATTCATGGCAATACTGAGGGATTTGAGTTATTCTACGCTTCCAAGATCATCCTGAGCGTATAACTTTGCGATAGGATTGCAGCAGACGGATGGCCAATATGACTACCTCTCAAAGCACTGTGCAATACGAAGTACTTGACCCTTGCTTGCTGGGGCGCCCGGTACACCGGCTGCCTGAGTTTGCCGCGCAGCTGCGCGAAGACCTGGCACAGGCCATGCGCCTGAATGTGCACCGCCGTTATTGGGGCACGTTCCAGGTGGACGATGTCTCTTTCAGCCGGCTCGATGGCAGCGAAGCGCGCCAGCGCTGGCTGGGTTTTGCAGCGCCTTCCGGGCAGCTCGGTTTTGCGCTGGAACGCAGGATTCTTCTCGGCGTATTGAATTACCGTTATGGGCGCGCCACCCGCGCCGATGCCGCAGTTGACGAACAGGCAGTGCGAGTTACCGCTACCGAAGAGCGCCTGGCTGTGGTTCTTGGGCAACAGCTGGTGAGCATTCTGGCAGCGCGAATTGAAAGTAACCTGCCGGCCAGCGGCCGGGAACTTGGCGAAGAAGAAAGCATCAAAGCAAGCAGCGTTACCCAGCCCGGCAAAGGCAGCTGGGTGATTACCGTTTCGCTCAGCGATGGCGAACTGCAGGGCAAGGCCTGGTTTGCACTCGACAAGCAAGTGATGGGCAGTGTGCTGGGCGGCCTGATGCCCGAGCGCGATGCCAGCAAGAAGGGCAACAAGCATCCAGGGCCGCTGGCGGCGCGGCTCCAGGTTGGCCTGAGCGGCCGGCTGGTTTCCAAGGAAACCACGCTGGGCGCCATGTTCGACCTGCGTGTGGGCGATGTGATCCCGATCAGCCTGCACAGGGCAGACGTCATGCTCGAAGACTCCCGCCTGTTTACAGCTGCGGTAACTGAGCACAAGGGCAAACTCTGCTTAACCTCTTTTGAAGATTCCGAATGAATATGATGAATAACCCCAACGGCGCTAACGATTCCATGCTGGACGATATGTCGGAGGAAATGATCATCGACCAGGTGTCGCAGGATATGAGCGAAGTGCCGGCGCCGCGTGCCGGCCGGCGCGACCTGCCTGCCATGATGCGCAAGATTCCCGTCACGCTGACCCTGGAAGTGGGTTCGGCCCGCCTGTCGCTGCAGGACCTGATGCAGATCGGCCCGGACAGCGTGGTGGAACTGGACATGCTGGCCGGCGAACCGCTGACCATCAAGGTGAACGGCACCGCAATCGGCCGCGCCGAGGTGGTGGTGGCCGGTGAAAACTACGGCCTCAAGGTCATCGATCTGGACGGTTTGAATCTCGACATGATGGCGCCATGACCTTGCGCCGCCTGGTGCCCGGCCTTGCGGCCGGTACAGTGCTGCTATGTGCCTGCGCACCAGCGTGGGCCCAGGATTTGCTGGCCGGGGTGGTGCCCGGCGCGAAGACCGACCTGTCGGTGAAGATGCAGATCCTGATCATCATGACCCTGCTGGGCTTGCTGCCCATCATGGTGATGATGATGACCAGCTTTACCCGCTTCGTCATCGTGCTGTCGCTGCTGCGCCAGGCCCTCGGCCTGCAGCAGGGCTTGCCCAACCGTATCATCACCGGCGTGGCGCTGATCCTGACCCTGCTGGTCATGAAGCCGATCGGCGACGCGGTCTGGCGCGACGCCTTCGTGCCCTACGACCAGGACAAGATCGGCTTGCAGGATGCTCTGAAGATTGCCGAAAAACCGGTGTCGCGCTTCATGCTGGCCCAGACCAGCAAAGCTTCGCTCAAGCAGATCGCCCACCTGGCGGGCGAAGACGCGATCACCAATCCGGCCGACCACGCCTTTACCGTCAAGCTGGCCGCATTCGTGCTGTCGGAACTGAAAACCGCCTTCCAGATCGGCTGCCTGTTGTTCATTCCCTTCCTGATCATCGACCTGGTGGTATCGTCGGTGCTGATGGCAATGGGTATGATGATGCTGTCGCCGCTGGTGATTTCGCTGCCGTTCAAGCTGCTGCTGTTCGTGCTGGTGGATGGCTGGACATTGACTGTCAATACGCTCGTGACGAGCATACAGGCCTTTTAGGTGAGCGCAAGATGCTGACGCCCGACGTGGCCGTCGACCTGATCGTCGAGGCCCTGCATATCGTAATGATCATGGTCATGGTGCTGGTGGTGCCAGGGCTGGTGGCGGGCTTGCTGGTGGCCCTGGTGCAGGCCGCCACGCAGATCAATGAGCAGACGCTGAGCTTCCTGCCGCGCCTGCTGGTAACCCTGCTGGCCATTGTCATGACCGGGCGCTGGATGTCCAGCTACCTGATGGATTATTGCGTCTCGATCTTCCAGCGCGCGGCAACACTGGTCGGGTAGCGAGCCATGGAACAGGTCCTGGCAAACCTCCTGGTGTGGCTGACGGCAATCTGGTGGCCCTTCGTGCGCTGCATGGCCATGCTGAGCATGGCGCCGGTGCTGGGCGAGATGATGGTGCCGGTCACGGTGCGGCTGCTGGTGTCGCTGGTGCTGGCGATTATCCTGCTGCCGGTGACGCAGGGGCAGGTGGTGCAGGGCATCGATCCGATTTCGGTGCAGGGCATTGCGGTGACGCTGGAGCAGGCGGTGATCGGCGGCGCGATCGGGCTGGCATTCCATTTTTCGATGTCGGTGATCGGCGTGCTGGGTTACCTGGTATCGAGCCAGGTCGGCTTTTCGATGGCGGTGATGAACGACCCGCTGAACGGCACCTCGTCCGACGTGGTATCGGCGCTGTTGTCGATGCTGGCCATCGTGATCTTCTTTTCGATTGACGGCCACCTGGTGCTGGCCGGCGTGATCGGGCAAAGCTTCAAGGCCTGGCCGCTGGGCGGCGGCTATTCGGCGCTGCTGTTGCAGACCGTGGCCTGGAATGTGGCGTGGATTTTCTCGGCTGCCATGCTGCTGGCGATACCGGTGGTGTTTTCCGCGCTGGTGGTGCAGCTTGGTTTCGGTTTCCTGAACCGCGTGGCGCCGACATTGAACCTGTTTGCATTGGGCTTTTCGGTCATTACCATTTTCGGCCTGCTGATGCTCGGCCAGGTGGTGCGTTTCATTCCGCAGCATTACATCCGCATGTCGAGCCGTGTGCTCGACATGATCCAGCAACAGATGGTGCCCCATGGCTGACGATAGCGGCGGCGACAAGTCAGAGAAGGCTTCAGCGCAGAAGCTGAAGAAATCCCGCCAGGAAGGCCAGGTGGTGCGTTCGCGCGACCTGGCGACGGCGATCGGCATCCTGGTTTCGCTCAAGCTGTTCGTGTTCATGCTGCCGGACTACCTGCTGGATTTCCGCGAAATCTTCCACCAGGCGTTTGCGCCGCTGGAAGGCGAGGGCGCATTGGAAAACGTCATGAGCACGGTCTGGCTCAGCTCCGCGCTGCTGCTGGTGAAGATGGTGCTGCCGCTGTTCGTGGTGCCGCTGTTTGTTGTGCTGGGCGCCATGGTGCCGGGCGGCTGGGTGATGAGCACAAAGAACCTGCAGCCCAAGTTCGAGCGCTTCAATCCCGTGACCAACCTGGGGCGCCTGTTCTCCAAGAAGCATGGCTTCGAGTTGCTGGTTTCGATCGGCAAGGCGGCGGTGCTGGGCTGGGTGCTGGTGCACATCGGCACCAGCACGGTTAATGAATATACGCGCTTGCAGGGCCTGGGCCTGAACGAAGCCATGATATCGGGCGCCAACCAGATGCTGAACGGCGTGATGGCGATGGTGGCCGTGTTCATCATCTTCGCCATTATCGACGTGCCGGCCCAGGCCTACTTCTTCGCCGAACAGCAGAAGATGTCCAAGCAGGAGCTGAAGGAAGAATACAAGTCGCAGGAAGGCCGCCCGGAAGTGCGCCAGCGCATCCGCCAGCTGCAGCGCGCCATGGCCGAACGCGCCGCGCGCAAGATCGTACCGGGCGCCGACGTGGTGATCGTCAACCCGGAGCACTATGCGGTGGCGCTGAAATACGACGAGAAGCGCGCCGAAGCGCCGTTCGTGCTGGCCAAGGGCGTCGACGAGATGGCGTTGTACATCAAGCGGCTGGCGCAGGAGAACGGCGTAGAAGTGCTTTCGCTGCCGCCCTTGGCGCGCGCAATTTACAATACCAGCCAGGTCAACCAGCAGATTCCCGTGCAGTTGTACCAGGCTGTTTCCATGGTCCTACATTATGTGCTGCAGCTGAAGGCGTTCCGCGAAGGCCGCCGTCCATCGCAGCCAAATCCGCTGGAAGCGGCGCAGGTCCCGGTTCCAACTTCCATGAGTGAGGCAGCAACGATATGAATTTCCTGAAGGGCTTGTTCGCAGAAGCAGGTCGCCACAAACTCGCCACGCCGGTATTCCTGCTGGCGATCCTGGCGATGATCATCCTGCCCTTGCCGCCTATCCTGCTGGACGTCCTGTTCACCTTCAATATCGTCCTTGCGCTGATCGTGATCCTGGTCAGTGTAAACGCCAAGCGCCCGCTGGACTTCTCGGTGTTCCCGACGGTGATCCTGGCCACAACGCTGATGCGGCTGACACTGAATGTCGCCTCGACCCGCGTGGTGCTGCTGCACGGCCACCAGGGCACGGATGCCGCAGGTAAGGTGATCGAAGCGTTTGGCCAGGTGGTCATTGGCGGCAACTACGTGGTCGGGATGGTGGTGTTCGTGATCCTGATGATCATCAACTTCGCCGTGGTGACCAAAGGCGCCGAGCGTATTTCCGAAGTGTCGGCGCGTTTCACCCTGGATGCCTTGCCGGGCAAGCAGATGGCGATTGACGCCGACCTGAATGCGGGCCTGATCAACCAGGAAAAAGCGATCCAGCGCCGCAAGGAAGTTGCGACGGAAGCGGATTTCTACGGCGCCATGGACGGTGCCGCCAAGTTCGTGCGCGGCGATGCGATTGCGTCGATCCTGATCCTGATCATCAATATCGTCGGCGGTGTCGCCATCGGTACCGTGATGCAGGACATGAGCTTTGGCGATGCGTTCAAGCAGTACGCACTGCTGACCATCGGTGACGGCCTGGTGGCGCAGATCCCGGCGCTGCTGTTGTCGGCAGCTGCTGCGATCATCGTTACCCGCGTGTCCGAAAGCGAGGGAGCGGATTTCGAATCGCAGGTGGGCCAGCAGTTGCTGGCATCGCCGAATGTGCTGTTCAGCGCCGCGGCAGTGATGGTGATCATCGGCCTGGTGCCGGGCATGCCGAAACTGAGTTTCCTGACCTTTGCCGCGGTGCTTGCCTATGTCGGCTGGCGCCTGTACCAGCGGCAGGGGGCGCCGGTGGTCGACAACATCGCCGCTATCGAAGCCGCGCTGCGCGAAGAAAAAGTGCCGGAACTGGAATGGCAATCGCTGCCTGTGGTCCAGCCGCTCCAGGTTTCGCTGGGCTACAAGCTGGTGGGCATGATCGACAAGGCCCATGGCGAAGTGCTGACCAAGCGCCTGCGCGGCGTGCGCCAAAGCCTGTCCGAGGCAATGGGCATGGTGCTGCCGCAGATTAATGTGCGCGATGACCTGGGGCTGAAGCCGACGCAGTACGCGGTCGTGCTGGGCGGGTCCACGATTGCGCTGGCTGAAGTTTTTGCCGACCGCCTGATGGCGATTCCGTCGCCGAACGTGTACGGCCAGATCGACGGCATCCCCGGCGTGGAGCCCGCCTATGGCATGCCGGTGACCTGGATCGAGGCCAAGGACAAGGCGCATGCGCTGGGGCTGGGCTACCAGGTGGTGGAAGCGCCAAGCGCCATCGCCACCCACGTATCGAAACTGATTCGCGAGTACCTGCCGGAGCTGTTCCGCCATGAAGACGTGGCGGCGCTGATGGAGCGCCTGACTGCGTTGTCGCCCAAGCTGGCTGGGGCGCTGGACAAAGCGCTCACGCATACCCAGTTGCTGCGCGTATTCCGCGTGCTGCTGCAGGAATCGGTATCGCTGAAGGACATCGTGCCGATTGCAACGACACTGCTCGATTCTTCCGAGACCACCAAAGACCCGATCCTGCTCGCGGCGGAAGTGCGTTGCGCATTGCGGCGTCAGATCGTCTCGGGCCTGTTCGGGCAGAAGACCGAGATGCTGGCCTTCAACCTGGGCGGAGAGCTGGAAAACATGCTGCTTGGCTCCCTGAACCAGGCGCGCCAGTCCGGCAAGGTGGTGCTGGATAACTACCCGATCGACCCGCATTTGCTGGCGCAATTGCAGGTGAATATGCCGGTGGCGCGCGAGCAGATGAAGCAGCAGGCGACGCCGCCGCTGCTGCTGGTGCTGCCGCAGATTCGACCGCTGCTGGCGCGCTATGCGCGCCTGTTTGCCCCGGGCTTGCATGTGCTGTCATATAACGAAGTGCCCGAGAATCGCGAAGTTTCGATTATCGGGACGGTTGGCTAGAACCGGTAAACCTCTGAGCCGCGGCTTTTGGTTGTGCGCATTTGATCTTAGTCGAAAGTCGAGGACTCAAAACCTACACCCTCGGCAGGTGAGCAGACAGGGTCAGACCCTATGGGTCTGACCCTGGTTTACCGGGTTTGTCTGGTAAAATCCCGCCCGCCTGCACCCGCAGGCAAAAAATTACGTCTTCGGGGCGGGGTGCAATTCCCCACCGGCGGTAAGAACGTCACCGTTCAAGCCCGCGAGCGCCTGCTGGCTGTATTGGGCAGGGTCAGCAGACCTGGTGAGACTCCAGGGCCGACGGTATAGTCCGGATGAAAGAAGATGTGCGCTGTCGCGCGTGTACCCGGTCCGCTTTGGCGGCACGGGTAAGCGCGCCTATTCGCTTGCCCTGGAGCGTTTTTCGTTAACTTTTAGCGAGGAGCGTTTCCTATGTTGTCCCCTGAATTATCCCTTCAAAGCACCGACCTTGAAGCCCGCATCCACGCGGCGCTGGAAGCCATGCGGGCCGGTGTCCCCGTCATCCTGCTGGACGATTTCGACCGCGAAAACGAGGCGGACCTGATCGTCGCCACCGACCGCCTGACGGTAGAAACCATGGCCCTGATGATCCGCGAATGCAGCGGCATCGTCTGCCTCTGCCTCACTGCGGAAAAAGTCCGAGAACTTGAACTGCCCCCAATGGCGGCCGAAAACGGCAGCAAGTACGGCACGCCGTTCACGGTCTCGATCGAAGCGCGCCACGGCGTGACAACCGGCGTCTCGGCCGCCGATCGTGTGACGACGATCCGCGCCGCCACAGCGCAGGGCGCGCGACCTGAGGATGTCGTGCGACCCGGCCATGTATTCCCGCTTCGTGCCACACCTGGCGGAGTGCTGATGCGCGCCGGCCACACCGAAGGCTCGGTCGACCTCGCGGCCCTGGCAGGCCTGGCGCCTTCGGCGGTACTGTGCGAACTGATGAACCCCGACGGCACAATGATGCGCGGTGACGCCATCGAGCAATTCGCACAGCTGCATGGCATGCCGATCCTGACCATCGCCGAGCTGATCGAATGGCGCAAACGTGGCTAAAATTCGGGGTCAGGTCTGTCATTTGGACAGGCAGTCAACACATTTGAGGTAAATCAAAACACCCGCTCCGGCAGAATCGGTCAGCGGGTGTTTTCTTTTGATGGGGAAAGTATTGAGGAATATCAAAGGTGTGTCGCGCCTGTCCAAATGACAGACCTGACCCCGAATTTTCGGCACGGTTTGCGTGTTGATTGGCGCGGTTTGCTAGTGACCTTTGCGCATGGCAAGGATAATCTCTCATCTATCGTTGACTACTTAGGATGTACCCCATGAGCAAGTTGGAAATTGATAAGTCCAGGCCGGTGTTGGTCACTGGTGCCACCGGTTATGTGGCGGGCTGGATCGTGAAGCGGTTGCTGGAGGAGGGCGTTACCGTCCATGCCGCGGTGCGTAATCCCGCCGACCACAGTAAAATCCGCCACCTTGATGAACTGGCCGCTAGTCTTCCGGGCACCATCCGCTACTTCAAGGCCGACCTGCTGGATCAGGGATCGTTTGCCGACGCCATGGCCGGCTGCGGCATCGTCTTCCATACGGCGTCGCCATTCACCCTGAACATCAGGGACCCGCAGAAAGAACTGGTCGATCCGGCCCTTCTGGGGACGCGCAATGTGCTCGAAACTGCAAACCGCACCGCGTCTGTCAAGCGCGTTGTCCTGACCAGCAGCTGCGCTGCCATCTACGGCGACAACGCCGATATCAGTGGCACGCCAGGCGGCGTCTTTACCGAGGAGGTTTGGAACAGCAGTTCGTCCCTGGCTCACGCGCCATACTCTTACTCGAAGGCGCTTGCCGAGCGCGAGGCGTGGGAAATTGCCAAGCGCCAGTCCGCATGGGAGCTGGTGGTCGTCAATCCAAGCCTGGTAATCGGCCCTGGCGTGAACCCGCACGGCACTTCGGAGAGTTTCAACATCGTGCGCCAGATGGGCGATGGCCGCATGAAGGCCGGTGTGCCGGACCTCGGCCTCGGTGCGGTAGATGTGCGCGACCTGGCGGAGGCACATTTGCGCGCTGCCTACCTGCCGCAGGCAAAGGGCCGCCATATCATCTCGGGCCATAACACTTCTCTCCTGGGCATCGCGAAAGCGCTCTTGCCGAAGTTTGACGCCTACCCGGTGCCGCGCCGCATCCTGCCAAAGTGGCTGGTCTGGCTGGTTGCGCCGATCGTGGACAAGTCCATGACGCGCAAGTTCATAGCCCGCAATGTAGGGTTCTCGTGGTCCGCAGACAGCAGCAAGAGTGCGCGTGAACTCGGCATGGTGTATCGTCCACTGGAGTCTTCGATCCGCGATATGTTCCAACAGATGATCGATAATGGCCTGATTCCTAAAGCTTGATGCATGAGACATCCTTCGCACTTCGCCATCCAGCCCGGCTGGAAACTGCTGCTTGCCGACATGGGTATCGATCCGGTGCGTGTCTTGCGCCTTGCGAACCTTCCGGCGGACCTGTTCTCCCGCCAGGATGCTTCGATCTCGCCGTCGCAGTTTTTCCAGCTATGGCAGGTGATCGAGGAGACGGCAGGCGACGACATGGTGTTGCCGCTCAGGATAGGGCAGGCGATTTCGGTGGAGGCGTTTGATCCGCCGATTTTCGCGAGCTTGTGCAGCCCTAACCTGAATGTGGCTTTTCAGCGCTTGTCGGTGTTCAAGAAGCTGTTTGGCCCTTTGGCCTTGCTGGTCGATATCACCGAGAGCCATACTTCGGCAACCCTGGAGTGTTATGCGGATGCGGGGCCTATCCCGCGCAGCATGGCGGCTGCGGAGACGGTCTTCCTGACCCAATTGGTGCGGCTTGCGACGCGCCATCGCGTGGTGCCCCTTGCAGTGACAATGCCTGAATTGCCGGACCGGGTCGAGGATTACAGCGAGTATTTCGGCGTGATGCCGAAAGCCGGCAATGGCGTCACGGTCACGTTCTCGAAGGAGGATGGGGCCAGGCACTTCCTCACGGCGAACGAGGCTATGTGGACGTTCTTCGAGGTTGGCATGCGCGAGCGCCTCGGCAGCCTGAATTCGTCTGCTACCATGAGCGAGCGAGTCAAGGCCGTTCTGCTGGAGGGCCTGCCCGCTGGCCAATACACGGTTGAAGATGTCGCGAAAAACCTCGCCATCAGCAAGCGTAGTTTGCAGCGCCAATTGAGCGAGGAATCGGCGACGTTCAAGGGCATCCTGAATGCCACCCGGCAGCAACTCGCGATGCACTATCTCCGGAAACCGGGCATTGCGCAGGGAGAGATTGCGTTCCTGCTCGGCTTCCAGGATGTCAATTCCTTCATTCGCGCATTCAAGGATTGGCAGGGTGTGACGCCTGGGGTATTCCGCCACGAGTCTTCGCCGGACTATGCAGCCATGTGACCAGCACTGTTGCGGCAATCGCACCGAGCATCTGGGCGGCGACGTAGCTCGATACATCTGCCAGCCGGATGCCAGCCACCGTATCGGTTGCGGCCCGCGCAAGGGTGAGGGCAGGGTTGGCGAAAGAATTTGATGCGGTGAACCAGTAAGCGGAAAGGATGTAGGCTGCGACCGCAAACGGTGTAATCGCGGGGCGGTTGCGGGCGCAACCGCTGATAACGACAATCAGTCCGAAGGTGGCCACAAACTCACTCCACCATTGCGCGGCGCCCGTCCTGGCTTGGGTTGCTGCGGAAAACACCGGTTCACCAAACATCGCGTGCGCGGCGGCCATCCCTGCAAAGGCGCCGAGGAATTGCGCAACCGCGTAGGGAAGTGCTTCGCTCCTTTTCATCCCGCCTTGCCATGCCTCCGATAGTGTAACGACGGGATTAAAGTGGGCGCCGGAGATGGCTCCGAACGCGAGGATCAGCGCCGACAGGCCACCGGCGCTGGCGGCCGAATTGGCGAAGAGCGCGATGGCGGCATTGCCGCCGGCCAGCCGGTCAGCCATGGCGGCGGAACCCACCACCATGGCCAGCAGCAGCGCCGTGCCGAGCGCTTCGGCGACAAGGCGTCTTGCTAGCGTCATGCCTGTGCCAGCGCGCGAACAGCGTCCACCGCATCGAGAATCGCTTCGCCGGTCGCCGGGGCGCGCAGCGGCGGATTGATGCGGTAGTCGCCAACTGAGGCTATCGCATCCCGAATGGCAAGGAACACGGAGAACGGTAGCAGCAGCGGTGGTTCGCCGACTGCCTTGGAGCGGTGGATGCTGTCGAAGGGGTTGCGGTTCTTGAACAGGCGTACATTGAAGTCTTCCGGGCAGTCGGAAACGCCGGGAATCTTGTATGTCGATGGCGCGTGCGTCATCAGCTTGCCCTGCTGGTTCCACCACAGCTCTTCCGTCGTCAGCCAGCCCATGCCCTGCATGAAGGCTCCTTCCACCTGGCCCACGTCGATGGCGGGGTTCAGCGAATTGCCGGCGTCGTACAGGCAGTCGGCCTTCAGCAGCTTCCATTCACCGGTCAGGGTGTCGACGATTACTTCCGATACCGAGGCGCCATAAGCGTAGTAGCCGAAAGGATTGCCGCTCATGGTTTCGCGGTCCCAGCTCAGTCCCGGGGTGGCGTAGAAGCCGTCGGACCACAACTGCACGCGGGCCAGGTAGGCTTTCTGCACCAGGTCGGCAAACGGGATCACGGTTTCGCCTGCAAAGACGGTGCCGTTGGCAAGGATGACTTCTTCGGCTGCTACCCCGAACGACTTGGCGGCGAATTCCACCAGGCGCCTGCGCAGTGTGTGGGCGGCGTCCTGTGCGGCCTTGCCGTTCAGGTCGGCGCCGGTCGAGGCGGCGGTGGCGGAGGTGTTGGCGACCTTGCTGGTGTCGGTAGCCGAGGCGCGCACGCTGGATAGCGGAATGCCCAGTTCATGGGCCACCACCTGGCACACCTTGGTGTTGATGCCCTGGCCCATCTCGGTGCCGCCGTGGTTCACCAGCACCGAGCCGTCGACGTAGATGTGCACCAGTGCGCCTGCCTGGTTGAAGTGGGTGACGTTGAAAGCAATGCCGAATTTCACGGGCGTGAGCGCCAGGCCCTTCTTCAGCACAGGGCTGTTGGCGTTGAAGGCGCGGACCGCTTCGCGGCGGGCGCGGTAGGCGGACTCGCTTTCCAGCTGCGCCACCAGTTCGTGGATCACGTTGTCGACCACCTTCTGGCCGTACTGCGTGATGTTGCGGCCTTCTTCGTCGTTGCGGCCGTAGAAATTCAGCTTGCGGACGTCCAGCGCGTCCTTGCCCAGGTTGCGGGCGATTTCGTCGACGATGTATTCGATGGCGATCGCGCCTTGTGGCCCGCCGAAGCCGCGGAAGGCCGTGTTGGATTGCGTGTTGGTCTTGCCGGCCATGGCGCGGATATCCACGTCCGACAGGTAATAGGTGTTGTCGAAGTGGCAGATGGCACGCGTTGCCACGGGCGCCGACAGGTCGGCCGAGAAGCCGGCGCGGGTCACCATCTGCACCTTGGCGGCGGTGATCAGGCCTTGGTTGTCGTAGCCGATCTCGTACTCGTAATAGAAGCAGTGGCGCTTGCCGGTCACCATCATGTCGTCGTCACGGTCGGCGCGCAGCTTGACCGGGCGTTTCAGGTGCGCGGCACTGACGGCGGCGCAGGCTGCCCACAGTGCGGATTGCGATTCCTTGCCGCCGAACCCGCCACCCATGCGGCGGCATTCCACCACCACCGCGTGCGAGGGATAGTGCAGGGCGTGCGAGACCACGTGCTGCATTTCGGTCGGGTGCTGGGTGGAGCAGTAGACGTGCATGCCGTTGCCTTCCTTCGGAATGGCATACGATATCTGGCCTTCCAGGTAAAACTGCTCCTGGCCGCCGACGTGCAGCTTGCCCTTCAGGATATTCGGCGAGCGCTCGAATGCTGCCTGTGCATCGCCGCGGGTCAGGCGCATGGGCGGCACTACGAAAGATTCCGCGTCGCGTGCCGCTTCCGGTGTCAGGATGGCCGGCATTTCCTCATACTGGATATCCGCCTTGCGCGCGGCACGGCGGGCATTGTCGTGGGTGTCGGCGACCACGATGAACACGGGCTGGCCGACGTATTCAACCTTCTCCTCTGCCAGGATGGGGTCATCATGGATGATCGGGCCGCAATCGTTGGTGCCGGGAATGTCCTTGTAAGTGTAGACGGCCACCACGCCCGGCATGGCTTTTACCGGCTCCAGGTTGAGCGACAGGATGCGCGCGTGCGCTTTGGCCGACAAGCCGAGCGCGGCATGCAGCGTGCCTTGTGCTTCGGGGATGTCGTCTGTGTAGACGGCTTCACCGAGTACGTGCAGTATTGCCGATTCGTGCGGGTGGCTCTGGCCCACTTCGGACCAGCCTTTGGCGGCGCCGAGCGTCATGAACTGTTCGGACTTGCTGTTCATGCAGCGGCTCCTTCCTTGAATGCATAAGCGTTGACGTAAGTGCTCGATACTGCGTCTTCCGGACGGGTCTCCATCCAGAAGCGCCGCAGCAGATTCTGCGCGGTGCGCATGCGGTAGTCGGCCGACGCTCGCATATCCGTCAGTGGGGTATAGTCGCGCGCCAGGGCTTCCATGCTGGCGCGCAGTGTTGTTTCGTTCCACGGCTGGCCGTTAATGGCGGCTTCCGCCTGCGCTGCGCGGCGGGACGTAGCCGCCATGCCGCCGTACGCGATGTGCGCGTTGCGCACGATACCGTTATCCAGTTCAAGCGAGAAGGCGGCGCATACGGCGGAAATATCCTGGTCGTAGCGCTTGGCGAGCTTGTAGGTGCGAAATTGCTGGCCAGCCTTCGGCGCGGGAATACGCACTGCCTCGACGAACTCGCCCGGCTGCCAGTCCTTCTTCATGTAATCGAGGTAAAAGTCCTGCAACAGCAGCACGCGCTGGCCTTTGTCCGAACGCAGCACGATCTCGGCGCCCAGCACGATCATCCACGGCGCGGAATCGCCGATCGGCGAACCGTTGGCAACGCTGCCGCCCAAGGTGCCGGTGCTGCGGATCGGCTGCGAGGCAAAGCGTTGCCACAACTCATGCAGCGAGTCGTTCGGATACAGCTCCAGCACTGCCTTATATGCATCGTCCAGCGACACGGCGGCGCCGATTTCCAGCTTGCCGTCGATGGTGGCGATGCGGTGCAGCTCCTGTACCTGTCGGGTGTAGATCACGTCGCCCAGGTTGCGCATTTGCTTGGTGACCCACAGGCCGACATCGGTCGATCCTGCGAGGATGGTGGCAGTCGGCTTGGCGGCGCGCAGGGCGGTCATTTCGGCCAGGGTGCGCGGCGCGTGGAAAGTCTGGCCGTCATGTGTGTAGCTGAACATGGTGTCTCGTTGCAGGCCTTGCAGGACTGACTTCAGTGCCTCGCGGTCGAAGCCGACCGCCGGCAGCTCGCCCATGCGGGCGGCTGCATCAATAATCGGGCGGTACCCCGTGCAGCGGCACAGGTTACCGGACAATGTCTCATCGATCGTTTTGCGGCATGGCGGCGCGCTCTGGCCTTCCTGCTTCAGGTACAGGCTCCATAGCGACATGGCGAAGCCCGGAGTACAGAAGCCGCATTGCGAACCATGGCATTCCACCAAGGCTTCCTGTACCGGGTGCAGGGCGCCATCTGGCTGTTTCAGGTCTTCCACCGTGAACACTGCCTTGCCGTCCAGGGTTGGCAGGAACTGGATGCACGAGTTCACGTTGCGCATTTCCAGTTCGCCCTCCACCAGCGAGCCGATCACCACGGTGCAGGCGCCGCAGTCGCCTTCGGCGCAGCCCTCCTTGGTGCCGGTGCAATGCAGGTCTTCCCGCAGGTGCTGCAACAGCGTGCGGGTGGGGGCGGCGGAATCGACTTCCTGCACGCGCCCCTGGTAGAAGAAACGAATCGGTTGGGACATCTTTGCTACTCCTTGCTTCAGCCGGGGATGTAAATCATTTTGAACAGGAACACGCCTGCAACACACCAGATCATTGCGCTGACTTCCTTGTACTTACCGGTCAGCAGTTTCAGGCCGGCGTAGCTGATGAAGCCCAGTGCCAGGCCATTGGCGATCGAATAGGTGAATGGCATGACCAATGCGGTCACTACCGCAGGAACGCTTTCTGTGGTCTCGGCCCAATTGACTTCCGCCAGTTCGCGCAGCATCAGGCAAGCGACGAAGAACAGGGCAGGTGCGGTGGCGTACGCCGGGACCACGCCTGCCAGCGGCGCGATGAACAGGGCTGCCAGGAACAGGCAGGCGATGGTGACCGCGGTCAGGCCGGTGCGGCCGCCAGCTTGAACGCCTGCGGCGCTTTCGATGAAGGCGGTGGTGCTCGAGGTGCCCATCACGGAGCCGGCAATGATGGCGCCGGAGTCGGCCAGCAGGGCCTTGTTCATGTTCTTCGGCAGCTTGCCGTCCTTCATCAGGCCAGCGCGCTGCGCGACGCCCATCAGGGTGCCAGTGGCGTCGAACAGTTCGACCAGGAAGAACACCATCACCACGGTGAACAGGCCATGCGATACGGCGCCAACGATGTCCAGCTTCATTGCAGTTGGCTCAATCGATGGCGGCAGCGAGACGATGCCGTTGAAATGGTTACCTCCGAAGAAGAAGCTCAGGACGGTGACAGCCATGATGCCGATCAGCAGGGCGCCGGTCACGCGCAGGCGGTCCAGCGCGACGATCACCAGGAAGCCGATGATTGCCAGCACAGGAGCAGGCTTGTGCAGGTCGCCCATGGTGACGAAGGTAGCAGGGCTGGAGACCACGATGCCCGCGTTTTTCAGTGAGATCAGCGCGAGGAACAGGCCGACGCCGGCCGGGATGGCGATGCGCAGCGATGGCGGAATGGCGTTCATGATCTTTTCGCGGATGCGCAGGAGACTGACGATCATGAAACAGCAGCCGGAGATGAACACGGCGCCCAGTGCGGCTTGCCAGGGGAATCCCATGCCTTGCACCACGCCGTAAGCGAAGTAGGCGTTCAGGCCCATGCCAGGCGCGAGGCCGATAGGGAAGTTGGCGTACAGGCCCATGATCAGGGTGCCGACGGCGGCCGCGACGCAGGTGGCCACAAAAACCGAGTCCTTAGGCATGCCGGCGTCGCCCAGGATGGAAGGGTTGACGAAGATGATGTACGCCATCGTCAGGAAGGTTGTAATGCCAGCCAGCACCTCGGTGCGCACGTTGGTGCCGTGCTCGCCGAGCTTGAAATAGTTGTCCAGGAATTGCATTTGCTTTGTCTCCGTTTAGTTTTTAGCGCCCGAAATCCCGCCTCTCCGGGCGGGCAAATATGGCGTCCTCGCGCTGCTTGTTTTAACAATATCGTTGAAGGTCTCCTTTTCCGCTTATATGCCTGGGCATATTGGCTATCTCGAATTAGCTATAGTTGCGCAGGAAGCTCAGCAGGATGCGGGCCGACAGGTCGGCGTCGTCGTCCGTCATGGTCTCCAGCGGGTTGTGGCTGATGCCGCCGTTGCCGCAGCGGGTGAACAGCATGGCGACGTCTGTGACGCGCGCCATCAGCATCGCGTCGTGGCCGGCGCCGGAGGCGAGTTGGAATGCGGGTATGCCGTTCCTCTCCACTGCGGCTGCCAGTTGCTCCATCAGGCGCGGCGCGCACGGTGCGCAATCGGCGGCGACGGTCTGTTCGATCGAGACCGTGATGTGGCGCTTTTCGCACACTTTTTCGATGTGGGCGAGGATGTCGTCCACGGCTGCGTCACGCGCAGCGTTGTTGGCAGCGCGAATATCGAGCGAAAGGGAGCAGGCGCCCGGGATGACGTTTGTGGAGCCGTTCGGCACCTGCAGTTGGCCGACCGTGCCCACCAGGGCAGAATCCTGGTCCTGTGCGCAGCGCTGCTCGACGTACAGGATGATCTCGGCAGCGGCGGCGGCGGCATCCTTGCGCATCGGCATAGGGGTGGTGCCGGCATGGCTTGCAACGCCTTTCAGCTCTACCAGGTAACGCTTGCTGCCGGCGATTGAGGTCACCACGCCAACCGGCAGGCCGCGCTCCAGCAATACCGGGCCTTGCTCGATATGGACCTCCACGAAGCCAAGCAGGTCGGCGGGATCGCGGGCGATTTCGGCAATTGCATTGACGTCATGGTCGGCATCAGTCAGCACGTCACGCAGCAACTGGCCATCGCGGTCGCGCAAGTCCAGCAGCTTTGGATCGAACTGGCCGATCACGGCGCTGCTGCCGAGGAAGGTGCTCTTGAAGCGCACGCCTTCCTCTTCGGCGAAAGCAATCACCTCGAGGTGGAACGGCAGGGTCTCGCCGGTTTCGTGCAGGTGCTTGACCACGGCGATGGCGGTCAGGATGCCTTGGCGTCCGTCATACTTGCCGCCGTTGCGCACCGTGTCGTAGTGCGAGCCGGTGAGCAGGGTGCGCGCCTGCGGGTCGGTGGACAGGTAGCGGCCCACCACATTGCCCACCGCGTCGATATGGGCGTGCATGCCTGCTTCGCGCATCCACTTCGCCAGCTGGTTGGCCGTGCGTCGGTGCGTCGGCGTCATGTAGGTGCAGGTGAGGCCTTGTTCGTCCTCGCTCATCGCGCCGATTTCTTCGGCCCATTCCATGATGTCGCGGCCCATGTGCGGCACGTAGGAGAGCAGGGCATTCAGGCGCATTTCGGCGATGCGGTGGATCTGGCGCAGTGCCTCGCGCTGTTCGTCGTCGGCCTGATTGCGCAGGCGGCGGCGGAAGGCTGCGATGATGGCCTGGCGCGCAAGGCCTTTGCCGTCGCCGCCCTTGACCGCGAGGATGAAGGGAAAGCCGAATTTGCTGTTGTAAGCCGCGTTCAACTCTTGCAGCGCCGCGAATTCTTCCTTGGTGCACAGGTTCAGGCCGGCCTTGGCCTGTTCGCCGGTGGATTCTGGCGTCAATTCGCCCGCTATGGCGGCTTTGCCGGCCAGTTCAGGGTGGGCGCGGATCAGGCCCAGTTGCTCGTCGTTGCTTGCTTCCGTAACCACCTTCTGCAGGCCCAGTTTCAGCTCGTCGATGGTGCGGAAGGGGCGCTGCGCGGCGGCGCGCTGTGGAATCCATGGGGAATGCTCATACAGGCCGTGCAGGATCTCGGTAAAAGTGTCCGCGTCGCAGGTGTTCAGTCGCTTCAGGCTCGTCATCGTGCTTCGGGCCGCCGCCTCGCGACGGCCCGCTCCAAGTAAGGTGTTCTGGGGAATGGCGAATTGATAATAGAGGCCCAGCAGGCGTGAGATATAACGCTGGGCCGATAACGGCTATCCGGCGTGGTTCTATTTCACCAGCAGGCGGGCGGCGGCGCTGACCTGGGCGCGCAGCCATTTATGTTCGGTCGCGTGGTGTGCGCGTTCGTGCCATAGCTGGTAGAAGCTCAGCGGCGGGAAATCCAGCGGCACTTTGTAGGACTTCAAGCCGAGCAGGTTCTCATAGAAATTGGCGAATTGTTTGCCACTCGTCAAAACTAAATCTGTCTGCTGGACGATGTAAGGCAACATGCGGAAGTGTGCGGATTCCACAACAATATTGCGCTCCATATCGCGCTCTTCAAGGAAGGAATCGATGTTGCCGTGGTAGCCCGGCAGGATTTGCGCAGGGGCGACGTGGGGCAGGGTGAGGTATTCCTCGGGCGTCATGCCGTCTTTCGGCGTACGGCGGGCATAAGCGCTGTTAGCGCGCATCAGGCACACGATCGGATCGTCGAACAGCTTGGAAATGTGCAGGTGCTGGGGCGGTTCGTCCCAGTTGCCGACCACCAGGTCCAGGTCACCGTCGGACAGCAGGCGTACGTAGTCGACGTCCGGGCCCAGCGAGTGGATCACCAGGCGGCTGCGCGGCGATTCGCGGCGCAGGCGGGCGATCACCTCAGTGAAGAACTGGGTGTTCATATAGTCGGGCGCCGCAATATGGAAGGTGCGAGCCTCATCCTGCGGCACGAATGCAGTTTTGGGGCTGAACAGGCTTTCGGTTTCGTCGAGGATGCGTTTGGCGGTCTTGAGCAGGCTCTCGCCGTGTTGCGTCGGCACCATGCCCCGGCCGCCGCGCACCAGCAGCGGATCGCCGGTCAGGTCGCGCAGCTTGCGCAGCGAGCCGGAAATGGAGGGCTGCGGCTGGTTCAGTTTGAGGGCCACGCGCGATACGTTTTTCTCTACCAGCAGCAGGTACAGAATACGGATCAGGTGGATGTCTAAGTGTTCTGGCAATCTGGACATCATGGTCTCCGAATATTAGTTATTTAGATTTATCCATGAGAGGTTCGCACCTTCCGGGCCGCGAAACTATATCTCCACGTATATGCGAGTTATATAGGAAATGGAAGGTCTCCCGCGCCCACAACCGATATCGTTCCATCCACGCAGGTCGTAGCGGCGGCGATATAACGACCGTTTGGTTCATCTGAAGTGCCCGCCAGAGGCAGGTGAACGCAGATTTAATGGATAAAAATCATGGAGACTTTATTCGGCCCTTACGGGGTGGAATGGCTTAACTTGCTGGTTCGCTGGCTGCACCTGATCACTGGTATCGCCTGGATCGGGGCATCCTTTTACTTCGTCTGGCTGGATAACTCGATCCGGCCGCCCAAGCCTGGTAGCCCGCTCGCCAAAAAGGGCGTGATGGGCGAACTGTGGGCCGTGCACGGCGGCGGCTTCTACAACCCGCAAAAATACCTGGTTGCACCGGCTGAACTGCCGGAAGACCTGCATTGGTTCAAATGGGAAGCCTATGCCACGTGGCTGAGCGGCTTTGCCATGCTGTTCATCGTCTACTACTTCAACGCTTCTGCGATGATGATCGATAAGAATGTGGCTGACTTGAGCTCCATGCAGGCCGTTGCCGTCGGCCTGGGCACGCTGGCCGGCGGCTGGCTGGTGTACGACACGCTGTGCAAGACCGCGCTGGCCGAAAAGCCTGCGGTGCTGGGCACCGTGATGTTCTTGCTGATCGTGGGCGCGGCCTATGTCTTGACCCATACCCTGAGCGGCCGCGCTGCCTATATCCACGTCGGCGCCATGATCGGCACCATGATGGTTGGTAACGTGCTGTTCGTGATCATCCCCGGCCAGCGCAAGCTGGTGGATGCCATGGCCAAGGGCGAATCGCCGGACCCGGTCTACGGCAAGCGCGCCAAGGTGCGCTCGGTGCATAACAATTACTTCACTCTGCCTGTGCTGCTGATCATGATCAGCAACCACTACGCAATGACCTACAGCCACGCCTACAGCTGGCTGGTATTGGCGGCCATCATGGCTGCCGGCGTCCTGATTCGCCATTTCTTCAACCTGCGCCATGCGGGCAAGGTGTCGCCTGCTTTCCCGATCGCTGGCGTAGTCCTGCTGGCTGGCGTGGCAGTGGCGATCGCGCCTGCACCGCGTAAAGCGGTTGCTGCGCCGGCCACCGTGGCTGCGGCGGCAGGCGCCGACGCCCATGAGGCAACTTCCGCCGCCGGCGCCGCGGCCGCTCCAGCCGCCTCGGCCAGCCTGTCCAGTGTGCAGCAAGTCGTAGCGCAGCGCTGCGCGTCCTGCCACTCCGCGACCCCAACCCAAGCGGGTTTCGCATCAGCCCCGGGCGGCGTGATGCTCGATACCGAGGCCCAGGTTAAACAGCACGCCGCCAAGATTTACCAGCGCGCGGTGCAGAACAAGGATATGCCGCTGGCGAACACGACCCAAATGACCGACGCTGAACGCCAGCTGATCGGTACTTGGTTCGAGACCAGCGCGAACTGAAAGGAAAAGCAATGAGCAACGTAACGATCGACGGTTTCAACTTGACTGCTGAGGAAGTGCTGGCCGTGGCGCGCAACGGCGCCAAGGTCGAACTGTCCGCCACCTCGCGCGCCGCTTTGAAGGAAAGCCGCGACTACATCGAATCCACCTGGATGCACGATGAAGCGCCGATGATGTACAGCTTCAACACCGGCGTAGGCCTGCTGAAGGATACGCGCATCAAGGTCGAGCACATCGAACTGTTCCAGACGCAGTTGATCAAGGCCCACAGTGGCGGCATTGGCGAACCGTTCTCGGAAGAAGTGAGCCGCGCCACCATGCTGCTGCGCGCGAACGCCTTCGCCAGCAACTACTCGGCACCGCGTGTGGAAGTGGTGGATCGACTGCTGGCCTTCATCAATGCCGGCATCCATCCGATCATGCCGCAGAAGGGCTCAGTGGGCGCTTCGGGTGACCTGGCGCCGCTGGCCTACCTGGCGGCTGCCATCGCCGGCTTCGACGAAGCGGAGGTGATGTACAAGGGCGAGCGCATGCCGGCCGCCGAAGCGATCACGCGCGCCGAAGTCGGCCCGGTCAAGTTCGACCTGAAGGCCAAGGATGCCTCGGCCCTGATCAATGGCTGCACCGCCTCGCTGGCCGTGGCCGTGCTGGCCGCCAAGGACGCACGCGACCTGCTGACCGACGCCTGCCTGTCGCTCGGCCTGACGCTGGAAGCCATGCGCGCCGAGATGTCGGCCTTCGACCCGCGCATCCAGCAGGCGCGCCCGCATCCGGGCCAGATCAAGACCGCTTCCGTGGTGCGCAAGCTGCTGAAAGGCTCCACCCGCACCACGCATGAAGCCCGCGCCGTGCAATTTCCGGATGAACTGCGCCGCACCGACATTCCCTACACCCCGCGTATCCAGGACGTGTACTCGCTGCGCTGCACACCGCAAGTCTATGGTCCTGTGTTCGATGCGCTGGACTACATTGACACCATCGTAAAAAACGAGATCAACTCGGCCACCGATAACCCGCTGATCTTCGGCAAGGATGGCGGCGGCTTCGAGATCATCTCGGGTGGCAACTTCCACGGTCAATACCTGGCGCAGGCGATGGACCTGCTGGCCATGGCGATTACTGACCTGGGCAGCATCTGCGAACGCCGCGTGGCCCGACTGATCGACCCGACCCTGTCGTGGGGCTTGCCGCGCAACCTGATGTCTGGCCTGCGCGGCGTCAACACCGGCTACCCGGTAGTGCAATGCTCGCTCAGTTCCCTGGTGATGGAAAATCGCACGCTGTCGATGCCGGGCAGCGTTGACTCGATCCCATCGAAGGCCAACAGCGAAGACCACATCTCCAACTCCACCTGGTGCGCGCGCAAGGCGCATACGGTGGTGCAGAACACCCAATACATCGTGGGTGTGGAGATGCTGCTCGCCGCACAGGCCCTGACCATGACCGAGCACCTGCTGCCAGGCTTCAAACTGGGTGAGGGCACGCAAGCGGCCTACGACGAGATCCGCAAGCAGATCCCGGCCTGCCTGGAGGGTGACCGCTGGTTCCACAACGACATCCAGGTCGCGCACAGCTTCGTCACCAGCCGTTCGGTACAGGAAGCAGTGGTCGTAAAGGTTGGCGAGTTCGTTTGACGATTGCCCGGTTCCAAGGAAAACGGCTCGAATGGGCCGTTTTTTTTTTGCGCTTTCGAAACCAGTTCTGGTGGATGGCCTTGGCCGAAAGTGCCATCGTGAACGTCAATTGACAATCAAGTGGTTCCACTAGCGTTCCTGGTCGCGCTGGTTTCGTTCAAATCGCCGCTCAAAAATGGCTCATTGCTGCTCTTTTTTGCTCGCCCTCAGCAGGATTATGTTGGCAAGATGGTATGCTGCCGGCCATGAAGATCTCAGGCAATCCAACCCGGCAAGGCATTCGTATGCGCTGGCATGTGATGCGTCTTGGCGCAGTATCAGCGATTCTGGCTGCATTCTGGTTCCCGAACAATGCAGCGGCACTGGTGGGCATCGGTCTGATGGTGCTGGTTGCTGCGTATGCCTCAAAATTAGACGCGGAAGACCTGCTGGTCGAGGTCTTCGATGATGGAGACAAGCTTCGTTTCGTTCTGGGAGATGTGACAGCCTCTGCCAATATGGCGGCAATCGCAAAAGTTGAATTTGAGGACGGCGGTGATGGAATGGACCAGGTGACGATAACGCTCGCGCAAACGACACCATTCGGCAAGGTGATTCGATTGGTTCCTGAGCCGGTCTACGTCTTCGAGTGGAATGTAAAGGTATGGTTCGCCGATCTTCAACGGCGCGTACAAAACGCAAAGACCAATGCTTAAGTATACGGAGCGTAGGTCGTAAAATGGAGCGTGATCCGTTGGCATATACGTTGTTTTCGAGGGCGGCCTTGATTGCAGTTGCCAATGTTATATGGCCGCCCGTCGAAAGACAACAAGTCCAGCTTCTCTTCAGGCCACTTTTTTGGTGCCGGTTGCCAGGGCGAGGTTGGCAGCAAGTTGATTATGACGCTCGATAACCAACGGCAGGTCAATAGTCTGCAGGATGCCATCTTTTACAACTACCTTGCCGTTGATAATGCTGTAGTTGACGTTCGCCGGCGTGCAGAACACCAGCGCGGCAACCGGGTCGTGCAGCGCGCCGGCAAAGCCGATCTGGTCCAGCTTGAACATTACGATGTCGGCGGACATGCCGGGTTTTAGGGCGCCGATGTCATCGCGGTTCAGTACTTTCGCACCGCCCAACGTGGCCAGTTCCAACGCCTGTCGCGCCGTCATCGCGTCCGGGCCGAAGCCTACGCGCTGCAGCAGCATGGCCTGACGCACCTCACCCAGCATGTGGGCGCCATCGTTCGATGCCGATCCATCAACGCCCAGGCCAACAGGCACGCCCGCGTCGACCATCTTGCGGATCGGCGCTATGCCGGAGGCCAACCGCATGTTTGAGCAGGGGCAGTGGGCCACGCCGGTGCCGGTACGCGCGAACATGTAGACGCCGTCATCGTCGAGCTGCACGCAGTGCGCGTGCCACACGTCGTGACCCACCCAGCCGCAGTCTTCGGCGTATTCGGCTGGCGTCATGTTGAATTTTTCGCGGCTGTAGGCGATGTCGTTGACGTTCTCGGCGAGGTGAGTGTGGAGCGAGACACCATGGCTGCGTGCCAGTGCGGCGGCTTCTTTCATCAAGTCGCGGGAAACCGAAAAAGGAGAGCAGGGCGCTACGACGATGCGCTGCATCGCATGGCGCCCGGCGTCGTGATAGATTTCGATCAGCCGTTGGGTGTCGCGCAGGATCGCCTTTTCATCTTCAACCACGCAGTCGGGCGGCAAGCCGCCTTTTGACTGGCCAACGCTCATCGAGCCACGCGCAGCGTGGAAACGCATCCCGATCTTTGCACCGGCTTCGATGCTGTCATCAAGCCTGCAATCATTCGGATAGATGTAAAGGTGGTCGCTGCTGGTGGTACAGCCGGACAGGATCAGTTCCGACATCGCTGTCAGCGTCGATACATGCACCATCTCGCTGTCCAGGTTGGCCCAGATTGGGTACAGGTTGGTCAACCAGTTGAATAGTTCGCCGTTTTGCGCAGTGGGAATCACGCGTGTCAGGCTCTGGTACATGTGGTGGTGGGTGTTGACCAGGCCTGGAATCACCGCGTGGCCGGCTGCATCGATCACTTCCTCCGCCGATTGCGGCAGCTCGGAGGTAGGGCCGACCTGTTCGATTACATTGCCGCGCACGTAGATGGCGCCGTTGTCTATTTCGCGGCGCTGTTCGTCCATTGTGACAACCACGCGCGCGTTCTTGATCAGGAGAGTTTTGCTCATTCAGGTTCTTCTCAAAATGATTAAACACTGCGGAAACAATGCGCGGGGCAATGCGGAAACAATGTCAGGGAAAGAGTCGGTCCTGCCACTTGCGGTGCAGGACCGGGAGAGTTTAGCCGACTTTGGGAATCAGCATCGGCTGCGGGACATCATCTTCTTCGTCTTCGTCATGTTCTGCAACCGGACGGTCAGGCAGGACCAGGTTCAGTATCACGGCAACGATGGCGGCGGTGGAGATGCCGGAGCCGAAGATCTCGTGCACGAAGGACGGCAGCTTGGAAAGCAGCTCCGGACGGACCGATACGGCCAAGCCGCAGCCCACTGACACCGCGATCAGCAAGCCGGTACGCTTATCGTGTTCGACGTTGGACAGCATCTGCACGCCGGCAGCGATGATCATCGCGAACATCATCAGGCCAGCGCCGCCCAGCACGGGCTGCGGGATCGTCACGACGATCGCGCCGAGCACCGGGAACAGGCCGGCTGCAGCCAGGAACACGCCAGTCAGCGCAACGACATAGCGGCTTGCCACGCCGGTCAAGGAGATTACGCCCACGTTTTGGGCGAAGGTCGACACCGGCGGCGCACCCAGTACCGAAACGAAGGCAGAGCCCAGGCCATCGCACAGCACGCCGCGGCACAGCAGCTTGCCTTTCATTTTCGTGTTGGTCGCAGAGCCGAGGGCCATGAAAGTGCCTGTCGTCTCTACGATGGTCACCACGTAGGCCAGCGCCATGGCCAGGATGCCGCTAAGCGGGAAAGTCATGCCGAAGTACAGCGGCTGCGGCACGGCGAAGACTGCGGCCTTCTGGACGGCTGTGAAGTTCACCAGGCCGAGGCCCAGGCACACGGCATAGCCGATTGCGATGCCGATCACCACGGCGGCTGCGGAAATAATGCCTTTGCCGAATTGGACCAGTGCGATCACGGTGGCCAGCACGAACAGCGCGATGCCAAGGTTGGTCGGATCGCCATAGTTCGCGCCGGCGTTCTTGCCGCCAGCGGCCCAGTCGACAGCAACCGGCACCAGCGACAAGCCGATCATGGTAACGACAACAGCAGTCACCTGGTGGGGGAAAAGCTTGCGGATCTGTGGCATGAAGAAGCTGCCGAGGATCATGATTGCCGAGCCGGCAAGCGATGACCCAAGTATGCCAGGCACGCCATGTTCGAGACCGACGCTGATGGCGGCGCCGACGAAGGCAAAGCTGGTGCCCATCACGCAAGGCAGGCGGATGCCGACGCGGCCGACGCCAATGCATTGGATGGTAGTGACGATGCCGGAGCCCAGCAAGGCAGCGTTGACCAGGGCGACGACCTGGTCGGCCGGAAGTTTGAGGACGGCGCCGACCACCAGCGGGACGGCGATGATGCCGCCCAGGGCTGCCAGCATGTGCTGGGCTGCCAGCAGGGCGGTGGTGATTGGTGGGGGACGATCGTCCACTTGGTATAGCAGGTTGTTCATGGTGTCTCCGTTATAGGATTTTTATCTGAACTACTTTTTCCGGTGCTATCCGGCATGCCGCTGCGGGTCAGGATTGTCAGAAATGATACTCGGCGCGGACCATCGGGGTTTTTGCCGTGCTGCCCGGGATATTATGCGGATTACCAAATTTGTTGCGCCAGTATTGGTATTCCAGGCCGACTTTGAAGGTGTTCGGCTTGGCGCCCACGTGGCCACTCAAGTCATACATCACCTGCGCGTCGATGTTCACCTCCGGCGATGTCTGGCCGCCGAATTCGTCCTTGCCCTTGCTGCCGATCCAGTTGGCGTAGCCCTCGAAACTGAAGCCGGAACCGAGCGGGATGCCCCAGGCGGCGTTCAGCATGGCGTGCGTGTCGTATTTGTAGCGCTTGGCGATGCCCAGCGGCTGGTTGCTCTCCCACATGCCAAGCAGGCTCACATTCAGGAAGCCCGGCACGTCCAGCATCAGGGTAGGACCAGCCACGATCATGCGCTTGCGCGAGTTGTAGCTGTCATCGTTCTTGGTGTTCCAGTCGAAGCCTGCGGTGATACCCACGCCGCGTACCGGGCCGAATGTGAAGTCCTTGCCGCTTGCTTTACCCAGGTCCAGGGTATGGCGGTATAGCAGGTAGGCTTCGTGGGCGTTGTTGTCCTTCGCGTCCGAGCGCAGGAAGTCCAGGTTCATGTAGTTGGTGCCGTACCTGTAACCGTCGGCATAGGTCCAGCTCAGGATCTGCTTGTTGATGTCGTTCGGGTTGTACGGCTCTGCGAATTTGCTGCCGTAGCGGTAGCCAATGGAGGTGTCGCTCCAGTCGGCGGCGTTGGCTTGCTGTGCGCCCATGGCGAGGGCCAGGACAGCGATGGTGCCGGCTGCCGCTACGCGTAATGCTTGCTGCATGGTGTCTCCTGTATTTTTTGATATGGAGTCCCGATTATGTCCGTGCAGGTCATGATTGATATTCACCGCCGTGTATATATCGCACTGGGCTGCCGTATATGATTTTCTTCATTCACAAGAGGAGACCATATGGGCAAACTGAGTACACACGTCCTGGATATCACCCAGGGCAAACCGGGTGCGGGCGTAAAAGTGAAGCTTTTCCGCGTTGAAGGCAACACCAAAGTGTTGTTGAAGACCGACACCACTAACCAGGATGGGCGTTGCGAAACGCCTTTGCTCTCCGGCGGAGAGGTCGTGGCGGGCAAATACGAGCTGGTTTTTGCCGCCGGCGACTACTTTGCCGCGCAAGGCGTGGCGCTGCCGGAGCCGCGCTTCGTCGACGAGGTAATCATCGCTTTTGGAATTGCCGACGCCAACGCGAACTATCACGTGCCAATCGTGGTGTCGCTCTGGGCCTATTCGACTTACCGTGGCAGTTAGGAAGGCGTGATGAATACTTTGAAAGCTTTCCGTGCCAGCATCCTTCATTTCATGGCGGATCCGGCCTTCCATCCCGGCGCACATGCGTGGCATGAAGATGGCCTGCTGGTGATTAGCGATGGCCGCGTGCAAGCGGCTGGCGACTATGCACAGTTGAAGGACACGCTGCCACCGGAAACCCAGGTACGCGACTACCGCGGCAAGATCATCATGCCCGGCTTCATCGACACCCACATCCACTATCCGCAGACGGACATGATTGCCTCGCCGGCGCCCGGCTTGCTTCCCTGGCTGGACACCTACACTTTTCCCACCGAGCGCCAGTTCAAGGATCCGGCACACGCGGGGGAGGTTGCCGACTTCTTCGTCAAGGAGCTGCTACGCTGCGGCACCACCACGGCCATGGTGTACTGCACCGTGCATCCGGAATCGGTGGATGCTTTCTTTGGTGCCGCGGAAGCGCGCAACTTGCGCATGGCGGCCGGCAAGGTGATGATGGACCGCCATTGCCCCGGCTTCCTGCAGGATACGGCGGAAACCGGTGCGCGCGAGAGCGAGGAGCTGATTCACCGCTGGCATAACAAGGGCCGCAATATGTACGCCCTCACGCCGCGTTTTGCGCCGACTTCGACTGAAGACCAGATGCAGATGTGCGGCGAACTGGCGCGCGCCTATCCGGACACTTATGTTCAGACGCACGTGGCCGAAAACACGGACGAAGTGGCATGGGTGAAATCCCTGTTTCCGGATGCGCGAAGCTACCTCGACGTATACGACAAATACGGCCTGCTGCGCGAGCGTTCCATGTACGCCCATTGCATCTGGCTCGACGACGAAGATCGCGCACGCATGGCTGCCACGGGTGCAGCCGTGTCGATGTGCGCGACGTCCAACCTCTTCCTCGGCAGTGGCCTGTTCGACTTTGCAGCAGCAGACCGCCAGCATGTGGCGCTGTCGCTGGCTACCGACGTCGGCGGCGGTACCTCATTCTCCATGCTGCAAACCATGAACGAAACCTACAAGGTGGCGCGCATGGGCGGCATCTACCTGCCGGCGCTGCGCATGTTCTACATGGCGACGCTGGGCGGTGCGCGCAGCATGCAGCTCGAAGGCACGGTAGGCAATTTCACGCCAGGCGCCGAGGCTGACTTCATCGTGGTCGATCCAAAGGCAACGCCGCTGCTGGAACGCCGCACAACCCGATGCGACAGCCTGGAAGAACTGTTGTTCGCACTGGCCTTGCTGGGGGACGATCGCGCAATTGCCGCCACCTATGCGGCAGGTGTCCAGGTGCATCTGCGCGGGGAATAAAAAAAGACGCCGGTTGGAGGACCGGCGTTAAAAGAGAAAGTCTGTACTTAGGGACTGCTCATTGCGGCCATATCTCGGCCAGGCGCAGAAGGTTGGTGCTACCCGGCTGCCCGAATGGGGTACCCGCAGCAATGGCGATCTGGTCGCCTGCCTTGACGAATCCCTCACGCAGCGCGGTACGGCATGCCGCCGCCACCATTTCATCGACACTGTTCACGTCCTGGCTTACGGTGCTGTGCACGCCCCAGGCCAGCGCCAGGCGGCGCGCAGTCTCCGGCTTCGGCGTGATGCTGACGATCGGTGCCATCGGACGCTCGCGCGCAGTGCGCAGGCTGCTATGGCCGGAAGTTGTGTACGCCACCATGGCCTTTGCGCCCATGATGCGTGCCGCGTCGCGCATGGCTGCGCTGATGGCATCGCCCTTGTTTGGCAGCGGGGCCTGGTGCTGGGCCTCGATCATGGCCGGGTACAGCGGATCTCGCTCAACTTCCGAAATAATGCGGTCCATGATCGACACCGCCTGCACTGGGTAAGCGCCGCTGGCTGATTCGGCTGAGAGCATCACGGCGTCGGCGCCTTCGTATACTGCGTTGGCGACGTCGGAAGCTTCTGCGCGGGTCGGGACCGGTGCGCTGACCATGGATTCCAGCATCTGCGTGGCGACGACGACCGGCTTGCCGTGCTTGCGGCACAGGCGCACGATGCGTTTCTGCACACCCGGCACGCGCTCCGGCGGCAATTCGACACCGAGGTCGCCACGAGCTACCATGATGGCGTCCGACACGCCGACAATTTCTTCCAGCCGGTCCAAAGCCGCCGGCTTTTCCAGCTTGGACAGCACGCCGGCACGGCCTTTCACCAGCTCTTTGGCCTGCGCGACATCCTCCGGTAACTGCACGAACGACAGGGCGATCCAATCTACGCCCAGCCCGAGCGCGAATTCCAGGTCTGCCTTGTCCTTCACTGTCAGTGCCGGAATGGGCAGGACGGCATCCGGCACGTTCACGCCCTTGCGGTCGGACAGCACACCGCCGTTCACGACTCGGGTGCGGATGGTGCCGGCATCGCTGGCCAGCACTTCGAGACGGATGCGTCCATCGTCCAGCAGCAATGACTGGCCGGCACTGACGGCTGCGAACAGCTCCGGGTGCGGCAGGCAGACGCGCGAAGCGCTGCCAGGCGCCGGCGCCTGGTCAAGCTGGAATTCCGCGCCTGCGTTCAGGGTTACTTTGCCGCCTTCGAACTGGCCGATACGCAGCTTTGGGCCTTGCAGGTCAGCCAGGATGGCAATCGGCCGGCCCAGCTCTTTTTCGATGGCCCGCACGATGCCGTAGCGCGCCTGGTGGTCGGCATGGCTGCCGTGGCTGAAGTTGAAGCGGAATACGTCGGCTCCCGCTTCGAACAGCGCCTTGATCGTGGCGTAATCGCTGCTTGCGGGACCGAGGGTTGCTACTATTTTTGCTTTGCGTTCGCGACGCATATTGGTGTCTCTCTCTATTCTCAATGATTCAAAGAATCAGGATGGCGCGGAAGTCGTTCACGTTGGTGCGGGTCGGGCCGCTGACCACCAGGTCGTCCAGTGTGCTGAAGAAGCTGTAGGCGTCGTTGTTGGCCAGCAGGTGCTTGCCGCTGACGCCTTTCGCGTCGGCGCGCGCCAGCGAGTCCGGAGCGTAGACCGCACCGGCATTGTCCTCTGATCCGTCGATGCCGTCAGTGTCGCAGGCAATGGCATGCACGCCCGCTGCGCCCTCCATTGCCAGCGCGAAGCTGAGCAGGAACTCGACGTTGCGGCCGCCACGCCCGTTGCCGCGCACGGTGACGGTAGTTTCGCCGCCGGAAAGGATCACGCAAGGGCGCTGAAACGGCTGGCCGCGCGTCAACACCTGGCGCGCCAGCGCTGCATGCATCAGGCCAATGTCGCGTGCCTCGCCTTCAATGCCGTCGGACAGGATATACGGTGTCAGGCCAGCTTCGCGCGCCCGCGCTGCGGCAGCTTCAAGCGCATGCTGGGCGGTGGCGATGACATGGTGGCTGTGGCCTTCAAAGCGGACGTCGCCAGGCTTCGGCGTTTCGCTCGCCGCCGATTGCAAATGTGCCAGCACGCTTTTTGGAATCTCGATCTGGTACTTGCACAGGATCGCCAGCGCTTCGGAGCTGGTCGTGGCATCAGGCAGGGTAGGGCCGCTGGCTATAACCCGCGGATCGTCGCCCGGCACGTCGGAAATCAACAGCGTGACCACGCGCGCTTTGCCGCAGGCCAGCGCCAGGCGGCCGCCCTTGATGGCCGAGAGGTGCTTGCGCACGCAGTTCATTTCGCCGATGGTGGCACCGCTTTTCAGCAGCGCCTTGTTCAGCGCCTGCTTTTCCGCCAGCGAAATCCCTTCTGCGGGCAGGGCCAGCAAGGCCGAACCGCCGCCGGAAATCAGGCACAGCACCAGGTCGTCTTCCGTCAGTCCCTGCACCATGTCCAGCATGCGCGCGGCAGCCTTCCGGCCCGCATCGTCGGGCACAGGATGCGACGCTTCCACCACTTCGATATGCTGGGTGTCGGCGCCGTGGCCGTAGCGTGTCACCACCAGCCCCGACAGCGGTCCCTGCCAGCTGCGCTCTACGGCCTGTGCCATCGCCGCGGCGCCTTTGCCGGCACCGATCACGAGGGTGCGGCCTTTGGTGGGCGGCTGCGGCAGGTAATCCTGCACCAGGTTGCGCGGGTGGACGGCGCCAATGGCGGCGTCGTACAGGTCGAGCAAAAGCTCGCGTGGGGCTGGGGTAGACGTCATATCAAGCCTGCGAAATGCGGTGGTTGGACATCAGTTCGATCGCCTGGCACAGCGCGGAGTGGTCGAGGCCGGACAAACCATTGGCAGCGCAGGCGTTCATCAGTTCCTGCGTGGCCGAGGTGTTCGGCAGCGACACGCCCAATGCCTTGGCGCCTTGCAGGGCCAGGTTCAGGTCCTTCTGGTGCAGCGCGATGCGGAAGCCAGGGTTGAAGGTTCGCTTGACCATGCGTTCGCCATGCACTTCCAGGATGCGCGAGGAGGCGAAGCCGCCCATCAGCGCTTCACGCACCTTGGCAGGATCCGCGCCAGCCTTGGATGCGAACAACAGCGCTTCCGCCACAGCCTGGATGTTCAGCGCCACGATGATCTGGTTCGCGACCTTGGTCGTCTGGCCGTCGCCGTTGCCGCCCACGAGGGTGATGTTCTTGCCCATCAGCTCGAACAGCGGCTTGACCGTGTCGAAGGCTTCCTGCGGTCCGCCGACCATGATGGTCAGCGAAGCTGCCTTGGCACCTACTTCGCCGCCGGATACCGGGGCATCCAGATAAGCGCAGCTCTTCTTGTTGATCTTCTTGGCGAATTCCTTGGTGGCGATCGGCGAGATGGAGCTCATGTCGACCACGATCTTGCCGGCGGAAAGGCCAGCGGCGATGCCGTTTTCCGAGAACAGGACTTCTTCCACTTGCGGGGTGTCCGGCACCATCAGGAAGATGATGTCGGCGCGCTTGGCCACTTCCATCGCCGAGGTGCACACGGTAGCGCCGTTTTCGACCAGGTTGGCCGGCGGGTTCTTCACGTCGTGCAGGTAGAGTTTGTGGCCTGCTGCCTGCAGGTGACCGGCCATTGGGCCGCCCATGATGCCGAGACCGATGAATCCAAGTTTTTGCATGTTGCTTTCTCCTCTGGGTTTTATTTAAGCGGACAGTTCAGCGCGCCAGCCGAGGCCAGGCTCCGTGCCGGCCTTTGGTTTGTATTCGCAGCCCACCCAGCCCTCGTAGCCAATCTCGTCGAGGAAGTTGAGCAGGTAGCGGTAATTGATTTCGCCGGTTCCCGGTTCGAAGCGGCCCGGATTGTCGGCAAGCTGGATGTGCTTGATCACCGACAGGTGGTTCTTGATGGTGTTGGCCAGTTCGCCCTCCATGCGTTGCATGTGGTAGATGTCGTACTGCAGAAACAGGTTATCCGAACCCACCGATTCAATCAGGTCCAGCCCTTGCCTCGTTCCCGACAGGAAGAAGCCAGGAATATCGAAGGTGTTGATTGGCTCGATCAGCAGCGGGATGCCGGCCTTTTTCAGCGCTGTGGCAGCGAACTTCAGGTTGCTGACCAAGGTGGCGCGGGCATCGGCATCGGCAACGCCTTCCGGCTTGATGCCGACCAGGCAGTTGATGCGCTGGGTGCCAAGCACGCTGGCGTAGGCGAGGGCAGTTTCCACGCCTTGTTCGAATTCCGGGATGCGGTTCGGGTGGCAGGCGATGCCGCGCTCACCTCCGGCCCAGTTGCCGGCTGGGAGGTTGTGCAGCACCATTTCCAGCTTGTGCTGTTCCAGTTGCTCGTGCACTTGTTGCGGTTCGAATTCGTAAGGGAACAGGAACTCGACACCCTTGAAGCCGTTGCGCGCAGCAGCGCCGAAGCGTTCCAGGAAAGGCTGCTCGTTGAACAGCATGGTCAGGTTGGCAGCGAATTTTGGCATTGCAGTTCCTCTTATGCGGCGTCGATGATGTCGTTGAATTCGTTGATGGCGTTGATCTCGGTGCCCATGGCGATATTGGTCACGCGCTCCAGGATCACTTCCACCACGACCGGCACGCTGTGCTTGGCCATCAGTTCGCGGGCTTGCTCGAAGGCCGGGATGATGTCGTCCGGCTTGTGCACGCGGATCGCCTTGCAGCCCAGGCCTTCCACCACGGCCACGTGGTCGACGCCATAGCCATTCAGTTCCGGGGCATTCACGTTTTCGAAGGACAGCTGCACGCAGAAGTCCATGTCGAAACCGCGTTGCGACTGGCGGATCAGGCCCAGGTAGGAGTTATTCACCAGCACGTGGATGTAAGGCAGCTTGAATTGCGCACCCACGGCCAGTTCTTCGATCAGGAACTGGAAGTCGTAGTCGCCCGAAATCGCCACGATGTCGGTGCTCGGGTCGGCGGCACGCACGCCGAGCGCGGCAGGAATGGTCCAGCCCAGCGGGCCTGCCTGGCCGCAGTTGATCCAGTTGCGCGGCTGGTAGACGTGCAGGAACTGCGCGGCGGCGATCTGCGACAGGCCGATGGCCGATACGTAGCGGGTATTGCGGCCGAAGTACTTGTTCATTTCCTCGTACACGCGCAGCGGCTTGACCGGCACGTTGTCGTAGTCGGTACGGCGCAGCATGGTGCGCTTGCGGTGCTGGCATTGGGCTACCCAGCCGGTGCGGTCGCGCAGCTTGCCGGCGGCCTTCCATTCCCTGGCCACTTCGACAAACAGTTCCAGTGCGTAGCCAGCGTCGGACACGATGCCCAGGTCCGGGCCGAACACGCGGCCGATCTGGGTTGGTTCGATATCCACGTGCACGAAGGTGCGGCCTTCGGTGAACACGTCGACAGAGCCCGTATGGCGGTTGGCCCAGCGGTTGCCGATGCCGATGATGAAGTCGGAGGCCAGCACGGTGGCGTTGCCGTAGCGGTGGCTGGTTTGCAGGCCTGCCATGCCCGCCATCAGCGGGTGGTCGTCGGGAATGGTGCCCCAGCCCATCAGGGTCGGGATCACCGGCACGTTGACGATTTCGGCGAATTCCTGCAGCAGTGCCGAAGCATTGGCATTGATGATGCCGCCGCCGGCGGTGATCAGCGGGTGCTCCGCGTCATTCATCATTTCCAGCGCCTTTTCGACCTGGGCGCGCGAGGCGCGCGGCTTGAATGCGTCCAGCGGGGTGTAGGTCTCAGGATCGAATTCGATCTGCGCCATCATCACGTCGAACGGCAAGTCGATCAGCACTGGACCCGGACGGCCGGAACGCATCAGGTGGAAGGCTTGCTGGAACACGCGCGGCACCTGGGCCGGCTCCAGGACCGTGGTCGCCATCTTGGTGACCGGTTTGGCGATGGACGAGATGTCCACGGCCTGGAAATCTTCCTTGTGCAGGCGGGCGCGCGGCGCCTGGCCGGTGATGCACAGGATGGGGATCGAGTCCGCTTGCGCCGAGTACAGGCCGGTAATCATGTCGGTGCCGGCCGGACCGGAGGTGCCGATGCAGACGCCGATATTGCCGGGGGCGGCGCGGGTGTAGCCTTCAGCCATGTGGGACGCGCCTTCGACGTGGCGGCCCAGGATGTGCTTGATCTTGCCGTTCTTTTTCAGTGCAGCGTACAGCGGATTGATGGCGGCGCCCGGTACACCGAATGCAACCGAAATGCCTTCCTTCTGCAGTACGTGGACAGCCGCTTCGGCCGCCGTCATTTTTGCCATGGTGATCTCCTGATATGCATGCAAAGTCTGTTGTTGATGTTTTGTATGCTATAGGCGATGAGTTCCACTGATAAGACGACAAAAAATCGTTTCATTCGATACTCTGAGTATGGAATAATCAAAGCCATGGACAAGCTGAAGCAAATTGAGGCCTTCGTGGCCGTGGTCGAGAAGGGCAGCCTGGCGCGCGCCGCGCTGGAACAGAACATCACGCCGGTGATGCTGGGGCGCCGGATCGACGCGCTGGAAAAGCGTTTGGGCGTAAAACTGATGCACCGCACCACACGCCATCTGACGCTGACGGAGCAGGGCAACGTCTTCCTCGAAGATTGCCGCAAGCTTCTCTCTGGCCTGGACATCGCCGAGCGCAATATTTCGGAAGGAAGGCACAAGGCCACCGGCCACCTGATCGTGTCCGCGCCGGCCTCGTTTGGACGGCAGCATGTTGCGCCGCACGCACCGGCTTTTTTAGCCGCCAATCCGGACGTGCAGATCTCCTTCAACCTCACGGACCAGGTGATCGACCTGGTGCGCGAAGGCTATGACCTGGGCATCCGCATCGGCGGCGTGATCGACCCGAGTTTCGTGGCGGTGCGCCTCGCGAAGAACCGCCGTGTTGTATGCGGCACACCGGATTACTTCGCACGGCACGGCATTCCGCGCACGCTGGACGACCTGGCGCAGCACAACTGCCTGGCCTTCAACCTTCAAGGCGGCCAGCAGCGCGGCTGGTATTTCCAGCAAGGCGGCAAGCCGGTAACGGTAAGGGTTCAGGGCAACCTGGACTGCAATGATGGCGAACTGCTGCACCGCTGGGCGTGCGAAAGCCTGGGACTGGCGTGGCGTTCAACGTGGGAGATCCAGGCGCAGCTTGCTGAAGGCAGCCTGATTACGGTGCTGGATGATTTTGCGCTGCCGGATTACGACATCATGGCCGTCTACCTGCAGCAAAGGCATCTGCCGGCGAAGATACGCTTCTTCATCGACGAATTGAAGGAGGTTTATTCGCAGCCGGGATACTGGACTAGGCCGACAGCGCTTGTTCCGGCAAGCGTGGCTGCGACAGGAACACGGCAACCTCCGCCATCGCCTTGAACAGGGAAGCGGTCAGCAGCGCCACCTGGGTGCGCGAGGGATCATTTTCCAGATGGTTGACCGGCGTCAGCTCGCGCATCAGGCGCGCACGCACGATCTGCAGGCCGCACTGGCCGATGATGGTGGCGATGCGTGGCAATAGTTCGCGCATCTGCTGCATCGCTTCATTGCTGGCGGCGCCGATTTCCAGCACGACGCCAAGTTCGTTAGGTTCCATCTGCACCACCACCTTGCCAATGTCGGGCAGGTTCAATTCCAGGCGCAGCGCGACACGCGGCCTGCGTCGGCGCTGTTCCGGCGCCCCTTCATCCTGGCCCGGATCGCGTGCCACCACACGCAGCGTCAGTTTCTCTGCGCCCCAGGCATAGACAGCGAAACGCCAGGCATCCAGCTCGGATACCAGGCCCGGGTGAGGACGCCCATCCCGCAACACGGGCGGTGGCGGGTCGGCCATGAACAGGCTGGAAGGAACATGGCGGCCTTCATTTTGCTGCTGCAGCGCGGCACGCTGCTCGCTATACGTGCGCACCATCACTTGCCAGGACGCGGCCAGCAAATTGGTATCGGGGGTATGCCAGACCATCTGGCGCAAGGGGAACAACTGGTTGGGCTGCATCGACAGCGCTTCCTGCGACAGCAGGGCGCCGATGGTGGCGCCGGCGCCAGCCGTGCTGCGCGCTGCCTGGCCTTGCTGTGCACCTTCCATCGCCTCGATCAGCGCACCGACAGAGGCAGGCAAGCCACCCTGCAGCGCGAACTCGGGCGTATCGCCCGGCGGCTGTGCAACCGGCGGGACTGGCTGGGCATTGACCTGGCCGGGATTTTCCCGGACCTGGCGGTCGTGAATGCTCAGGCTCGGATTGGAAGGAGTGACGCGATCGATTGCCATACAAACTGATAGTAATACGGCGATATAAAAAAAGCCAACCGCGTACGGTTGGCTTTTTCAGGCCACCTGCGGAATTACTGCAGCAGGGACAGAACCAGGGAGGACTGGCTGTTGGACTGTTTCAGCATTGCGGTGCCAGCTTGCAGCAGCATCTGCGAGGAGGTCATCTTCGCGGATTCGGAAGCGAAGTCTACGTCCATGATGCGGCCGGTTGCGTTCTTGGTGTTGGTCGAGATGTTGGCCAGGTTGTTGTAGACGTGGTCCAGACGGTTCGACACGGCGCCCAGGTCGGAACGCAGGGCCGACACTTTGTCGATTGCGGTAGCAACGACGTTGATGGTGGCGTTGGCGGATGCGGTCAGTTCGGTGGTAGCACCGCCAGCTGCTGCGCCGGTTGCGCCGTCGTAGTCAGCCGATACGGCTTCCAGGGCGGTGTCGATGTTGGTCAGGGCGGTGTCGAACTTGGCGTTCAGCTTCTCAGCGGAGTCAGCACCGATCTGGAAGTCAACACCAGCGGCTGCAGCCAGCTTACCGGTGGTTTTGGTCAGCAGTGCGGTACCGCCGAACTTGGTGTTGGTCATGATGTTCGACAGTTCGCTGGTCAGGGAGTTGAACTCGCTCTGCATTGCGGTCTTGTCGTTGGCGGTCGAGGAACCGTCGGCTGCCTGGGTTGCCAGGTCTTTCATGCGGTTCAGGATCGAGGTCACTTCGTCCAGCGCGCCTTCAGCGGTTTGCAGCAGCGAGATGGAGTTCTGGGTGTTGCGCATTGCGACGTTCATGCCGCTGGTCTGAACTTTCAGACGGGTTGCAATCTGCAGGCCTGCAGCGTCGTCCATTGCCGAGTTGATGCGGAAGCCGGTGCTCAGGCGGGTCATCGAGGTCGACAGGGTGTTCTGAGTGCGGGTGATCGAGTTTTGTGCGGACAGGGCCGCTGCGTTGGTGTGAAGGCTCAGCATGATAACTCCTGGGTGGTTGGTTCAAATCGAGCAGCGGGTCTTTTTCTGCGCTCTCAGAAGTACAAGACGACCGCCGCGCCGGGAGCATTAAATGCCGAGTGGAAATTTTTTTGATTTTTTTTTTGGGCTTGCCAGGGTGACCATGAAAAAAGGGAGCCGAAGCCCCCTTTGATCTTACATATTTGGATAGTTCGGACCGCCGCCGCCCTCTGGCGTGATCCAGACAATGTTCTGGGTCGGGTCCTTGATATCGCAAGTCTTGCAATGAACGCAATTCTGCGCATTGATCTGCAGGCGGTCCTGGCCTTCGTCAGTCTTGACGAACTCGTACACACCGGCCGGGCAGTAGCGCGATTCCGGACCTGCAAACTTGGCAAGGTTGACGTTCACCGGCACCGAATTGTCTTTCAGCGTCAGGTGGATTGGCTGGTCTTCGGCGTGGTTGGTATTCGAGATGAACACCGACGACAGGCGGTCGAAGGTCAGCTTGCCGTCCGGCTTGGGATAGGTGATCGGGGTGAATTCCGAAGCTGGGCGCAGGCAGGCGTGGTCCGGCGTCGAGTGGTGCAGGGTAAACGGGGCCTTGCCACGCATGACAACCTGGTCGATCCAGGTCATGACGGAACCTACGTACAGGCCTTTCTTCAGCCATGGCTTGACGTTCCGTGCCACGTGCAGCTCTTCGTGCAGCCAGGACTGTTCGAACGCGGTCGGGTAGGCTGCCAGTTCGTCGGCGGAGCGGCCGGCGCCCAGTGCTGCCACCACGGCTTCAGCTGCCAGCATGCCGGACTTGATTGCAGCGTGCGAGCCCTTGATGCGGCTCATGTTCAGGAAACCAGCGTCGCAGCCGATCAGCGCACCGCCTGGGAACACCAGCTTCGGCAGCGATTGCAGGCCGCCGGCAGTGATCGCGCGCGCGCCGTAGGAAATACGCTTGGCGCCTTCGAAGAAAGTACGGATTTCCGGGTGGGTCTTGTAGCGCTGGAATTCTTCGTATGGCGACAGGTAGGGGTTCTCGTAATCGAGGCCGACTACATAGCCGACCACAACCTGGTTGTTCTCCAGGTGGTAGAGGAAAGAGCCGCCGTAGGTCTTGGTGTCCAGCGGCCAGCCGGTGGTGTGAATCACCAGGCCCGGCTTGTGCTTGGCCGGATCGATTTCCCACAGTTCCTTGATGCCGATGCCGTAGGATTGGGGATCCCTGCCCTTGTTCAGGTCGTATTTGGCCATCAGCTGCTTGCCCAGGTGGCCACGGGCACCTTCAGCGAACAGGGTGTACTTGCCGTGCAACTCCATGCCGAGCTGGAAGTCGGGGCCTGGTTCGCCATCGCGCTTCACGCCCATATTGCCGGTTGCAACGCCCTTGACCGAGCCATCGTCGTTGTACAGGATTTCGGCGCCGGTAAAGCCTGGGAAGATTTCCACGCCCAGGGCTTCAGCCTGCTGGCCCAGCCAGCGCACCACATTGCCCAGGGAGATAACGTAGTTGCCGTGGTTCTCGAAGCACTTCGGCAGCATGAAGTTCGGGGTCTTGAAAGCCTTGGTCTCGGTCAGGAACAGCACGCGGTCTTCGGTGACCGGGGTGTTCAGCGGAGCGCCCAGCTCTTTCCAGTTAGGAATCAGCTCGGTCAGTGCTTTCGGGTCCATCACGGCGCCGGACAGGATGTGCGCGCCGAGTTCGCCGCCTTTTTCCAGCACGACCACGGAGGTATCCGCATTCAGCTGTTTGATCTTGATCGCTGCCGCCAGGCCAGCAGGGCCGCCGCCAACGATCACAACGTCGTACTCCATTGCCTCGCGTGGGCCGTACTGTTCTACAAGGTTGCTCATAGTGTTTTTATAAGAATGATGGAAAATTCGGTGCTGGAAATAGAACGAGTGTGCTCTTTTTTCCTTGGTATTGCAACGGTGGCGCCATTGTGAGGGCTAATATTAGACGTGGCAATCTAATAAGGAGGTTTTTTGTGTCATCATGTCGGAACGGAATCAAAAGGAGTAGCCGGTGGGGATCGAAGTAAATTTTGAGGGCAAAATCGCCCTGATCACAGGCGCCTCCAGCGGGCTCGGCGCGCGTTTCGCCAAGGTGCTGGCGAAGGCAGGTTGCCAAGTGGTGCTGGCCTCGCGCCGTATCGAACGCCTGAAAGAACTGCGTGCTGAGATCGAAGCCGATGGTGGCGCTGCCCATGTAGTGACGCTGGACGTGACCGACTATGCGAGCATCAAATCCGCGATTGCCCATGCTGAAACGGAAGCTGGGCCGATCGACATCCTGGTGAATAATTCCGGTGTATCAATGACGCAACGCCTGCTCGATGTGTCGCCGGAAGATTATGATTTTGTTATGGACTGCAACCTGCGCGGCGCTTTTTTCGTGGCGCAGGAAACGGCCAAGCGCATGATCGCGCGCGCCAAGGGCGATCCACGCAAGCAGCACCGCATCATCAATATTGCCTCAGTGGCCGGGCTGCGCGTGCTGCCGCAGATCGGGGTGTACTGCATGAGCAAGGCGGGCGTGGTGCAGATGACCAAGGCCATGGCGGTGGAGTGGGGCAAGTACGGGATTAACACCAATGCGATCTGCCCTGGCTACATCGAGACCGAGATTAACGAAGATTACTTTGCCAGCGACCAGGGCAAACGGCTGATCGATATGCTGCCGCGCAAACGGGCGGGCAAGCCGGAAGACCTGGATGGGCTGCTGCTGCTGCTGGCGGGAGATGAGGCGCACTTTATCAATGGCGCGATCATTTCTGCTGATGATGGGATGATGGCTGGTTGAAACCCGGTAAACCTGGGTCAGACCCGCAGGGTCTGACCCCGAACGGTCTCAAGGTCGCGGGTAGGGGCTGGGCTTTTGACTTATTGAGAAGATCAAAGGCGCACAACCGGCACCAACTGCCGCAGCGCAGACGGGGTCTGACCCTGCGGGTCAGACCCCGGTTTACCGGTTTTCAGCGCCCCCCAGCCAGCTTATGAACAAGCTCCGTCGCCGTAGCCGCCCCAAACTTGCGCATCAAGCTAGCCCTATGCATCTCCACCGTCCTTGGCGAAAGCCCCGCATCGCGCGCAATCATCTTGCTGGTCTTTCCCTCCACCAGCAAAGCCGCAATCTCCCGCTCGCGCGGGGTGAGCGCAGCCGAAACCGGCCGCTGCTCCGACACGTCTTCAAACGTCCAGATCCCCGCACCCAGCGGCTGGGTCGCATCCAACGCCCGTCCGGTCACATGGCACCAGAACAATTCACCGTTCGCACGGCGCATGATGCGTTCATCCGAATAGCGACCCTTGGCATTCATGATCGGAATGATGCGGTCGCCGGTCCGCAGGTATTCGTCCTGGGTCGGATACAAGACCTGGAACGACTGCCCATCCAGCGCCCCCGCGCCGTAACCGAACATCGCCGCCAGCGCATCATTGCTGGCCTTGATCACGCGGTTGTCCGACACGCACATGCCTACCGGGGCAAACTGGAAAATGGATTCGTAATTGATCGGCATTGCGGTATTTCTACGGTATTGAAGTTTGGGCGGGCGTATTCTATCCTCAATCGCCTTCTGGCCATTTGAACAAGGAGACATAATGAACAAGATTTACCCGGATGCCAAGGCCGCCCTGGCCGGCATCGTGGCCGATGGCCAAACCATTGCGGTCGGCGGTTTCGGCCTGTGCGGTATCCCGGAAGCGCTGATCGCCGCACTGCGCGATAGCGGCGCCACCGGCCTGACCGCCATTTCCAACAATGCCGGCGTGGACGGCTTCGGCCTGGGCCAGTTGCTGGAAACCCGCCAGATCAAGAAGATGATCTCCTCCTACGTGGGCGAGAACAAGGAATTCGCGCGCCAGTTCCTGGCTGGCGAGCTGGAACTGGAATTCACGCCGCAAGGCACGTTGGCCGAAAAGCTGCGTGCCGGCGGCGCAGGCATTCCAGCCTTCTTCACCAAGACTGGCGTGGGCACCATCGTCGCCGACGGCAAGGAGATCCGCGAATTCGACGGCGAGCAGTACGTGATGGAACGCTCGCTGGTAGCGGATGTCTCCCTGGTCAAGGCCTGGAAGGCCGACAAGACCGGCAACCTGGTATTCCGCAAGACCTCGCGCAACTTCAACCCGAACGTGGCAGCCGCCGGCAAGGTCTGCGTGGTGGAAGTGGAAGAGATCGTCGAAGTCGGCGCCATCGATCCGGACGCGGTGCACCTGCCTGGCATCTATGTGCACCGCATCGTGCTCAACGCCACCCCGGAAAAACGCATCGAACAGCGCACCGTGCGTGCCAACTAAGGAGAAGACAACATGGCATGGACTCGTGATGAAATGGCCGCGCGCGCGGCAAAAGAGCTGCAGGACGGCTTCTATGTGAACTTGGGCATCGGCCTGCCGACCCTGGTGGCCAATTACGTACCGCAGAATATCGAGGTCTTCCTGCAATCGGAAAACGGCCTGCTGGGCATCGGCCCCTTCCCGACCGAAGCGGAAGTGGATGCTGACCTGATCAACGCCGGCAAGCAAACCGTGACCGCGCTGCCGGGCGCCGCTTACTTCAGCTCGGCAGACTCGTTTGCCATGATCCGTGGCGGCAAGATCAACCTGGCGATCCTGGGCGCGATGCAGGTGTCGGAAAAGGGCGACCTGGCCAACTGGATGATCCCGGGCAAAATGGTGAAAGGCATGGGCGGCGCGATGGACCTGGTGGCAGGCGTGAAGAAAGTCGTAGTGCTGATGGAGCACGTCGCCACGGCCAAGGATGGCTCGACCTCGCACAAGCTGCTGAAGAAATGCGACCTGCCGCTGACCGGTGTGGGCGTGGTCGACATGATCATCACCGACCTCGGTGTGATGGAAGTGACACCGACCGGCATCAAGGTGACCGAACTGGCCCCAGGCGTAACGCGCGAAGAAATCGCCGCTGCCTCGGGCGTGGAGCTGTCGTTCGCCTGAGTACGTAGCTGGAAAAGCAAAGGGACGCCGCGGCGTCCCTTTTTTGTTGGCAGGAGAAGAAGGGGACGCCGCAGCGTCCCCTCTGTTTCATTACTGGCCTTTGACGTAAGTATATTTACGTTTGCGTACGGACTTGATCTTCGGCTTGACCTCGGTGGAGTTGATCGACGAAGGATCGTAGCCGGAGCCGATCACCACCGAATAGCGGCGAGGTTCCCCAGGGTTCGTTTGATCGGCCGTGCCGACCGATACGCCGCTGGCCAGCACCGGCGAGGGCGGCAGGCCGCCACCGGCGAAGACAGAGGAGCGCGTGCCGCCGCAGGTGCCGTCGGCGCCGATCGCACCGGAAGCGTTGAACAGGCTGACAACGTAGCCGCGCGCTTCACCCAGTGCGGTGGAGCAGCTCGCGGCGTTGCCGACGATCGGGCGGTTGGTGCTGAACATGACGGTGCCGGCAACAATCAGGGAAGAGGTCACGACCTGCTCGCCTTGCTGCAATTGCATGAACCAGCCCCGGCTGCTGCCATTCGGCAGCACGTTCGGCGAATTGCAATCGGTCGGCGACGTGCTGTTGGTCAGGCTGGAATCCATGTTCAGGCCGGCTTCGTCCGTCGTCGGCTTGTCGGCCAGGTTGTCCAGCGCCACATAGAAGCGGTTGGCGGTCGAGGTGTATGGATACTGCCAGGACAATGGGTGTTCGCGGTCGCCGCTACCCAGTGCCACGTAGACCGAGCCGCGCGAATAGAGCAGCGCGGGGCCGAACATGAATTTGCGCGGACTGGTGGCCTGGTTGGTGTAAGCCACGCGGTACATGCGCCAGTTGGTCTGGTTCAGGCCTACCTTGGTAGTCGGTGCGTCGATGAAATCGATGCGGTAGACGTTGCCACCCAGGTCAGCGGCATAGGCATAGTCAACCGAGCCGTCGTTGTCGATGTCGATCATCGAAACGTCGCCGACAACGCTGCGCTTGGTCCTGAAACTGCCCAGCAGGTCGCCCGATTCCGCGTCCAGGATGTAGACGTAACCGCCTTTGCCGGCCACGCAGGTTGGCAGGCCGGTGTTGGCATCTTCGCAGTTGTCGTAGCCGCCGCCCATCACGATCACCGGACGGCTGGTTGAATAGCCTTTGATGAAGGCGACCGATGGAATGGACCAGGTCTGGCCGATGCCCTCGAAGCCTGGGGTGCAGCCGCTGTCGTTGGCCAGGTTTGGGCAACCGGCCGACCACATCAGGCGCGGGCTGTCGATATTGCTGACGTCCAGGCCGTACACCATGCGGCCGCCGCGGCGCATGGTTGGGTAAATCCAGATCTTCTTGGAGTCGGTGGCACTGGCCGGCAGGTTCTGGTACACGCCAGTGGAGCCGTCGAAGAAGTAGTCTTTCGGGCTGCCGACTGCAGCAACGTCGCCGGGACCGGACACGTTCGGGTAGTTCACCAGCGGGCTCTGATCTTTCAGGCGGCTCAGGCGGCTGAAGAATTCGGGAGCGACAAAGGCCCAGCGCTCCTTGCCGTTGCTGGCATCGACCGCGCGGAACATGCCATCGTTGGAGCCATAGAACACGAAGACATTGTTATCGTCATAGGCCAGCGGCAGCGGGCGCGAGTGGATCACGTCGCCATGGATCGAAGGACGCGTGGTGGTGGTCGGCATGTCCTGGCCGCGTTCCTGGTTGACGTCTGCACCCTTGATGAAGTTGACCACGTCGGCAGACAAGCCGGTATTGGTGGTATTGAAGGTGACCAGCGTATTGTTGCCTGGCACGCGGGTGTAAATGGTGCGGCTGACGGCGTAGGTCGGATCGCCGGTATTGCTCGGGTTATTGCCGTTGCGCAGGACTTGCGCTGCCGCGCCTTTTTCAACCGATGGGCCGTCCGGGGCATCGGAGTAGGGCGATACGCCGCGCGCCAAGGTCCGGCAACCGGTCGCCGGATCGGGATTGATGCCGAGTCCTTCCCAATATGGACCCTTTTCGGTCGTCCAGAAGCTGACTGCACAATCGGTAATGAAGCCGGTGTTCTCGTTGACTGCCAGGTTGCCGTTAACGTCGCCCAGCTTGACCTGGGAGCCATCGAGCACCAGCTGATAGCGCTTCAGGTTGCCGAACCAGCGTGGCTTGGCATCCGGGTCAGGGCGGAACATGCCGATGAAGACCTGGTTCTGGTTTTGCGAACGGTTGGTGGCGTTGACCGGCAGCGAAGTCGAGGCAAAGGTAGTGTTTACCGCCAGCACCTCGCCAATGATCTGGTTCAGCGCATCAAGGATCGCTTGCTGGCTCTTGGCTGCGAAGTACTTGCCGCCACCGGCCTTGGCCATGCTCAGCATCAGTTTGGTGTGTTCGATGTTCTGCTGTGCGTTGTACACGTCGATGGTGTAGAACGTCACTTTGGACTTCATCGTGCTCGATGGGATCGGCACGCCCTTGTCGTGCATGAAGCGCGCCCACTCGTCGGCATTCCACGGATTGGCATCGGTGGTTTCACTGCCGGTCGGCACGTTGGTGACGGTGCTGTTGACGCCGTTGATTGCGTACGAAGCGGTGCCAACCGGGCAAATCTTGCTGCCGTCGTTCAGGGCCGAGCCGATCTTGCAGCCGTCCGTGTAGTTGCCGCAGGTGGTGGGCCACGGCGCCACGTTCAACTCAGTGGCAGCCGCAGTCTGGCTCGAGTAGCAGGTCGCGGTCTGGCCGATATTGGTGACGCTCTGGACGGTCTGGGTCGAGAAGTTCGGCAAGCCGAGCTGCCTGGTATTGCCGCCCAGGCTTTGCAACTGCGTCGTATTGGCGGCATCATCCTTGGTCGGTCCGCTCTGGTCCGGGTTGGTGACGAAGATAACGATGGTCTTGGCACAGCTTGCGTCATCGGTCAGCGGGGACTTGAACGGCACCCAGCGGCTGACGTAGCCGTTCGGGTCGGCAATCGAAGACGGCGTGACGCCTTGCGCGGCGGAGTAGCCAGGACGCCCGCCGAGGTAGTTGTACACGTCGTACATCAGGTTGCCGTACATGGTGCCGGAGTTGCGCTTTTCGATCGGGCTGGTAATGCCGTCGTCGATGGTGTCGAGCCGGTTGTTCAAGGCGTTCTTGGCCGACGGCGTCATTGGCTGCACCTGGTAGCGCACGAAGCCGCCATTGTCATTGGCGTTGCCGTCGGTGACGAATTCGAACAGGCCGACGTTGACCTTGTCGTCCAGGTTGGCAATTGCGCTCTTGATGGCACGCACCTCGGACTGGCCCTGGGTCAGGCCGCCTGGCCATTTCTGCGCCTGGCGCGACCAGTTGGACGTATTGTCCAGCACGATCAGGATGCGTGGATTGATCGAGGTGCCGGCGGAGGCACCTGTGAAAATATCAATGTCGTCAGCGCCAGCTGGGAACGACAGGAGGGTGGCGCATGCACCGAGGCTCGCGGCCGCGGTGATCATTAGCTTTTTTTGCATGGCTGGCTCTCAAATATAAGCGGGCTATTTATTTGCAGGTAGTTTCGACGTTGTCGGTCGAGACGCGCATGGCGACGCCTTGTACGACCTGGACTTCCGATTGGACTTGCTGGTCCTGGCTGGTGGCGGTCATCTCCCAGACCGAATCCGCGCACATCGAATTACCACTGCCGGCACCGGCAATGCCGTGGTCCTGGCTGGCGCCGACGCTGCAGCCGCGGTCTTCTTCGTTGCCGTAATCGAGTTCGTTGGTCTTGATCTTGCGTACCTTGACGCAGCGCGCTGTACTCAGCGAAGTGACGATGTCGACCACGCCGTCGCCGTTGAGGTCGAAGCAGCGATGGTTACTGTTCAGGCAAGGCTGGTCCAGCGCATCGGTTGGCGTCTCAAAGAAGCGGGTGCTGGACATTGCTTCATCGAGCACGCTACGGCTGGCAGCGATGCCTTCATCGCGGTTTTGCATATTGTTGACCACCTGGATGCTGGATTTGCCCAGGTTGAAAGTCGTCATCGCCAGCAAGGTGATCAGCACCAGCATGACCAGTGCCACGACCATGGTCATGCCGCTTTGCTGTCGGAATGCAGGGTGTTTCATCAGGATTTCCTTCCGGCCACGTTAGGCAGGCCAATCAGTGAGGTGAAAACGTGGCGTTTGTATTTGTCGTTGGTCGCGCTAATGACGTTCTGCTGGCCACTTGAATTCGAGCCAAGCACATAGGATTTGGTATCGGTGTGTCCCAGCGACGGGCTCAGCGTGCGCGCCAAAAGGTGCAGCTTGACCGAGACCACATTGCCCCATTCGGCATCGTTGACCGTGGTGCCGAAGCTGTTGGCCACGCCATCGGAGTCACTGTCGAGGCCATATTCGACCTGCATGTTCTCGATGCCTTCTGCCAGGGGGACGATCTGGACCGACATGACGCCGCCCTTGCTCACCACCTCGGCACGCTTAAGGGTAGGAATGCCATCGCTACCGACGCTGTTGTTGGCGACGAAGTAGATATGGGTCAGCAGGCGCCGGACGTCAGCCACGCTGCCGCTGTTATTGGTTGCGGTGCAGTTGTACTTGTGCAGGGTGAAGCCGCTGTTGGTCGCGGAGATCTGGAAGTGCTTGGTCTTGTCGCTCGAGCCAAGTTCATAATCGTTCGAGCATTGCGAAGCCTGGAAGAAGGGGCCGCCGGCGGCGGAGTCTTCGCAATCGGCGGCGCCGACCACGCAGGTCTGCGTATGGCGCACCACGACGACGTCGGTATTGGCCTTGACGTCGGACAGGCAACCGAGCGAATTGCTGTTGTCATAGCCTTGCACCGCGAAGGCGATGGCGTCACGCATGCCGGTCAGGTCAAGCGAGCAAGGATCGGGCAGGGCAGCCGGTACCGACAGTTCGACCGGGTCATACTCGGAGTAGTAGCCGGCGTTGCGCAAGTCGCCGGTCATCAGTTGCATGGCATAGCGCCCGTTCTCCACCTGGCGGTTGGCGCGCTCGATTTCCACTTGCGCGTTGCTGTTGTTGGTGAACAGGGTCGACAAGCCGGCGAGCAGGATGAGGCCGACGGTGACCGCCACCATCAGTTCAACCAAAGTAAAGCCTTGCTCGCGACGGCGAATAATCTGCATGAATGGGCTCCTCATTTGCAGTCAAGTAGAGGAATCAGGACTTGGGCAGCAATCAGGCGGCGATAGCTTTCTGCGCCGAACTGATTGAGGCCGCAGCCCAGCGATGGAGCCTGGGTGGCGTGCAAGCCTTGCCAGGCAACGGCGACCTGGACGATGCTTGGCTTGCAGACGCCGGCTGTGGTGTCTGCCGTCTGCAAGACGGTAATGCAGCCGCGTGCGCCGATCATGGCGCCGACCTTGGTATTGCTATCGGTCTCAGCGGCGCCTTTCAGCAGGTTGCTCCACTCGCAGAGGTCGCGGCTGGCTCCCGCGCCAAGCGCGCTGCAGTCGGCCGGCTGCGAGTCACCGGTGCCGATGTTGCTCGAAGCATAAGATGCACTGTTCTGCGGGTTGCCTTGCAGACGCGCGGTCATATCGTCCAGCAGGATCACGGCCTGGGCGCGCTGGTAGGATTCGATCGAACCGACGCTGGCCTTGGACTGGAAAACCGCAATGCCCAGCAGGCCGAAGGCCAGGATCACGATCGTGACCAGGACTTCAATCATTGTGACGCCGTGTTGGTTGGTTCTTAGCATGATGTGGGTTGTACGTTCGGGCGGCCGCCAAGGTCGATCTTGATGCAGCTGGTTTTGCCGGTGGAAGACGTCAGGGAGAACTGTGGGTTGGTCGTGCCCTTGACGCGGCCGGCAGCGGTAAACGTCACGCCAGCGGCCGGTCCGGTGACCGTGACCGCTGAACGTGTCGTAAACGTGGCCAAGGCCGGTTCGCCGGCATTCGGACTGGGAATGCTCCAGCCCTTGCTCCAGTTCGTGGTCGGCGTGATCGTGACGTCCTTGTTGCGCTTGATCGCCTCGCTGCGCGCGCGCAGGATGCTGGTGAACAGGTCGCTCGAGGTGCTCTTCAGGCGCTGGTTGGTGATGAAGTCCTGCATGGCCGGCATGCCGACCGCTGCCAGGACACCCATCACGACCACCACCAGCATCATTTCAGGAAGGCCGAAGCCGTTTTGGCGCTTCATGGCATCACCACTTATCGGCTGGCAGCTTGTTGCCAGCCTGGTCGATGGAGAGGGTGCCGTCGCCGGCCTGGCCGCTGCCGGCGACAGGGGTCGCGGTAATGGTGAACTTTGGCGGCGGACCGCTGTCGGTCTGGATGGTAATCGTGTACCACTTGGACACCGCTGGCGGCGTTTGCATATTCAGGCCGCTGACCGAGTCCTTGTAGACACGGGCATCGGCCAGGAATTGCTGCTCGCGCTGGGCCAGGTCGATCAGGTGCTGCTGGGCAGCAGCGCGATTGCCGCGCACGACATAGCGGGTGTAGTTGGGGATGGCGATTGCAGCGAGAATGCCGACGATAACGACGGTGATCATCACTTCAACCAAGGTAAATCCACGGTGGCTGGGGAGTCTCATCCTGGCGTCCGTTCCGGTTGCATTATTAGTGAGTTTATTCTAGGTGTCGTGTTTCCGTATGTCAACATTCACACCGTGACTTTTCGTTACATTCTAACCACAAAAGAAGACGGGCCCCACGCACAATTGCATGGGGCCCGTCTTAGTGGTAGAGAACGTTCTGGCTTACTCGGCGGTGGCTGCCAGCGCTTCCGTTGCGGCCGGCTGGGCAGGGGCATTCAGCGGGGTCGGATTGGCCAGTTCGCGGTTCAGGGTATTCATGTCGAGCTCACCTTCCCACTTGGCGACCACCAGGGTTGCTACGCCGTTGCCGACGAAGTTGGTCAGGGCGCGGCACTCGCTCATGAAGCGGTCGATGCCGAGGATCAGGGCCATGCCCGCGACCGGGATGCTTGGCACCACGGCCAGGGTTGCTGCCAGGGTGATGAAGCCGGCGCCGGTGATGCCGGAAGCGCCTTTCGAGGTCAGCATGGCAACGCCAAGGATGGTCAGTTGCTGCCACAGCGTCAGGTCGGTATTGGTTGCCTGGGCTACGAACAGGGCGGCCATGGTCATATAGATATTGGTGCCGTCCAGGTTGAAGGAGTAGCCGGTTGGAACTACCAGGCCAACCACAGGCTTGGAAGCGCCCAGTTTTTCCAGCTTGCGCATCAGCGAAGGCAGGGCGCTTTCCGAAGAGGAGGTGCCCAACACGATCAGCAGTTCTTCCTTGATGTAGGAAATGAAGCGCGAGATCGAGAAGCCGGTGTACTTGGCGATCAGGCCCAGCACGATGAACACGAACAGGAAGCAGGTCAGGTAGAACGAGCCCATCAGCTTGGCCAGCGGCAGCAGGGAAGCGATGCCGTATTTACCAATGGTAAAGGCCATGGCGCCGAAGGCACCGATCGGGGCGGCCTTCATGATGATGTTGACCATGCCGAAGAAGGCGTGCGACACCTCGTCGATCAGCTTGGTAACAGGACGGCCGCGCTCGCCGAGCAGCGACAGCGCGAAGCCGAACAGCACGGCAACCAGCAGCACCTGCAGGATGTCGCCCTTGGCGAAGGCATCGAACACGGTGTTAGGGATGATGTTCAGAAGGAAGTCGACGGTGGTGAGGGACTTGGTCTTTTCCGTGTACTGGGCGATGGACTTGGTGTCCAGCGTATGCGGGTCGGCGTTGAAGCCGGCGCCTGGCTGAATGAAGTTGGCAACGGCCAGGCCAATCACCAGGGCAAAGGTCGATACGATCTCGAAGTAGAGCAGTGCTTTGCCACCTACACGGCCGATTTTCTTCACGTCCTGCATGCCGGCGATGCCGCTCACCACGGTGCAGAAGATGACCGGGGCGATGATCATTTTGATCAATTTGATGAAGCCGTCGCCAAGCGGTTTCATCGCTACTGCGTCGGTCGGCAGGTAAATGCCGAGCATGACGCCGCAGAAGATGGCGAACAGTACCTGGACATACAGTACTTTGTAGAAGGGTTTCTTTTCCATGATGAGGGGGCCTCGTTTGTCTCCGAATATCCTCATCATGGCAAACGGGTTGCCTTGCCGCTATTGTGTCTATCCCTATTGTGGAAAACCACAATGTCCTGCGTGCCGCGGCGGGGCAGGCCATATAATCCTGACATGACTCTGCAACCCTACCTCGACACCTTCCCCGAGCTCGCCGATGGCGTGTTCGTCCACCAGTCCGCGCAAATCATCGGCGACGTCCATGTCGGCCGCGATGCCTCAATCTGGTGCAATGCCGTGCTGCGCGGCGATGTGAACCGCATCACGATCGGAGAAGGCAGCAATGTGCAGGACTTTGCAATGTGCCACGTATCGCACCGCTCGGCTGCCAAGCCGGAGGGCGCCGCGCTGACGATCGGCAAGCATGTGACGATCGCCCATTCGGTGCTGCTGCACGGGTGTACCATCGGCGACGAATGCCTGGTCGGCATGGGGTCGATCATCATGGATGACGTGGTGATCGAAAAGCATGTGATGGTGGGGGCGGGCAGCCTGATCGCCCCCGGCAAGGTGCTGAAGAGCGGCGGGCTGTACGTCGGCCGGCCCGCGCTGCGCATCCGCGAGCTGACCGAACAGGAGATCGCGCACTTCAAGTACTCGGCCGAGCACTATATGCGCTTGAAGAACAACTACTTGGCGCAGCAGGCCTGATTACTGGGCGACCCAGCCGCCGTCCATATTCCAGGCCACGCCCCGCATCTGCCTGGCCGCGTCGGAGCACAGGAAGACCGCCATCGCGCCCAGTTCCTCCGGCGTGACGAACTCGCCGGACGGCTGCTTTTCTGCCAGCAGGGCGGCTTTGGCCGCCTCGTTGGACAGTCCTTCCTTCTCGGCGCGCGCATCGACCTGTTTCTGTACCAGCGGCGTCAGGACCCAGCCCGGGCAAATCGCATTGCAGGTGATGCCGGTCTTTGCGGTTTCCAGTGCAGTAGCCTTGGTAAAACCGACCAGGCCATGCTTGGCCGCGACATAAGCCGATTTGCCGGCCGAAGCCACCAGCCCATGCACCGAAGCGAGGTTGATGATGCGGCCCCAGTTGCGCGCCTTCATGTGCGGCAGCGCCAGGCGGGTAGTGTGGAAGGCCGAAGTCAGGTTGATGGCAATGATCGCGTCCCAGCGCTCGGCCGGGAAGTCTTCGACGTTGGCCACATGCTGGATGCCGGCGTTATTGACCAGCACGTCGACGCCGCCAAACTTCTCGGCGGCATAGTTCATCATGGCTTCGATGTCGGCCGGCTTGCTCATGTCCGCGCCGTGGTAGCCGGCTTGCACGCCGAATTCGGCAGCCAGCGATTCCTGCAGCTTTGCGATCTCCGCTGCATCGCCAAAGCCGTTCAATACGATGTTGGCGCCTTCCGCTGCCAGGCTGCGTGCGATGCCCAGGCCGATGCCGGAAGTGGAGCCGGTTACGAGCGCGGTTTTGCCGCGCAGAGTCGTGCTGACCATTTGGTCCCCTATAATTAGTTAGCCAATGTAGAATGTAGCGCAAAAACCAATAGTACGGGGAGCGAGGAACCGAATGCCAGAAGCGAAAATCAAGTCCGTTCAGTGTTTCTCCATGTCTGGCCTGCACCAGATGGCATACAAGGAATGGGGCGAGGAAGATAACCCGAACGTGCTGGTTTGCGTGCACGGCGTGACCCGTGTTTCGGACGATTTTGACAATCTTGCACAGGCACTGTGCACAGATTACCGTGTGGTTTGCCCCGACGTGGTGGGCCGCGGCCGTTCCGGCAGCCTGGCCAATCCCCAGCTCTACCGTCTTCCCCAATATGTCAGCGATATGGTGACCCTGCTGGCGCGCGTGCTGGCCAATGGCGAGCGCCAGACGGTCGACTGGTTCGGCACTTCGATGGGTGGCCTGATCGGCATGGGCCTGGCTTCCCTGCCTGACAGCCCGGTCGGCAAGCTGGTATTGAACGATATCGGCCCCACATTGGATGCGGTGGCGATCCAGCGCATCGGCGATTACATTGCCCAGGAAGTGCGCTTCCCGAGCTTCAAGGCCGGCGCCGAGTTCGTGAAGATGGTGTCGGCCACCTTCGGTGAGCATACCGACGCTGAATGGCATAAGCTGGCTGCCGACGTGCTGCGCCAGGATAAGGATGGCTCGTGGGTGCGCCACTATGACATGGGCCTGGCCTTGCCGTTCCAGTCGGTGACACCGGAATCGGCCAAGGCCGACGAGGCGATGCTGTGGGCTGCCTACGATGCGATCCGCTGCCCGACTTTGCTGGTGCGCGGCGAGAACTCGGACCTGCTGTCGCGCGAAACGGCGCAAGCGATGACGCAGCGCGGGCCAAAAGCCAAGCTGGTGGAAATCCCGAACGTTGGCCATGCGCCGACCTTCCTGCACGACGACCAGATCGCGATTGCGAAAGATTTTTTGTTGAACCACTAAGAGAGAAGCATGGAAATCAAACGTTTTCACGTAGGTAAGCGCATGTCCGAAATCGCCGTGCACAACGGCACCGTCTACCTGGCCGGCCAGATTGCCGAAAAGGGCGGCGACATCAAGGCGCAGACCGCGGAAGTCCTGGGCCACATCGACCGCCTGCTGGGTGAAGCCGGCAGCGACAAGGCGCACATCCTGCGCGCCCAGATCTACATCACCGACCTGGCCAACTTCGCCGCCATGAACGAAGTGTGGGAAGCCTGGGTTGTGGAAGGCAATACCCCGCCGCGCGCCACCGTGCAAGCGCAACTGGCAAATCCCGACTGGCTGGTCGAAATCGTGGTGACCGCCGCCCAAAAGTAAGGTTTAAAGGTTTTAGTAATGGTTTCAATCGCGGCTCTCAACAGCGCAACGACGGACCAGCTGGTGCAAGGCTTGTCCGCCGACGATGGGGCGCGCGTGCTGGCTGCGCTCGACCACGCCAGCCAGGCGTACAGCGGACGTATCACCGGCCACGGGCAGGATGCCCTGGAATTTGCCATCGGGGTGGCCAGCACACTGGCCATCCTGCGCACCGATGCGGAAACCCGCATCGCGGCACTGATGTTCGAGCTGACCATGCTCGACGCCGATACTGCTCCATCGATCGAGCCGCGCTACGGCAAGGAAGTCAACGACCTGGTAGCTGGCGTGCGCCAGCTGATCCGCCTGCGCGAACTGACGCTGGCCTCTTCCGGCAGCGCAGCGCGCACCAAGACTGCGGCGCAGCAGGCTGTCGCCCAGGTCGAGTCGCTGCGCAAGATGCTGCTGGCGATGGCCACCGATATGCGCGTGGTGCTGGTGCGGCTGGCTTCCTGCTGCACCACCTTGCGCTACTTTTCCGACATCAAGCGCTTCGACGACGTGACGCGCGCTTATGGCCGCGAGACCCTTGACCTTTACGCGCCGCTGGCAAACCGCCTCGGCATCTGGCAGATCAAATGGGAGCTGGAAGACCTGTCGTTCCGCTTCATCGAGCCGGATACCTACAAACGCATTGCGAAGATGCTGGAAGAGAAGCGCATGGCGCGCGAGAGCTTTGTCACGTCTTCCATTGCGCGCCTGCAGGCCGAACTGGCTTCGGCAGGCATCAAGGCCGAAGTATTCGGCCGGCCCAAGCACATCTACTCCATCTGGAACAAGATGAAGGGCAAAGACCTGGATTTCTCGGAACTGTACGATGTGCGCGCCTTCCGCGTGATCGTCGATGACGTGAAGACCTGTTATACGGTGCTCGGCGTGGTCCACAATATCTGGACCCCGATCCCGAAAGAATTCGACGATTACATCTCCCGTCCCAAGCCGAACGGCTACCAGTCGCTGCACACTGTCGTGACTGCGGACGATGGCCGTCCCCTCGAAGTGCAGATCCGTACCCAGGAAATGCACAACTTCGCCGAATACGGTGTCGCTGCGCACTGGCGCTACAAGGAGGAGGGCGGTTCCAATTTCAAGGGCCAGCAATACGACGAGAAAATTGCCTGGCTGCGCCAGCTGCTGGCCTGGAAAACGGAAGTTGCCGATGCGGTGGTCAATAACGAAGACCAGCAGCGCGAGTGGGTGGAAAAACTCAAGTCCACCACGCTGGACGACCGCATCTTCGTGCTGACACCACAGGCGCGCGTGATCGAACTGCCGGTCGGCGCCACGCCAATCGACTTCGCCTATCACTTGCACAGCGATGTCGGCCACCGCTGCCGCGGCGCGCGCGTCGACGGCCAGATGGTGCCGTTGAATACCCCGTTGAAAAGCGGGCAAACTTGCGAAGTCATTACCGCCAAGGGCGCACCTGGCACGGCCGGCCCGTCGCGCGACTGGCTGAGCCCTGGCTATACCGTTTCGAACCGTACCCGCACCAAAGTGCGCGCGTGGTTCCACGCCATCGATATCCAGGAAACGGTTGCGAATGGCCGTTCCCTGGTTGAGAAATCGCTGCAGCGCGAAGGCAAGACCGCCGTCAACCTGGAGACGCTGGCGCAAAAGCTCGGCTTTGGCAAAGTCGACGACTTGTTCCTGGCCGTCGGCAAGGATGAGTTTTCGCTGCGCCACGTCGAGGCCGCATTGCGCGATCCTGCCGAGTCCGAGGAGGATGCGACCGACCAGGTTGCCGTCAATAAGAGCCGCAATTCCAGCGTTGAATCGGGCGCTAAATCCGGCGTGCTGGTGGTTGGTACGGATGGCTTGATGACCCAATTGGCCAAATGCTGCAAACCAGCGCCGCCTGATCCAATCGTCGGATTTGTCACGCGCGGAAAAGGCGTTTCAATTCACCGTGCCTCGTGCAAAAACTTCGCTGAAATGCGCGCCAAAGCGCCGGAGCGGGTCATCGTCACCGAATGGGGCGCGGCGCGGTCCGATACGGTATTCCCGGTCGATTTATTTGTTTTAGCGACCGACCGCCAGGGTTTGCTGCGCGATATTTCCGAGATTTTCTCGCGCGAGAAAATCAACGTTACCGGCGTGAATACCCAATCGGCCAAAGGCCAGGCGCGCATGACATTTACCGTCGAAATTGGCGCGACCAGCCAGCTGCAAAAAGCCCTCGCCGCGATCAGCGAAGTCACTGGCATCCTCGAAGCCCGCCGCGCTTGACCTGAGGCGACTTGCCTCCCTCTGCGGGCTTGTCTGCAACGTGCCAAGGCTTGGCGTGTTGCAGCCAGAAGCTAGTTCGCTGGGCTGCTGAACAGTTCTGCAATCAGGTCGGCAGTGTGGCGCACGCGTGGCGATTTGCGCACGTCATCGTGAACCACCATCCACAGTTCGCGCCGCACCGGACAAATAATGTCCGGGATTACCAAGCCGGTGGCGAGGTAATCAGGCAGGATTGCAATGCCAGCCCCAAAACTCACGGCCGCCGCAATTGAATTCAGGTCGTTGCTGAAAAAAACATAGGGCCGGCCCGCCGCAAATGCATCCAGCCACTCCTGCTGCGGTGTTTCTGCGAGGCTTTCGTCGTAGCCGATAAATTCCCATTGGTCCGGGTTATGCGAGGCGAGATATTCAGGCGTGGCACACAGATAATATTTGACGATTGCGACGACCCGCGCTGCCAGGTCAGGCGCTGATGGCCGGCGAAAACGGATCGCAATCTCTGCCTCGCGCCGCGACAAATCTACTTGGGCCGGTTCGGCACCCAACTCGATTTGAATTCCCGACAGTTGCGCGTGTACTCCGGCCAGACGGGGTGCGATCCAGTGTGCGGCAATTGCCGGGGGCGCCGAGATACGCACTGTGCCATGTCCGTCACCGGCGCCGGCTGCCTGCCTCAGCAAGCCTTGAATTTCCTGCTCCACGCGCTGCGCCTGGGGCAGCAAGGCTTCGCCCGGCGCCGTAAGTGACCATCCGCGAGCGAAACGATCGAATAGCCGCACGCCCAGCACTTTTTCGAGCGCCTCGATGCGGCGCGAGACAGTTGTGTGCTCAACGCCAAGCGAGCGCGCGGCCGCAGACAGCGAGCCAGATGTGATAACGGCAAGGAAGTAGCGAAGATCGTTCCAGTCAGGGGTATCCATCGGTGCAATTATGCACGGGTGGCGCGAGGTTTTTGCAATATTAACGCGCGATCAAGCCAGCTATCCTCTACTGAGTGTCCAACAGAATGGAGGTTTGCAATGAGGAAATTTGTTTTGGCTACGTTAGCGCTTTGTGGTGCGGCGACGGCAAACAATATGTCACTTGCCACGGCTGGACTGACCGGCTCTTGGGAGCTGATTGGTGCATATCGTGAACATCGGGACGGCAGTCGGAGCGACGACTACGGGGTAAGGCCGCGTGGAACGCTGACTGTGACAGGTGATGGCCGCTACGCACTGCAGATCTATCACGCTGAAAGACCGGCGTTCGCAGGCGATTTCCGCACCGCCGACCCGCAAGAATTCAAGCGTCTCTTGCTCACCATGAGCGCACATTTCGGCACAGTGGCCGTGGAAGAGGGGTGCCTGGTTTTTCGCATTAGCGCTGCGTCTAATCCCCAGTGGGACGGGGCCGTGCAGCGACGCGCATATTCTCTGGTAGGCGACGTTCTGGAATGGCGGGTTCCTCCGCGGCCCGATGGCGACGTGCCTATTTCCGTATGGCGGCAGATTCGCTAATTGCGGAAGGGGTGTGAAGGCCAGGGAGGGCGGGGAGGGGCGGCCTTCGTTGGCGGATACCTCGGGCAGTGGAAAAATGCGCCCTCAGTTATTGTTCTGCTTTGCATCAGGCCCGTCAAAACAGATATTGAGAGCTTCTTTCTGATCGCCCAAGGCTTTCATGTCGAAGATCGTTACTGATATGTCGCTGCCTTCTGGCATTGTGGCCTCTATGAAGAACTTGCGATCCGTTGACCAGTATTTCCAGAATGGTTCACTGTGTTCGCTACGTCGCTTGAAAACGCGCGAATCCGGGTAGGCGTAAGTCACTTCGATCTTGCCAATCAATGTCGAGAGGCCAGCTAGCCAAGTCTCGAGCTGGACACCCTTTGGGAGAACATAAGATACTGAAGTGACCTGGTTAGTGTCGTTAAAAACGAGTGCTTGTAGGTGCTGTGCCGAAATGGGGCCACCGCAAATAGTTGCGGGGCCGTCCGGTGAATGCATTTCCGGCACGAGGGTGAAATAGTTCCCCCAGCAGACGGGACCGTGGATGGGCACTTTTTTGTGGAAGCGTTTTTCAAGTACTGATTGGGCTCGCTTTATGGTATGGCCGAGAAGCTCCGTGGGAGGCGGACATTCAGGCTCTGCAAATGCCTGGCATACAGCAAAAATATTGATGAGGAAGATGGTGAGCTTCTTCATTTGGCGTGCGCCTCAGCCTGGATGGTAATGTGATCGATTCCATGCTTTGCCAGCAGCATGGCTTTGACCTTGTGCAGGATTTGCGGCCATTCCAGCAAGTCATTGATTTCCAGGTGGCCGATCAAGGCCGGCTGGCCGGGCGACATTTCCCATACGTGCAGGTCGTGCACGGAAAGGACGCCCGGCACTTCGGCGAGGTCGGCGCCGATCAGGGCGTAGTCGGCGCTGTCAGGCACGCCTTCCATCAAATGGTGGAAGGATTCGCGCAGCACGCCGATGGTCGACTTGAGGATCAGCAGCGACACCAGCAGCGAGAGGATCGGGTCAATCTGCATCCAGTCAGTTGCCATGATCACGCCGCCGGCGATCAGGGCGGCGACGGAGCCAAGCAGGTCGCCCAGAACGTGGACCAGTGCGGCGCGGGTATTCATGCTTTCCTTGTCGCGCGACAGGCTCCACGCGACGAGCACGTTGACTGCAAGGCCGATGGCGGCGACGACCAGCACCGTGCCACCTTGCACCGGCACTGGCGAAGCGAAGCGGTGGACTGCTTCAAACACAATCCATCCGACTACAACCAGCATTGCCAGCCCGTTGACGAAAGCGGCTAACGCCTCGGCCCGGCCAAAGCCAAAAGAGTAGCGTGCGGAAGGGCGGCGCTTGGCGATCAGTTGCGCCAGCAGCGCGAGGCCGAGCGCTGCAGCATCAGTCACCATATGGCCGGCATCGGAAATCAGGGCCAGCGAATTGGCCATAAATCCGGCTGCGACTTCGACAACGGCAAAGCCTAAAGTGAGCGCCAGTGCGGCTGCCAGGGCTGCCTGGCTGCGATGTTCATTGAAATGGGCGTGTTGCGCGTCGCCGTCCAAATGCGCGTGGAGGTGCGTGGAATCGTGGTTTTGCATAGTGCCTGAATATATCAGCAATGTTTTCTTCGGAAAACACTTGTCACAGAGGGAAGTGCTCTCTATAATGCTGGCTCTCGGGCGGTTAGTTCAGCTGGTTAGAATACTTGGTCGACATCCAAGGGGTCGGGGATTCGAATTCCTCACCGCCCACCAGAACATTTTTATGTAGTACCA